>Ga0256824_10000640_pt1 | contig 13581 bp, 13 predicted proteins | sample CV67metaG_FD_191570 | JGI IMG/M metagenome (GOLD analysis project Ga0256824, IMG submission 191570) | Hydrothermal vent microbial communities from East Pacific Rise, Pacific Ocean - CV67 | ecosystem: Environmental > Aquatic > Marine > Hydrothermal vents | place: Pacific Ocean: East Pacific Rise...
TAGTGGTATCAAAAAAAGTTTTAAGTATATAGATGAGGATGTTAAAACTCTTATCTTAGAGTGCGAAGTTTTGGAGTCTAAAGAGTTATCTTACTTTAAGAGTAGTTCTTCAAAACGCAGTGATATCTTTTATATAGATAAGATACTCAAATCAAAAGGTATTTTGATAAGTGCAAACGAGAGAGAACAACTCAAAGAGAGTGTAGCACTAGTAGTTGGACGAAAGTACATCGTCAATCAAGAACATGGATTTGTGTTTGTAGCACCCTACATAAAGGTAGATAAAATCCCTAAAGAGCTAAAAGAGAGGCTGCGTTTACTCCATGTAGAGCCGAAGCTCAGAGGCTACTTAGCTTCGGACGTAGAGACACTTGAGTTAGTCTCTTTGGTGTTAGCGTAGACCTTCATTGTAAAAGATGACTTAATAAGTTCCCCATCTCTCACGAAGTCTATTGGAAAGTCTATACTTATTATCCAGTCGCTCTTGTTAAGTGCATCTAAAAAGTTGTAAAACGAAGATGGTGAACTTATCTGAGAACTCGTCTTGACCTCATAAACACTAAAAGCTTTTTCATCTTCATACTCTATAAACTCTAGTTTTGAGATACTTAATTTTGAGAAGTAGTTTTTATGCTGTTTTTCAAACCTATAAGCTGAAAATTCTTTGTCAAATGCCGTAATTATATGTCTATTTTCACTTCGTAGCTCTTGTAAGGTAGCGACTGTATCATCATGAAAATTAGCATATTTTCTAAACTCTTTATTTACTTTTTTGAGTTCAACTCTTTTTATACGGTACTCTTTTCCAGCGGGAATCAGCATGCTAAAAGAGAAGATAAGTACAAACAAAAATAAAAAAATTGATATCGACATAAGATAGATATGTTGTCTTGAGATACTAATTTTCATCTATACTCTCCTCTTCCGTCTTGTCTAAGTAGTTAGTTGAGACAAAACGCAGCCAACCATTTTGAGCAGGATAAAAGCTACTGTATGTTCTATGAAAGATAGAACGCAGAGGTGCTTGAAGCATAAAGTTGTAGACATCTTTGTTTGGTGTTATTCCATAAAGTATAAGTCCATTCTCTAAGAGCTGTGCCTTAGAGAGAGTAATCCGAGTAGGTACTAAATCAAAAAGATTTGCGATAGAATCTTTGAGTACACTATTTTGAGTATATACTCTCTCCGATAGCATCTTCTGTTTCTCTATAAAAACTATCTTCTCTTTCATCTCTTCAAGTGATATTTCAAGTGCCATTCTCTCTTGAAGCGTCTCTTTTTTATCAGAGGCAAATGCATAGTTTTTGTAAAGTAAAAAAGCATACGTCAAAAAGAGCATAACAAGTGTCATAGTAAAAAATGAAAGTATTAGTTGAATCTCTTGAGTAAAAACAGACTTTGCTCTTGGTTTTATGTAACTGTATTTCATAAGCCAAGCTCCATTTTTGAGAGTTCACAAAGCTCAGCACTTAGGTCAACATGTCTGATATATACATTTAAAAACATCTCTTCTTCAAGATAATGTTTGAGGTCAGGACTTACACCTATTCCATCTGCAATATAAATATTTTCTATAAATTGACTCTCATATTTTTTATCACTGTAGAAGTTTCCAACAGAACTTTTTATAAGAGAAAAACGTTGATAGTCTTCGTTAAAGTGAGCCTCATCTGATTCTGCTAAAACTTCTTCAGCCTCATAAAACTCCTCTTCAATATCTTGGTTTTCTGAAAACTCTGCTATCTCTTCAATAGAGTCTAAGTCTTCGATATCACCAAAAGAGTCTAAATCTTCCATATCATCTAGAACTTCAACATCATCAAGGTCTATCTCTTTGTCCATATCAAGCTCAATATCATCTTGTGTTATCTCATCACTTAAAGATATTTCATCTCTATCTGCATTATGTTCCATGTCTAGGTGCTCAGCAAAAAGAAGTTCGGAGTTTTCAAAAATACCAAGTGAAAGGTAGTTATCTTGAACAACTATATACATTCCAAGTGCACCATTTACCTTGTCTTTAAAAAAATTACTCAAGATACTAAAAGGGGAGAAAATAAAATCCATCCCAATCTCTTTGTATCGTTTTTCTATCGTATAAAGGTCTGTTTTAGAAGTATATGTTATCCACTTTTCATCAAAACATTTATACTCACAAGCACTCAAGTCGTGATAGTAAGAGAGACGATTTTTAGAACAAGTAGGGATTGCACCCTGCTCTGCTGATGAGTCAAGAATGGAGATATATGAGAATGGAGATTCGTTTGTGTAAGAGCGTATAAACTCTAACATAGTGCTATTTATATCTAGTGTTTCAAAACTTTCTTGATGAGCACTTACTACACCTTTTTTTGAGCATAGTTCTATATATACAACTGTGCGAGAACGTTCGACAACAATATTGACAATAACTTTAAGATATAAAGATTCAAAAAATTTACCTAACACTACTCATCAACCTTTAGCAAGTGGATGTGCTTTGTTATAACTTTGTTGTTTCAATGCACTGCCTAATTTTGTATATATTTGGGTTGTAGCCATAGAAGAGTGTCCCAACAACTCACTTACGTCTACTATTGGTGCTCCACTATTTAAAAGTGAAGAAGCATAAGAGTGGCGAAGTTGGTGAGGCGTCACCTTTAGTGATACTTCTTTAAATACTTTGGTTACTATATATCTTAGACTATTTTCGCTTAATCTATCGCCATTTTTTTCAAAAAGAAATGTTTTAGCGCTAAAAGTTGTTAAATATTCATCAATCATCAACTTTGTTGATGCTAAAAGAGGAACATCTCTATGTTTATTTCCCTTACCTAAAACTCGTACCCACTCACTTCCAATATCTTCAAGTTTAAGTGAGCATAACTCAGAGATACGCACCCCTAAAGTATAAAGCATTAAAACCACTAGTTTATCTTGCTGATTTGCATGGCTAAGTGCTTCAACAATATGCTTATGTAAGATAGGTTTTGGAAGAGTTTGTGCCACTTTTATACTATCATCAGAGCTTAATATAACACTTAGATTATTCTCATTTAAAAAAGAAACATAGCTTCTAATGGCACTAAGTTTTTTACTAATTGTTTTTGCATTTAAAGAGGAAATATGAATTCTATAGGGCATAAGGTTGAAGTTAATCACTTGATTTTCATCTGTTATTTCTATGTAGTTTAGTGCCTCATTGAGAGACTCAGCATAACTTTTAATAGTTAAATCAGAGTAGCCTCTGATATTTTCAAGGTACTCTAAAAACTCTTTTTTTTTCTTATCTAGTAACTTTTTCAAGGAGAATCTCAAAGTTTTTATGCTGTTTTGCCGCTTCTTTAACTAGCTCAGTATCAGTTATAACACTAGGTGCGAGTTTTACATAGGACTTTACAATTATTTCGCTCATTATTCTCATTTTTGCTCTATCTGCTTTTGTAATGAGATCTTTTTGTGCAATCTCATTGACCTGTGACATATATAACTCTGCTTCTTGTATATACTCTACATACTTGAGTGAAGTTTTTGACTGAGCCATTATAGTTGATGCCATACGGTTATACACATCGAGACTAAAGGCTTCTTGTGCAAGTGTATAGGCTTCTTTGTAATCACCTGTCTCGTAGTAGTACTTCGCTTCGATTGAGCGCTGATATGAAGGATTAATCAAAAAGTATATACCCATCACTAAAATCAAACTAAATGCAAACAGGGGAAATAATAATTTACTATTCATGTGCTAAAAGTCCTTTTTTTATAATATCTCTCGCTTCTTCTAAACTCAAACCACTCACATCTATCTCTTGTGAAGCATAAAAATGAATCTCTCCAAAAGGTTTTGGAATAACAAACTTATCCCAAGAGTTTAGCTGCCAAAAAGAAGTTGGTTTTACTTCAACCAAAATAATCTTAGTGTTTGTTTTTTGTGCCATGATTATTATACCATCTGCAACTTCTCTTCTAGGACCCTTAGGACCATCTGGTGTTATTGCTATATCTATGCCATCTTTAATACTTTTGATGGCTTGTATAAGAACTCTTGCTGCGTTTCTATTTGTAGACCCAGCCAATGAACCAACCTTGAAGTAGCTAATTGTTTTTGCAATGAGCTTGCCATCAAAATGACTTGAGATTATAACTTTAAGAGGGTGTTCTTTTCTAAATTTTGTATAGATGATAGGTAGCATAAGAAGCTCCCCATGCCAACATGCAAAAAGAAGAGGTTCTTCTGAGAATGAGGGAGGAGTATTATAAATCTTTTTGTTTGTAAAGGCTAAAAATCTTATGATTAGAGAGCCTACAAAAGGAACAAGTATAAGTCCAAGTCCCCGAAGTAACTTTTTAAGCAAGAATCTCGCCTGTTAAGATAGTACGACCTATTGCCGTGACTTTGACTTCTTGAAATGTTCCTAAAAGTTCTTCTGAACCTTTTACTTTTAAGACGATGTTGTTATCACTTCGTCCTGAGACATAGCCATCACGAATAAGCTCTTCAAAGTAAACTCTGTAAGTATTACCCATAAGTGCTGCGTTTATCTCATCGTGAATCTCATTGTTGAGTGTTTGAAGCTGTGTAAGTCTTGCAGATGAAACTTCTGAATCAACTTCTTCTAAATGTTGTGCCTCAGTTTCGGGACGAGGAGAGTACTTAAAAGAAAATATCTGGTCAAATCGAACCTCTTTCATCACCTCTATAGTCTGAGTAAAATCTTCATCACTCTCTCCAGGAAAGGCGACAATGATATCTGTACTTATAGAGACATCTGGACACTCACTACGGAGTTTGTTAACACGGTTGATAAACCACTCTTTAGTGTAACCACGTTTCATCTCTTTGAGAATTCTTGTACTTCCACTCTGAAGTGGCATATGCATAGACTTACAGATTTTTGGGTTTCTGGCAAACTCTTCTATAAACTCATCATCCATATGAAAAGGGTGAGGAGAAGTAAAACGGATACGTTCTAGGTTTTCTATCTTAGAGAGACGACGGAGAAGTTCGGTAAAGTTTACCTTCTCTTGGTCTCCTGAAAATCTACGACCATAATTGTTTACATTTTGACCAAGTAAAAATATCTCTTTTGCTCCGCCATCAACAGCACGCTGAGCTTCTTGAATGATTAGAGTGTCGGGTATTGATATCTCATCACCACGAGTCTTAGGTACTATACAAAAAGTACAGGCCTTATCGCAGCCTATAGAGATGTTTATAAAAGCTTTGAAAGAAGAGGTACGAAAGTCATCAAAGGCAAACTCACTCTCATCGTAGTTAATATCTATCTCAACAGCCTTATCACGATGGAGGACTTCACTTATCTTAGATACATTTCTAGCACCTAGTACGAAGTTTACATAAGGGGCACGCTTTATTATTTCAGCGCCAAGATGTGAGGCTGTACAGCCACAAACACCTATCTTTGCACCCTCTTTTTTTCTTTTGTTGAAGCCACCAAGCTCGGAGAAGAGTTTATGCACTGGGCGTTCTCTTACCGAACAGGTATTTATCAAAATCAGGTCGGCAACTGTAAAGTCATCAGTTGTCTCATAACCCTCTTTCTCTCGCAACTGAGCAATCATATGCTCAGAGTCACGAGAGTTCATTGCACAACCTAGTGTTTCAATAAATAGCTTTTTACTCATTCGTAAACTTTCTAGCTCATTATGTGAACTTGGTACATATAGTCATTATCTGACATACCAAATTTCACTTCACTCATATAAAAACTTTTTCCCATTGCTTCAAAATGGTCTTGAAGAGAAAGTAAATCTTTGTGAGAGTTGTCTCTATCGAAGTAAAAAATTATACTCTCATCTTTTTCAACTGCTGCTTCAATCTTAGCTAGTTCTACTTTTTTTGCTTTTGTGTTTACATCTGCTCTTGCAAATTTTAAATCCATAATAGTTCCTCTTTAATTTTATTGGATTATACTCAAAAAGTGCTAAAAACATCTTTAATCCAAATTTTATCACTTTTTGAGTATAATTACACACTTAAGAAAGAAACTCCCCAATCAACTTAGTATTGTTAACAAAATTGGGACTTAAAAAGGTAATCATTATGGAAAAAATCTTAGATATTGCAGAAGCAATCGCACATGAAAAAGGTCTTGAACCTGAAAAAGTAGTACAAGCATTAAAGACTGCGTTTGTTCAAACTGCAAAAAGAGTTATAGACAGAAACTTTGCTTTTGAAGCACATGTTGATGATGAAACTAAAAGTATAAAAGTTGTTCAGACAATTACTGTTGTTAAAGATGAAGATGAAAGACTTCTTGATGAAGAGTTAGCACCAGCTTATATCTCTCTAAGTGAAGCAAAAGAGTATGATGACCAAGTTGAGATTGATGACCAACTTCAAGTTGACCATGCCCTTGAAGACTACGGAAGAACAGGTGCATCTCAACTACACCGTGAGATAGAATTTCACATACAAAGACTTGTAGAAGATGAGATGTTCAACAAGTACAAGTCAAAAATCGGAACACTAGTAAGTGGTCGTGTAACTCGCGTTGATGCACAACAAGCAACTTATATAGAAGTAGATGAAATCCGTGCAGTTCTTCCTATGAAAAGCCGTATTAAAGGTGAGTACTTTGATGTTGGTGACCATATCAAAGCAGTCGTTCGTCGTGTAAACATGGACAAAGAAAATGGTATGCAAATAGAGCTATCTCGTACTAGTCCTAAGTTCTTAGAAGAGCTTTTATCTTTAGAAGTTCCAGAGATTGCTGATGGTACTGTTCTTATAGAAAAAGCAGCTCGTATTCCAGGTGAGCGTGCAAAAATCGCTATTCTTAGTACACACCCACAAGTAGATGCTGTTGGTGCAACTGTTGGTGTTAAAGGTGTTCGTATAAACGCAGTAAGTGATGAGCTTATCGGTGAGAACATCGACTGTATTGAGTTTACATCTATCCCAGAACTTTTTGTATCTCGTACTATGAGTCCTGCTATCATCTCTCATGTAGAGATTATAAAAAATGACGAGGGTGAAAATGAAAAAGCTATTATCACTCTTCCAGCAGACCAAAAGTCTAAGGCTATCGGTAAAAGTGGTATAAATATCCGTCTTGCTTCTATGCTAACTGGTATGCAGATAGAACTTCTTGAAAGTGATGCTGTAACAAATGAAGATGGAGAAATTGAAGAGAAAAAAGAGGGTGTTGACGCTTTAGAGGCTCTCTTTAACTAAACATAAGCTTTACTCTTGTACACTTGAGTATATATACAAGAGGAGAGCTATGTGAAACTGTTTCTTATTTTATTAGTTCTCTTTTTATTTAACCCCTTATCTGCACGGAGTATCCCTTCTACAGATATTCAAATTCTTACTCAAGACCTTGGATTAGTTGCCGGTTCTAAGGCTTCTATTCAATGGAAAAGAGTCTTCTCTTCACAACGAAGACTCATCAAATACAAACTTGACCACCTCACTCCCCAAACTCTTACAAAACTTGAAATCTACCTCATCAATCATGCCGCAGACTCAGAGCAACCTATCGTTCCAGGATTATAAATTATGAAAAAAACTCTTTTACTCCTCCTACCTATGCTTTTACTAGCTTCTCAAAATGATACAGACAAAAGAATACAAGCTCTTGAAAATGAGCTCAATGCCTTAAAAAAAGAGGTCAGCTACCATCAAGAAGATTTAGATGAAAGAATCCCTATTATCGAAGCCAATGAGAAGAAAAGTATCTTGGATAGGGTTAACTTTACACCAGAAATACTCCTTCGTGCTGATAATTTTTACTACAACAACCGTAAAATCGAGGGAGAAAACACTAGCACTTCTTATGATCTGGCAGGTAATCCTACTGGAGAGCAGAGACGAGATGAGTTTACAAAAAGCTTCTCACCCTCAGCATCTATTCGATTTAGACTTAATATGGATGTTGATTTAGATGAGATCAAATTTCATGGTCGTATGCTATACATGAACTCTTCACAGTCAAACGAGAGAGTCTGTATACTTTCAAGAGATATAAAAACAGGAACTGCTGGAAGTGCGTTTGATGTAGACCGTGCTTATGTTGACTACACTCCAAACGCAGCATCTCCATATGCCTTTACCTTCTCTTTTGGTATTTTACCTACTACGGCTGGAACACCTATGCAGTATGCCCAAAACAAAAAACGCAGCTCTATGTTTCCTGCCCTTGTTTTTGATATGAATACTTATGGAATGATAGGCACACAAAAAATTGCAAATGACACCTTTATACGAATTGTTTTAGCAAAACCATACACACTAAGACCAAATTTCTATACCTACCAATGTAATAGAGAAAATATTGACAATGCAAATATTATAGGACTTTATGGAGATACAAAATTTCACTTTTTAGGAAACTCCCTACTCTCTTTTGGTGCAAATGTGCTTCATGATTTTAGAGCACACCCCTATCTTGGTCCAGACACTTCATCTAAAGACTCCAAAATCCTTGGAACAATGCTGACTTTTGGACTTGGTATAGATATAGAAAAGTTTATGGATACGCAAACAATGATTTTTGCACATACTGCTCTTTCAAATCCACATCCAAATGGACAAAAAGAGGATTATCAAATTTCTGATGTTCAAACAGGTCTAACTGTAGCAGGAACTCCCGGTTTTACTACTTCTACTTATGCAAGTGGTACTATGCTCAACTCTAATGGTTACTCCCTCTATCTAGGTACAAAGTATCCAATTAGCCAAACACTCAATATCGGTGCTGAGTATAACTATGGAAGTAAGTACTGGTTCTCAGCAACTCAAGGAGCAGAAGATATGTTTAACAAACTAGCAACACGTGGACAAGTTGGTGAGGCTTATCTCTCTTGGCAGTTCCATAAGTATCTCAATGCAAAACTAAGCTATATGCAGATAGAGGAGTCCTATACTGGAAGTGGCGGGCACTTTGGTGAACCTGCTGCAAAAGATGCTACTCAGTACATCACATCTTTTGCACTAGAGGCTAAGTTTTGAAAATATTATTTGATTTAAAACTCAGGCTCTATATGGCACTCACTATAGGTTTTATTCTTCTTCTAGTCTCAATCCTTATAAACTACCAAGCACTTCAAGAAAACTCCAAAATGCTTAAGCATCTCAGTAGAGACCAGATAAAGCTCAACTTCTATACTCACCAACTCAACTACAGCATCAAAAAAAACCAAGCCTATCTTCTACAGACTATCATCTTAGGTCAAGATGATACAGGTAATCGAAAAGAGAGTCTTCTTATTGAGATTAAAGATAGTGTTGAAAAGTTAGAAAAATTTCTTTCTGCCAAGCAGTATTCAACAGCTCAATTTAGAGATATACTCAGTACACTCAAAAAAAGAGTTATCTCCTATAAACTAGTCCAAGACTCTCTTCTTGAAGCTATAAAAAGTACAGATAAAGAAGATATTGATGATGCTATTTTAGGTTTTAATGCCATCTCGGTTAAGTTTTCTAGTGAGTCAGCTCTTCTTATTGACATTACAAACGAAGTCCTCTATAAAAATATTATCCAACTTAATGAGAACAATGACAGAAGCTCACATATCCTTCTTTTATCTTTTCTATTTACAATTATTTTAGTACTATTTTCAGTGATGAAATTTAGTTCATTACATAAGATACTACAACTTCAACTCACACGTGCAACTGATGCTGAAAATAATCTCAAAAACATCCAAAAACAACTTCTAAGATACAATGATGACTTAGAAGAGGAAATAAGCAAAAAAACAAAAGAGATTCATCAAAAAATCTACACACACTTTTTGAGTGGACTACCAAATAGAAATAAACTACTTGAAGATATAGCGAACTTCTCTTTTGAGCAAATTGCCATCTTAAATATCGATAAATTTCAGTCTTTTAATGATGTCTATGGAGAAGAAGTTGGAAATATTGCCATCTCTTTATCTGCTAAATTTCTAACTGATAACATAGATACTAATGACATGTTACTCTATCATCTTGGTGGAGATGAGTTTGTTATAGTCTCTATGAAAGGAAACCTTTCCCAAGAATCATTTATAAGAAAGATAGAAACTATACTCCAAAAGTATCGTCTTTCTACATTTGCACATGAAGATAAAACTTTTCAGTTTATTATGAGTTCTGGTATCTCCTTTAGTGGGAAGAAAAAGATTTTGGCTTATGCAGATATGGCACTTAAAGATGCCAAAAAGAGAAACACTCAGCTCGCTATATTTCATGAAGATAAGGCACTTGAAAAACACCATAAAGATGATATGTCTTGTAGTAAAAAACTTGTCTTTGCACTCTCTAATGATGCACTTATTTCTTACTTTCAACCTATTGTTCCTATCCAAGATACATCAAAAGCTATAAAGTATGAGTCACTAGTGAGAATAAGAGATCAAGATGGTAAAATCATTCCTCCATTTAGCTTTATTAGAGTTGCAAAACAGAATCGCATCTATTATAAAATTACAAATAGAGTTATAGAAAATACACTTAGCACTATAGAGAAATATAAGGTTCCTTGTTCATTGAACATCTCACTTATAGATATAGAAAACGCTAGAAGTATGGAGAAGTTTTTTTATACACTAGATAACTTTAAATACAATGAACTCTTAACAGTAGAACTTCTTGAAACAGAAGAGTTTAAAGATTATAAGACTGTTTATGATTTCTGTGTAAAAGTTCGTTCTTATGGAGCGAAGGTTGCGCTCGATGACTTTGGAGCAGGTTATTCTAACTTCTCACACATTCTTAAACTACCAGTCGACTATATAAAAATAGATGCTTCTCTTATCTCAAACATTGATAGAGATAGAAACTCCCAAATCATGGTTGAGACCATAGTAGAGTTAGCACAAAAGCTACATATTCAGACTATTGCCGAATTTGTTTCATCTAAGGAGATTTTAGATGTTCTTAAAGAGGTTGGTGTTGACTATGCGCAAGGTTTCTATCTTGGTAAACCTGAGCCTATTGAGAATCACATTGGAGTAGAAGTTAAGAAATCTTAACTTCTATCTCTGCGTTTTTATAATCAAACTCAACTACAGAACCTTCTACTATTTTTCCTTCAAGTATCAAGTCAGCTAAACGATCTTCTACTATCTCATAAAGAGCACGTTTAAGAGGACGAGCACCATAAATAGGGTCAAATCCAGCTTCTGCTATGTATGCCTTTGCCTCAGGGCTTAAACGCAGCTCAATATTACGAGATTTTACCTTATTGGCAATATCTCTAAAAAAGATATCTACTATATCAGTTATCTGCTCTTTACCAAGGGCATTAAAAATCACAATATCATCTAAACGGTTTAAAAACTCTGGTTTAAATGCCTGCTTTAACTCTCCCATCACAAGAGCATCTAACTCCTCTGACTTTGGATTGTTAATGATTTTATCACTCGCTATGTTTGATGTTAAGATGATGATAGTATTTGAAAAATCAACAGTCACTCCCTTGTTATCTGTCAAACGCCCATCATCCAAAACTTGAAGCAAAACATTAAAAACATCTGGATGAGCTTTTTCTACCTCATCAAAAAGTATGACACTATAAGGCTTACGTCTTACTGCTTCTGTAAGTTGTCCACCCTCTTCATAGCCTACATATCCAGGTGCTGCTCCAACTAGACGAGAGACTGCATGTTTTTCCATATACTCACTCATATCTATGCGTATCATCGCGTCTTCACTATCAAAGAGGAACTTCGCAAGTGTTTTAGCTGTCTGTGTTTTACCTACTCCAGTTGGTCCTAAGAAGAGAAAACTCCCTATTGGAGATGAGGCTTCACTCAGTCCTGCCTTGTTGCGTTTTATTGCACGAGCAACTGCATGAGTCGCTTTTTGCTGACCTATGACATCTGCGTTTAACTCTGCTTCAACATTTAAAATCTTATCTTTGTCACCTTGGAGCATTTTTGTTACTGGGATGTTTGTCCATCTTGAGATTATAGAAGCTATTGAGTCTTCATCAACACTATTTTTAAGTAATGTCCCCTCACTCTGAAGTCTATCCCACGACTCTTTCATCGCTTTTTCTTCTTCTATAAGTTTTGGTATCTCACTATACTCTATCTCAGCTACACGACTAAAGTCAGATTCACTTTTTGCATTCTCTGCCTCTCTGCGTTTTAACTCAATAGCATTTTTTGTCTTCGATATTTTCTCAAATACCTCTTTTTCAGTTGCAAACTGTGTCTCTAAAGATTGGACTCTTTCATCAACATCAGCTAACTCTTTTTCTATCTCACTAAGTCGTTTAGTATTAGCTGGTGTGCTCTCCATTTTAAGAGCTTCTCGCTCAACATGAAGCTCCGAAGAGCTGCGTTTTGCTGCACTGAGTACATTTGGCTCAGACTCTATCTGCATCTTAAGTTCAGCCGCTGCCTCATCAATAAGGTCAATCGCCTTATCTGGAAGAAATCTATCTGCTATATATCTGTCTGAGAGTTTAGCAGCAGCGACTAAAGCACTATCTGTAATAGTTACATTGTGGTGTGTCTCAAGACGTTCTTTAATTCCACGAAGAATTTGAAGAGACTGATTTACACTTGGTTCATCGAGTGTTATCGGTAAAAAACGGCGTTGCAGTGCGGTGTCTTTTTCAAAAAACTTTCTATACTCTTTGAGTGTAGTCGCCCCTATAGTATGCAACTCTCCACGAGCTAGTGCTGGTTTTAAGATATTTGCAGCATCCATAGAACCCTCAGATGCCCCAGCTCCTACTATAGTATGAATCTCATCAATGAAAAGAATAATATTTCCATTTTCTTTGACCTCATCTATAACCGATTTGAGTCTATCTTCAAACTCTCCTCTATACTTCGCACCCGCTATGAGTGCTGACATATCAAGTGCTACAACTTTTTTGTTTTGTAGAGATGTCGGGACATTTTTACTCTGAATTCTTTGTGCAAGACCCTCAACTAAGGCAGTCTTACCAACACCTGGTTCACCTAAAAGCATAGGGTTATTTTTTGTCTTACGAATGAGTATCTGCATCATACGTGTTATCTCTTCATCACGCCCGATTACGGGAGAGAGTTTTCCCTCTGCTGCTTCTTTTGTTAAGTCTATACCATACTTTGAGAGAGCTTCTAATGTCTCATCTGCACTTTGAGAGTCTATCGTAGCCCCTGCTCGTGATGCTTCAAGGTTTTTAACAAGCTCATTAAGGTCTAAGTACTTAGACAAAATAGTTGAAAATGGTTCTGTTTTTATATTTGCAATTATAAAACTGTCTACTGCAAGAAAAGTGTCCCCATTTTTAACCATAACTCCAGCACCCTTTTCTAATGTCTCAACAAAGTTACGTGAGAGTTTTATAGACTCCTTGGTGACACTTGATGACTTTACAAGTTTTTCTGTCTGACTTCTTACATCAAGTTCTATAGCTGTTTTATCTACATTCATCTTGTTCAACATCTGGTTAAGAACTGATGAGCTATTTGTGAGGAGTGCCCAGAGAAAGTGTATGAGTTCTACTTCTTGGTTCTTATTATAAAGAGCAAGTGAGATAGCACTCTCTATTGACTCAGTCATGTTATGTGTTAATTTTTCAAAAATATTATTATTCATTTTTATCTCCTAATATATGGAACAAGTCCTTTTTATACTTATATTATATC
>Ga0256824_10000641_pt1 | contig 13566 bp, 16 predicted proteins | sample CV67metaG_FD_191570 | JGI IMG/M metagenome (GOLD analysis project Ga0256824, IMG submission 191570) | Hydrothermal vent microbial communities from East Pacific Rise, Pacific Ocean - CV67 | ecosystem: Environmental > Aquatic > Marine > Hydrothermal vents | place: Pacific Ocean: East Pacific Rise...
GTATCAATTCTTACTATCATGGAAACATAATAGCTGTTAAAATATGTGGAAATAAAGGATTATTTGTCGTAGTGGGAGAGTTCCCACATACGTTTAGTAAGCTACTGCGATAGTCTCATCTGGTGCATCTGTATCAACTGTAGTTGTAACTGTTGAGTCTGAAACTTTAACTCTCTGCTCCACAAGAACACCGTAATCACTTCCCTCAATAGCAACGATATACTCGCCCTCTGTAGGGATAGAAATATCTGCTGTCGTGTACTGACCTGTATTCCCAACCTGTGTAAGCGTAGAACCACTTGCTACTACTGTCTTGATAGGTGTCTTTAGATACACTTTATCTGCCACAATTCTTTGAATATAAGCATAAAGCCCTGTTGCATACTCAATAGTGTCACCCTCTACTAAGTCCGATGTTGCCACATATAATAGCTTTGAACCGTAAGATGCGTTGGCTGTAGTTGTCGCTGTGTGTTCTGTTCCACCTGCAATAACCGAAACTGCCTCTGTTGCTCCACCAGATACAACGGTTTTCACTCCAAGACTGTTAATCTCTGCATACGTTACGATAAACTCCGATGGTATTGCACCAAACAATGTTTTTTTTGTCGAAAGAACTACTTTAAAATTCTCTCCAATGTCTCTTTTAATCATAGGTTACTCCTTGTTTTTATTGTAAAACTTAATATACTAAATACGGTTACTAAGATGTAACCGTAAAATGTCGCTTATAGGGTAGAAAGGGTAGAGGGGTCTACAACGACAAGGTGTTCGTCACCATAACCAAAAAAGTATCCATTTATTGAAAATGGTTCAACACTACTGTTGGGTACAGCAATAGCTATCTGGGTACTCATGTCATGCTGATAGATGAAATTTATAAGGCTTACTCCTGTTGCTGTTGTGGTATTTATATTAGAGAGAGTTCCATCACTCGCTACTTTTTTCATCGCTCCACCAACTAAGACAAATTCAACCTTATCATTTAATGTTCCTGTGGGTACAGCAGGAGGCTGACCGATTGTATTTACACCAGAAATAGGCACTCGCATTTGTGCAAAATCTCCCAAGTCCACCACATACCCTACGTTACCAACACCTGCCCAACCATTTTTTGAGTCCTCTCTATGTGTCTGTATGTAGCTGTAGTGGTCTGCCGAAAATTGACTACTGTAATTAACGGCTACATTCGCACTAGATGGTATTTGTGAACCCAATTTAATATCTCTTGTTCCATCTATTTCTCTTACAATAGTTCCAAACCCCTCTATTGAAACATCCCCATTTGGAGTTTTTATTTTGAGCGAGTCGTTTTGAGAAAATATAGTAAAGGCTCCGACTTTTCCAACAATAGCACCATTACTAGAAGCATCTATTGCATCTTGAACGGTAACAGTCTGGTCGCCTCCACTTGACTCAAATACAGCCAAAATACTACCGTCCAATAGAGCCATCAATGGAGCTGTGCCTACTCCTGTCTTGTAATATTTAATAGGGTGGTTAAAGGAGTAATCATTATCCTTTGTAATCCGTGCTACATTGTCTTTTTTAGAAACAATAAACGCTCCTCCATACGACCTAGTACCCGTTATGGAAACACCATTATCGTATCTAACCTTTAAGGTAACTCCTCCTGCAATCTCCATAATCTGCTCTGTTCCATCTAGCCAATCCATTTTGGCTACCTCTGCATGAAACTCACCTATGGAGGTAGTCACAGAGAACCCATTACTTGAAACAGGATTATATGTATATGATTGAATACTTCCCCCGTCTAATACAAATATCTCGTCTCTCTTTCGACCCGAAGATAGTTTTACTACCTGCTCCCCAGATAGGCTTAACCCTCTGGTACTTAATCTCATCCCTCTATCTTCTCTTGCCATAATACTCTCCTACCAATTTAATCGTGGAGCATCGCCCACTATCGCTTCACACCCATATCCATTTTGTATGATAGGTGCAGATTGAACCTGCTTAATTGCTCCACCCTGTGCCTCTGGGTAAGATATATTATATTCTTGACCTCCATACCCGATAAGCACTCTGTCTTTCATGGACACATTCTCTGGTAGTGCGTACCATCGTTTTAACTTAAAGGGAATATTTGGGAGTAATCCATCTGCTGTAGAGTCTCCTGTAATTGGCACAGTAAGCCCATCTGGGAGCTTGTTTAAATTCAATCTAATTAAGGCATTGCCTAACCCGAAAGAAAAAGGCATCGCACCTCTTCTGTTCCGTCTGTTTGGGGTGATGTTTATTTGTCCACCACCGAATTGTATATTGTACCCATCAAAATTAGCCATTATTGCATATCCTCATGTAAAAAGTAATCCCCAATAGAAAGGGTTTTAAATTGGTTTGTAATATCGTTTCCGTCTTTATCATAAGCTACATAATTTATAGTCACCGAACCATCTCCATTGTCTGTAATGGTGTACTGCACGTAATTACCTGTAACTGCTACTCCTGCTTCTTTAGGAATTGGAGGAGGAGGAGAAAAAACAGTATTTTGGTCTGGTATGGTCGTTGCTATGGCATCCGTTCTATGGCTAACCATATTTTTTAAATCAACAGATACAATTCTTAAATTTACATAGCCTTGATAATCTCCTATCCCTATTGAGTAAAGATATAGCGACACTACCTCATTCTCATACACATGATGCAGTAATACATCTGCTGTAAAGGCTCCTACTTGTGGTTGTGCCTGTGTGTATGCAAGAGCATCTGCTACCACTCCATACACTACATCTATCTGCCCTGTAAGACAATCTAATGTTAGTGTGCCAAACACAGGGTCAAAATTATCTGTCCTCTTGATTACCTGTGACCCTGCTTCCGAAAGACCTCCAAGAGAGAGATTTAGAGACACGGAGCTTATGTTTAATCCCATATATGAACCGTTCTCCAATTTAGAGAGTGAGACTCCTCCACCCTGTGCAATACTTAAAAGGTTATAGTATGCTGAACCTGTGTGTTGGTAGTTCGTACTTCCTAGTAGTTTTTGGTAAGACTCACCTAGCATCTCGTAAGCAAATAGGTTATTGTCCTCGTCTGGCTCTGCATCTGACGGAGACAATGAGAATTTACCATTATATCCCGTTCTAAGAGAGTTCATAATCCCTTGAATAAAGGATAAGTCGGCTTCTCTAACAGAATAGCTAGATGAAACAAGTAGTGGTTTCTCTCCCATTATCTCTAATAGACACGTACTTTTGTCTGTTATACTAATACCATTCAGTAGAATTTTGCCTAATGATGCTCCATATCTAGCTCCTGCAAAATACTGTCCAGACCCATTATTAAAAGCGTATGTCTCAACTCCCTCTACAAAATAGCTTCCTGCCTCTGGGATAGCCTCACCAAATGAACATATAAGTAATTGTCCATCTGTTATTGTAGCTACGGAGACTTCTTTGTTGTATAGAGAAACAAATCTCTCTGTTTTTTCGTGCATATCCTCAAATTGAACAATCCCTGCATCTATTATGTCAATCATTGCATCTTCTATAGGGAAGTATTTAAAGCCGTACCCTACTCCATCACGAACACCTACTGCTGTCTGTTGATTTTCATTGTAGTGCATCTCCCTAAAGCCAAGTCTAGCTCCTAATGCCATAAGTATATACACCTCTGCTTGACTCTTTATGACTACTTTTGTAATCTTGCTCTCCAAGAGCGTTCCCATAAAGCCATAGTCGGGTGCATGAGATATATAAACATTTCCATTATTATAGAAGTACCCTCTATTACTTATGTAGATTGATTTTACCAAAGGTGCATCAAAAAATTGCTCATGGTTAGAAAAGCAAACAATCTCTTGTGCATCCATAAGTAGGTTCTCTGGCAAGATAGTCGAAGTGCGAACTCTACCAAATTTAAGCTCCGATACACAGGCAGTAGGATTAGTGATAGTCTCTTCTTTTACTAAGTCTTTAACTCTTGACATAATAGCCACAAAAATACCATCTGCTCCCATATAAGGATAGTTATACCCTGTCATTACAATGTCTATGTTTTTTCTGTATCTAGGGTTTCCGAAAGTTCCCCAAGTGCTGTGCATACTGTGTAGGTAAAAGTATTTTAGATTGATGCTACCCGATTTAATGAATAATTCTGAAATAAACTCACTCCATATTCCAACATCAATAAAGCCTAACTCATCTGTGTTATTCGTTACTGTAGTATCATCGTAATAGATTTTTATAGAAGAGTCACTTGCTCCGTTTACACCCTCTCTCTGAATATTTGCGTGTATTCCGAAATCTGTCGTAATCACGGTAAAAGGACTTGATGCAAACTCTTCACAGGAAATACTTTTAAGCATACATTGTGTTATGGAGGTAGCATTTTCTAAGACTTGTGGAACCAATACAGAAACATCTTCGCCATCTCTAACGCATAGTTTTGTTACTTTCACAACTCCATCTTTTTCTACAAGTTCTACCTCTTTAGAGGCTGTAGATAATGAATATTTTTTGCTACCTGTACCATCCAACTCTGGGGATAAATTATCTTTAACTGTGTTGTATGTGTCCATAGCAGATAGTTGTGAGTCCAAAAACAGTCTCATATCCTCAATACTTATGTTTCCTAACACCTGTGCAATAACTGCTTCATTTGCTGTCTTAGGTGTCACTACACGGTACATTTGTGCAAGAGTCTTAGAAAGTTCTTCTATCGCAATACTTCCATTTGCATATTGGTTGAGTAGCCCATAGTAGTTAGGCTTTACACCTAAGCTTAGTGGGTCTGCAATTAGCTCTGGGGTAGTTACATATTTTGGTGTACTTATTGAGTAATCGCCATTGTGGAAATTTACATATCTAACAATAAGATTACTTAATGTGTTTACCTTAGCGTTGTTGTTTGTAAAGATGATAGAAAATGATGCAAAATCTTGTTTTTCAGCCCAAAAAACATTATCCCCTGTAACACTAATTAAATCTTCTCTCCACGCATTACTAACCGTAATCACATTACCTGTGATAGTGGCTGTAATCTCTGGGAACTCTTGGAGGAGTGAGGGCGAAAAAACCACCACTCCATTTTCAACTACAATCTGTGCTTTAGCCATAATCTTAACTCTCGCTAAATACGATGTTGTAAGATGTTCCTACAAGCTCTTCTGGTATTGTGACCTCGAAAGTTGTTGGTGCAGTTTGATTTACTGTTGCTCCAACTATTGTACTTCCATCTGGTGCTACAATATCGGCATTAAATGTAACCCTAGAAAGCTCTGCGACCTTACTTATGAACTCTGGGCTATTTACGATGGAATTAATGTCTACTCCACCCAAGAACTCTATAAACCCATCCTGTCCACCAAGTAGTATTTTGCTCCCCTCTTGCACATAAACAACTGCAATATCTTCTGCACCTAAAGATGCTGATATATTAGCTTTTAATTCTGCTTCTGGTACTTTACCACTTGACACAAAGAACTTCATAGGGTGTTCTCCTGCACTATCTGGTATGACTATATCACCCTCGATATAACCACTCTTAACATAACCACTCTCAATGTATTTTTCACTCATATTGCACTCCTAAATAAATTTATTTTTTGATTAGATACGGAGAACTAAAGGCTAGTTCTCCCTGTTTAAAGTAGGGCAGGAGTTATGACTCCCCTCCACCCTCTTCACCACCAAAGCCACCTTTAGGTACTTTGAGTGGAGGTACATCATTTACTATTGTAGCACCTGCATTTGCCTCAAAATTAAGGACAATATCAGTAGTAGAGCTAATTACCAAAAACTCATCCCCATCTTCAATGCCAATAGAGTAGTTCCCTGTAGGGTCGCCTATTACATTTTGAATGGAGGCATAATCGGCTCTATACAGCCAACAACCATTATGGTTTCCAACGATTTGCACATTTGTACCTACAAGTAATGCTCCCTGTAGGCTTACTGCACAAAAACCCTCTACAGGAGAGAGCGTTATAGAGTTACCTGCATCTGGTGCTGTCGGTGCTACTATCATTGATGGGTACTCTACGATACCATACTCTGCTATGTTGTCAAACATACGAATATCAAGTCCTATGGAGATATTCATGTCCAATTCTTGATGCGTAAGTTCTGCACCCTTAGATGCTCTTGTGATTAGTCCATACTTAGCGAAATCGCTATCTTTAAATAATGTCATTTTAATTCCTTATATTACTACTGCTTCTACATCTGTAGAGCTATTTTCTAACGCATCAATACGCATCTCATGGTCTGCTACTTCCGTATCGTTACTCGATATGTTGTTCGCATTTGCTGTAATTTGATTTTGAAGTCCAACTAAATCGCTAATCAAAAATTCAATTCGTCCTGTTGCTACAGGTGCCATTGTGTATTTTTGTTCACATGGTGTTGAGAAAATTCTCCATAGTTCACCACTATTTGTTGAGTGTCCGTTAGCAAAAAATACATCTGCGAAAAAGTAATCAATAAAGTTACCATTTGCATCTTTGTTGTCTGCTACATCTTGAAAGGTTCCCATTAGCCAATTAATAGAGAATTGCATAGCTGTTTCAAAATTCGCTGACGAAGTGGGTCTTACTAAGACTTCTTTCTTATAGAGAGCCATTGTTATAATCCTTTGAAGTTTTTATATAACGGTGAGGGTTTCGCCTCACCAGAGGTAGTTATTTTAGAGGGGGGAGTTAGATAACTGCACCGTCTCCACCACCTGCACCTGCATCTGCACAGTCGCCTGTACCATCGAGAACATCTTGCTTAGTAGCACCAGAAAAACCACAATCAAGAGCTTGTCTAAAGATACCTGCTAAAGTCTCTGCACTAATAGATGCAATTTGAGCTTTAGACACAAAGTTATCATCTGCATAAGTGTTTGACTCTGCAATAGCTTCTGCTTTAGCTGTAGCTTCTGCTGTAGTAGCTCTTGCTGTTTCAACTGCAACTGCATCTTTTACTTTTTTATCAACCGAACCGACAACTGTATCATCACCGTTAAGGACACCGATAGCTGTCTCATTTGCATCTGCTTTAGCTTGAACATCTGCTAACGCTGTATCTCCTGCTGACTTGTTAGAGTTTTGAGTAGACTCCAACGCTTTAATAGCAGAGTCAAGTTTCTCATCTGCATCTTTTAAAGAAGTTGCAGTATCAATATAATTTGTACCTGTATTCGCAACATAAGTACCATCATCCTCTAATCCTGCACCTGTTTGAGTTGCATTAACTTCTGCTTGAAGTCCTGCTACTGAACCTGTACCACCACCTGTAATAACATCAATTTGGTCTTGTAGTGCTGTGTCTGCTGTTGCTCTCGCTCCTGCTTCTGCATCAACACCATCTTTTACAGCTTTTGCTACTGAACCTGCTACTGTATCATCACCATTTAGTGTTGCTACATTTGCTGATACACCATCAATATTTGACTGTAGTGTTGCTTCTCCTGCTTCTGCTCTATCACGTTCTGCTTTAACTGCATACGCTACCGAACCAACTGTTGTGTCACTTCCGTTAAGAGTTGCGATACCGTTTTCAAGTCCAACGATACGTGCCAAGTGGTCTGTAAGTTGAGTTACAATATTTGCACCTACATCAAACTCACCTGTGGATGTGTCTGCATCTAAGATACCTTGAATAGTTGCAATCGCTGACTGTAGTTGAGTCATATCAATATCAGATGCTCCGACTACTGTAGCAATCTCCTGTTTGACTTTATTTCCAACTTCCCAACCCCAATGTTTTGCGATTTGTTCCAACAATAGTTGTGTTTCCATGATTAATTCCTTAATTTTGTAGTAGCGTTATACGCTCATAGTAGCACCCATAAGCAAATATTATAAATGTGGGAGACTTAGGATGCTAGTATGAACTTACGGAAGCTCATTTGATACATATACGCTGATAGTTCTTTTTGACTTTGCTTCAAATCTATCGGTATATTTATTACTTAGGTATGCACATACTTGAAACACAACTGCCAAACTTAACTGTTGGTCTATTGGCATCTCATCTGTAAGCATAAGTGGAGTAGCGATAACGGGGTTTTTGATGTAGAATGTGACGGTATCTGTCTCAACTTCTGAAACTCTTACCTCTTCTTCTGGGAGCATACGAAATATGTCCGTTTGTGTGCCATCAAATTTAACTTTAAGCTGTGACGGAACACACATCGTAGCTATCTCCATTATCGCCATTTCAAAATGAATAGGCGAGATTACAGCGTTACTATTGTCTCCTCTAAGGAATTCAGTAACAAAATCCGTAGCCTCACCGTAGGTCATTATTTAAGCCCTGTCGCACAAGCGAAGTAGTCGGGTGACTTCATTTCGAGTGTTGCAGAAGTGTAGTATCTACCAAACTTAGCAGTTTTAGATGTAGGTGGTTCACTAAATTTGGTGGCAATTTTAGTCATCATTTTTGCTTCATCCAACTTACCTGCAAGTACAGTATTTTGTAGTTTAGCATTGGCAAATAGTCTGTGCATTTTAACTCTGATTGTTCCAAAGTCTGTCTCTAACTCGTAAAGGGTAGGGTCAAATTTCTTTCCACCAGATACTTGTCTAAAGTATTGAGTTCCTGCAAAACGGTTAATTGCTTTTTTAATCAAAGGACTTACTGTAAGAGAAAAACTTTCATCTTCAAGTCCTCCTTTTTCCCACATTGGCTGTAGAAGTTCACTTAACATATCGTATGTAAAGTCTTGATTTGTACCTGTACCATCACCGTTTGTATCAAACTGCTGTTTGTGGTCTGCTTCAATGTAGTGAAAAATACCTGCCATTTTTGCTTCTGTAGTAGGTGAGCCAACGGTATATCCATCAAATACACTTGCATTATGAAGCCCAAGTAGTGCATACTCAATATCTTTAGTGTGTTCTTTCCCAACTTTTGCAGTTCTGTAAGCCCACTCTTTTGTACCATACTTAGCATTTTGCATCTCTTCATCAGAAATACCAAAGTCATTTTTAATGATTTGAACCACGTTGTCTTTTAGATATTTTGTGTCTGTAGTGTTTTCATCAATATCTGTAATTTCAAGATTTGAGTTTTCACCTGCATCACGGTATCTATCCAATATCCATGAGTGTTTAGGTGCTGATACGCTACCTCTTCCCATCCATTCAAGAAAAGGTGTTTTATGCACCCCTTGCAGAATAATTGCATCGAGTATCGAGGGTTTTTGATTGACGGTGTTACCGTATGATAATAGAGCCATTTTTTACTTCCTTATTTTAAGTTATAAGGGTATTTTGGCTGTTATTGAGATTTTCTTTTAGTCTTTTTTGTCACCCCTGTTTGTCGCAGGAGTGAGAGGTGGTTACTTTCCACCGATAATGAACTGACCTAAATCGTAATCGTCTGCCTCACCTTTTCTAACCACTTCATCAAGATTTTCTCCTTGACCTCCACCACTCTCCCCATCGGTAAGGTTATCTGGCTTCTCTTGTGGACTCATAGATGCTTGTGAGGCTCTGTATGCCATATCCATACCATCGGGTGTAGTTCTCATAGCTTGTGCGAATTGAGGGTTAATCGCTTCTACTTTTGCTATCTCTTTCTCTACAATATCGTATGGAATATCTGGATATTTAGCTGTCATAGAGTCTCTAATCTTTTCCTCTTGCATAGACTGCATTTGTGCCTGTAGCTGTGATACTGTGTCCTCTGTTTGAGAGATACCTAGTAAGTCTTTCGCTTGTGCTACTTCATCGGCTCCTTGTGGCTGTACCTCTGGGGTAGGTGCTACTTGTCCTTGTGGTGCTTGTTCTACACCTGCTAACTCTGCGTACATCTCTGGTGTCATTTCTGGGGTTCTTTCCATCTGTATTTCCTTATTATAAAATTTTGGCTATTGAGCCACATACTCGCCATAGTTCATTTGTAGCATTTTCATACGCTACATTATTTCCTATTTCCTCTACATCGTTCTTCGCATCAAGTACCTGTGCTATCCCTACAACTTCGTGACCCGAATAAATACTAATAATACATATTCTAGTATTTGGTGTTGGGTGCAAGAAGATTATGTCTCCATGCTCTGCAAGATTTGCTATGAAGTCTGGTGAGATTTTCCCACCGTTAGACTCCATATTCGCCTTTATGTTGTCAGCGAATACGTGCATATTATTCTCCAACCTCTTCAAAGTCAAACCAATCGTCAGCCATTACATCTACAATAGATGGGGTATATGGTGATGCGTGTTTCCCGTTAGAAAGGTGTGGTAATGTTTCTCCACGACTAATAGCTACAAAGTGCTTTTTAAGTTCTTTGCTCCAACCTCTACGGGCTACTTTCCCGTCACTTTCTGCAACCTTGAACGCTTCCAAGATGTTCATGTCCGTAACATCTTCAACAACACCTGCATTTTCTTCTGCAAGTCTCTCATCTTCAATACGTTTTGCTTCGGCTTCTTCTGCTACCTTAGCTTCTTCTGCTACTCTTGCTTCTTCTGCAAGTCTCTCATCTTCAATACGTTTTGCTTCTTGTGCTTTTTTTTGTGCAGGTGTCATTTTAATTTCCTTATTAATGTTATATCTTTGGTTAAGCTCGTTGTCGTAAGAACACAAAGCCATCTATTTTTCTGTCTTTGTTCCTGTCTCTGGTTCTTCATCTTCTCTGAACTCTACCTCCTGTTCCATAGTTTGAATAAGGCTATCTGTCAAGCTCATAGCGTAACCTGTGGCTCTCATTTGCTCCATTTTACGTCTTGCTTCGGCATCAGTTGCCTCTGGTAGCATTGCCTCCCTAAAGAGGCTGTTGTACTTCTCCTGTAGCTCCACCGATAAGATTTGGTAGCCCTTGCTGTTCTTCATTTCCTGTAGGTGTGTTAGCATCATTTGTGGTGATAAGTCCGTCTGTTCCGTCTGTGTTTTCTGTGCTTCTTTGCTCATCTAATTCTCCTTTGAATTTTGGTATGATATTTTTTAGTCCGAGTGCTTTTAGCTTCTCAACGTATAGCTCTTTTAATACGTCTGAATACATCTTTGCACCCTCCATGTCTTGTAGCCCTACTGCAAAGTTCCCGTTCTGAATTGCCGACCCCTCTGCTTGTGTAATGTTATTAAGTAAGACTTCCTTGTTTACTGCTCCGACTCCTGCATTGATAGATACAAAAAATTTGATATTCTTTCTTCTATCAACATCATAAAGTAATGGAGTCTCATCATATTTATAGATGAGCCTTACCATACGTCTTATTGCAGGTTCAAAAAAGCTCTCATTCAAGGCACGAATAATGTCTCCCACTACTACATTTCCCTCTTCGGATAAGATACTCATACCTGTGGCTGTCTGGTACTTACTTCCGTTGTCTACTATCCCTTGTGAGGCTTTTGTGACTCCACTTACTTCTTGTAGCTCACTATCAAGTCTATCTGTGTGAAAGATTGATGGGTCTACTCTTGGGATAGGCACTTGCTCTACTTCACCTAAGTTTGAGACTAAGACTTTTTTTCTCCCACTTGCTAAGTCGCTCTCATTAAGCCCAGAGGTCTTAGTTGCTAGATATTGTGGGTTAAAGGTCTTGTCAATAGCATCTATTTGTTGGTTACGGGTTATCGTGTACTCTTCCTGTAGAGGTATCATTGACTCTATAAAACTCGCACCGTAAGCCTCTACTGAATTGTTCTCATTAATCCCTACAAATTGTGGGTCTATGTTCCCTATGATAAATGGTAATCCATCTTTTAGTGGCTCATCCGTTCTGATAAAAGTTCCATCTGGTAGCACGGTAGAGACTAGCCACTTACCCCCTTGAAATCTATACACATCACGTATCTCTACCCTTGAAGCATCTCCAATATCAATAGTCGATATTTTGGCACCACCTCGTCCATCTGCTTGTCCTATGTAGTTCTTCCACTTAAATTTGCGTCCAAACTGTGCTTTGAGTTTCCCTACTGTTGAGTAGACACGCTCCACACAATATTGAATATCAAAGACACTTGTAGCGTTAGGGTCTAAGTGTAGATTTTTAATCTTAACTCTGTTTACTGCTAAGTGCTTACCACTCCAATAAATCTTAATAATAGGGGTTCCATATACTAACCCATCAATCACGGATGGTTTAAATCTTGTGTATAGATTTATACGTTTTGTAGTCCAATTATCTAAGGCTTTTTGTAGTTTTTCTACCTCCAAAAAACCCTCTTTTGTGGTATATTCTGGTATTAATTTAGCAAATTCATCATTCTCAAAGTACGTTTTCATCACAGAAATCATCACTTTTCTTACTTTTGCTTTGATAATCTGGGGTGTAATATGGCTCTTTCGTCTTGATTTTAAGCTCTTTAGTAGAGATGGATGGAGGTTATTAAGATACCCTGCCTCTAACTCTTCAAACGCACTTCTGTATAAGTCATAGCCCTTTTCAGCCTCGCTTATTAGCAGTAATACTCTGGTCTCCTTATTGTTCATAAGATACTCCTTGTTCTTTTCTTATTCTTTGGATAGTCCTAAGATTAAATCCTGTAGCTTTTTTTATCTGGGTGGTTCCCCATCCTGCTTTTGCTAAGTCCTCTATAATCATCCTTTCAACAACTTTTAAAGTTATCCTGTAATCAAACGCATACTCATCACTTTTTCTCATTAGCACAAGAGGGTTTCCAATAAGTTGCGTGGCTTCTCTAAAACCTTTTGTTAGCTTTCTACCAAGCAAACATTTCACTTGACGTTTCTTTAATTCCAATCCATCACATATCTGCTGAACTGTATAACCTGCACTTCTCCAAGTGTGGGCGATGTATCTGTCAGCCTCCATCTTGCTTAGAGTTAATTCCACTCCTCCTGTCTCTTTGATGCAGAAATAAAGAGGGAGTATGTGGTTTCCTACCAATTCCCTAATCATGTCTCTGTTTATCTCTCTCATGCCTACCACGTACCACCTCCATAGTTAAATACATTCAGTTCATCATCTCCCTGTGCCTCAATAATGCTATTACTGTCTGCTTCCTCTAAATAAATCATTCTCTCACAAGACAAAGCAAGTGCATCCGATTTATCTGGTGAACGTCCAAGCTCCTTTTTAATCTCATCTTTCTCTACAAGTTGCAACTTCCCTGTAGAGGATATTTTGTATTTTTGAGCCATAAGTTCACCAAGTAATTCATCATCATCTGGCATCTTTCCATCTTCCAAAATCTCTTTAAGTGTGTAGTACCATTCGGCTCTTTTGTTATGGTATTTTTTAGAGTCTGTAGCTTGATTTGAACCCTTAACTCCGATTACAATATCAAGCCCTTTGTCGTAACATACGGCAGGTAAAGATGAGCCGATACCAATAGCATCTGCAAATATGACTGACGGCTTACGGTGCGAGTTGTTATATTCAAAGATTAACCATCCTGCAATATCTGGTAAGGTTAAGCCACTTCTTGATGTAATCTCATAGAACTCTTTACCCCTACGTTTAACAAGCACGGTTTTATCGTCTCCAAAGTCTGCAACATCGACACCCCATACCTCACCACCACTATTATCGAATACAGTAGCTTGTGAGGCATCTTCTACCTCTTGTAAGGAGAACACAGCATTTGATGATTGTTTAGGAAATTCGCCTTTAACACGGACTCTATAAACATCACTTTCCTCACC
>Ga0256824_10000642_pt1 | contig 13558 bp, 16 predicted proteins | sample CV67metaG_FD_191570 | JGI IMG/M metagenome (GOLD analysis project Ga0256824, IMG submission 191570) | Hydrothermal vent microbial communities from East Pacific Rise, Pacific Ocean - CV67 | ecosystem: Environmental > Aquatic > Marine > Hydrothermal vents | place: Pacific Ocean: East Pacific Rise...
ATAATATCTTAAAAAAGAGAAGAGATGCAAGAAAAAATTATTAATCATTTTATAAGTTTAACAAAAGTTCCTCACTGTAGCCAAAATATAGCGCTTTTACAGAGATATTTAACAGATTTTGCACAAAAAAGAGGATATGAAGTTAAAAGTGATTCTGTAAAAAACATATTAATTAAAAAAGGTAACCCTAAATTGGCACTTCAAGCACACTACGATATGGTCTGCATGGGAAAAGCACCAAAAATTGAGACCTATATTGAAGATGGATGGATGTATGCAGAGGATTCATCGTTGGGTGCAGATAATGGAATAGCAATTGCGATGATGATGCAGTTGATGGATGAGGGTGCAGAGTTAGAGTTTCTTTTGACTGCGGATGAGGAGATTGGGCTTGTTGGTGCAAGTGCTATCGAACTGGAATTAGTTTCTAAATATATGTTAAATATCGACTTCGAAGATGAAGGGATTGTCTGTATTGGTTGTGCAGGTGGAGCTGATTTAATAGGTAAAAAAACCTTCAAAGAGGAAGCGGGATATGCATATAATTATGAGGTTTTGGTTTCGGGCTTGCTTGGTGGACACTCTGGAGTAGAAATTCACAAAAATATACCCAATGCGATCAAAGTTTTGGTCAATTATCTAAAAGATAAAGAGGTTTTAATTGGTACTTTTAGTGGTGGAGAGCGTCGAAACTCTATTCCGACTAATGCCACAGTAAAATTGAGTTCTAAAGTACCTTTGATTGGCTCTGATGAGGTGGAAGTGAAGAGAATAAATGAACCATTAATTGTTTATGATACAGATGATCTTTTAAAATTTTTAATTGATTTTAAGCATGGGATTCATCAATTTAATGAAGCGTTTAACTTGGCTGATAGTAGTATCAATTTGGCACTTATCTCTTTTGAAAATGGAGAAGCAAAAATTGAGTGTAGTAGTCGTGCAATGGATAATAAGGGGTTAATTGAGATCAATAAAACGACAGAGGAGCTTTTTAAAAAGTATGGATTTGATTGTTCATTAGAGTATAAATATCCTGCATGGAAACCAGAAATAAATCACTTTACATCATTGGTAAATGAGGCGATGATTAAATCTTTTGGAAGTAGTAAATATGAAGCGATTCATGCAGGACTTGAGTGTGGTGTGCTTTTAGAGAAATATCCTCAGATACAATTTGCCTCTATTGGTCCGACTATTGTATCTCCTCACTCTGTTCATGAAAAGTTAGAGCTTGCCTCTGTTGGAAAAACATTTTTGGTACTTAAAGAGGTGATAGCTACACTTTAAAAGTTTCGGATGTACGGCAATGCTCTGACATGAAGCAGGCTTCACATTGGGGTTTAATTGCCTTACACTTGTATCGACCAAAAAGCACCATCGCTTGGTGCAATAGATGAAGATCTGTTTTAAACTTTTTGGTTAAAGTCTCTTCGGTTTTAGTGGCAGTGGTATCATCACTTAGCCCCAAACGGTGTGCGACTCTAAATACATGCGTATCGACAGCCATGACATTGGCATTTGTATACTCAATCATCACAACATTAGCCGTTTTTTGTCCAACTCCTGCAAGGCTCATTAATGCTTTTTGTGTCAATGGAATCTCTCCATTATAGGTTTCAATTACCTTCTGAGCCATCTTTATTAGATTTTTTGCTTTGTTATTATAGAAAGAGCAAGAGTTAAGATAGGATTTCACTTCATCCAGATCTGCATTGGCAAGTTGAATGGCAGAGGGATAAGCTTTAAAGAGTGCAGGAGTGATAATATTAACACGCTTATCGGTACATTGTGCTGAAAGCATAACGGATATTAATAGTTCATATAAGTTTTCATAATTCAGTTCAGTTATTGAATCAGGATAGTGTTTTAAAAATAGAGTTTTTATCTCTTGAATCTCTGTAATTGTTGCTTTTTTTATTTTTTTTAATGCCATAATAATTTAACTTTTTTAATTTGTATAGTATACTTGAAGACTTAATTCTAGTTTAAATGGTTTATAATTTGTTTACTATTTTGTGCTATAATTTTGATATTTAATATATCTATAAGTAAGGTAAAAAAATGAAAGTTATGTTTAAAGTTTTTATAGCACTCTCTCTCTTTATAGGAGAAGGTTTGTTCGCTTCCTCTATAGTTGCAAGCGTTAATAACGTAGATATTACCCAAGATGAAATTAATGAGTTTTTAAGTACTCAACTTCCTGGCTCAAATTTTTCTCTTTTGACAGAGGATCAAAAGAAAACGGTGGTAAGTCAACTTATTGATAGTAAACTTTTTTTAGAAGATGCAAAAAAAATGAAAATCGACAAAAATCGAGATTTTATTGAGGAATTAAAAAAAGAGAAAGAGAAATTAATGCTTGCTTTCTGGATGAAAAAGAAGGTCGAGGAGATTGTAATTGCTAATAGAGAGGCAAAAGTCTATTATCGGGATAATCTTAAGAAATTTAATCAACCTGCTTCAGTTAAAGTTAGACATATTCTTTTGAGTACAGAGGGTGAAGCAAAAGATATTATTCGAGAGCTTACTAAGCATGATAATAATTTGAAAGAGAACTTTATTGCGTTGGCAAAAGATAAATCAACAGGACCCAGCTCGGTTAATGGGGGAGAGTTAGATTGGTTTATTAAAGAGCAGATGGTTCCCGAGTTTTCAGAGTCTGCATTCTCTTTAAATAAAGGAGAGATTACACATTATCCTGTGAAAACACAGTTTGGATACCATGTGATTTATCTAGAAGACAGACACGATGCGGGAGCAATTCCTTTTGATGTTGTTAAGTCAGATATTATCAAAGTATTACGTAGGCTTAAATTTAAGAAAAAGTTAGCAAAATTAAGTAAAAAAATGAAGAAAACTGCAAAAATTAGTGTAAAATAGTAAAAAAAATGAAGGTATAAAACAGAATGAGAAAAAAAGTATTAGACAATGTACCATCTGGTGTTCTAAGTGGAGATGAGGTTCAAAAGCTTTTCTCAATAGCGAAAGAGGAAGGTTTTGCCATTCCTGCTGTAAATGTTGTTGGAACATCTTCGATTAATGCTGTTCTTGAATCAGCTAAAAAAGTTAACTCTCCAATTATCGTTCAATTTTCAAACGGTGGTGGAGATTTTTATGCAGGAAAAGGAATCTCCAAAGAAGAGGGAGCTATTCTTGGAACAATTTCTGGCGCACAACATGTTCATACTGTAGCCAAAGCTTATGGGATTCCTGTTATTTTACATACAGATCATGCTGGACGTAAGCTTTTACCGTGGATTGATGCTCTTTTAGATGCAAGTGAAAACCACTTTGAAGCATTTGGAAAACCACTCTTTTCATCACATATGATTGATCTATCAGAAGAGCCAATTGAAGAGAATATTGCAACATGTAAAATTTACCTTGAGCGTATGAGTAAAATTGGTATTACCCTTGAGATAGAGCTTGGAGTAACTGGTGGCGAAGAGGATGGTGTGGATAATACAGAGATTGATAATGCACTTCTTTATACACAGCCTGAAGAGGTTGCTTATGCCTATAAAGAGCTAATGGAAATATCCAATATGTTTACGGTTGCTGCTTCATTTGGAAATGTTCATGGCGTTTATAAGCCAGGGAACGTTATGCTGACACCAATAATTTTAGACAACTCCCAGAAGTATATTCAAGAGCAGTTCAATACGAAGAGTAAGCCTGTAGATTTTGTTTTTCATGGAGGTTCTGGTTCCGATCTTTTGGATATTCGAGAATCAATTGATTATGGTGTTATTAAGATGAATATTGATACTGATACACAGTGGGCATATTGGGATGGTGTAAGAGGATATGTGGAAAAATACCATGATTATCTTCAAGCTCAAATTGGTAATCCAGAGGGCGAAGAGAATCCTAATAAAAAATATTATGATCCTCGTAAATGGCTTCGAGAAGGTGAACTTGCTGTGGTTAAGCGTCTGGAACAAGCATTTCATGATCTGAACTGTTTAGATAGAAATTAACCTTTTGTTGATTGTTTAATTTGACTCACTCTCCTACAGAAAAAAAAATATTTCGAGATCAAACTTTTTATATTAAAAGGGATGATCTCCTTTCTAAAGATTTTTCGGGCAATAAGGCTCGAAAGTTCGACTACTTCTTAAAAAAAGATTTTCCTTCTATTTCCAAAATTGTCTCTTATGGCTCCATACAATCAAACGCGATGTATTCTCTCTCTGTTCTGGCAAAGATGAGAGGGTGGTCATTTGATTATTATGTTACCCATATAGCCACTTATCTGCAAGAGAAACCTCATGGAAATTATCGATATGCTCTTGAAAATGGAATGAATCTTATTGAGCAAATGGAGAAACCTTTAAAAGATAGTATCGAAGATAATAAGAGACTGTTTGTGGAAGAGGGGGGGCGAGATTTTTATGCTGAGAGTGGTTTGAAGCAGTTGGCAGATGAGATTTTAGTTTGGAAAAAAGAGAATAAATTTGAAAAAATTAACATTTTTCTACCCTCTGGCACAGGAACCACAGCCCTCTTTCTACAAAAAAATATTGAAGATATTGTCTACACCACACCGTGTGTTGGTGATCTACCTTATTTGAAAAAACAGTTCTTTATGTTAGAGAATAATGAAGCTTTTCACCCTAGGATTATTGCACCTTCTAAAAAACGCCACTTTGGAAAGTTGTACAGAGAATCTTATAATATTTGGCTAGAATTACAAGCTAAAATGAGGATAGAGTTTGATTTGCTCTATGACCCTCATGGATGGTTGACTCTATTAGAGAATCCACAAATTTTTGAACTACCGACACTCTATATTCACCAAGGTGGATTGATAGGGAATGAGAGTATGTTAATGCGATATAAAAGGAAGTATAGTGAAGATATTGAGTACAAAAGATGAGAATTTTCAGAACGAATTTACAGAGCTACTAAAGCGTGGTGCTATGGATATGGATGGAGTAACTTCAACTGTAAAAGGGTTACTTGATGAGATTAAGGACGAGGGAAATGAAGCTTTAAAAGGGCATATCTCCAAATTTGATCGTTGGAATCCAATTTCTGATGAGGAATTAGAGGTAAGTTTGACCTCTATGGAGGAGGCATATAATAATATTGATGTTACGCTTCGTAACGCTTTACACCTCGCTTACGATAGGATAGAGAGTTATCATCAAAAACTCATGCCAAAATCGTGGTTTGATTTTGAAAAAAATGGAAGTATGCTGGGTCAAAAAGTAACACCTGTAGACTCAGCAGGTCTCTATATCCCTGGAGGAAAAGCAGCTTATCCCAGTTCTTTACTCATGAATGCGATTCCTGCAATTGTTGCAGGGGTTGAAGATATTGTGGTCTGCACACCTGCACCCGATAATGAACTCAATGAATTGTTGTTGGCAGCATGTCATTTATGTAAAGTTACCAAGGTATTTAAAGTGGGTGGTGCTTCTGCAATTGGTGCTATGGCGTATGGAACAAAGAGTATTCCAAAGGTAGATGTGATCACAGGACCGGGTAATATTTTTGTAGCAACAGCTAAAAAATTGGTCTATGGAGAGGTTAATATTGATATGATTGCTGGCCCAAGTGAGATTGGTATTTTGGCAGATGCTACAGCACGACCTGATTATTTGGCAATAGATCTGCTTTCTCAGGCAGAGCATGATGAGATGGCAAGTTCTATTTTAATTACAACAGATGCTTCACTTGCACCAAAAGTGGCAACTGAAGTAGAGCGGTTTTTGGGAACACTTTCTAGAGAAGAGATAGCACGAAAATCGATCGAAGATCGAGGTGCTATTATTATTACCGAAACGATGGATGAGGCGATTAGATTGATGAATCAGATTGCTCCTGAACACCTAGAGGTTATCACGGCTAACCCTATGGATCTATTGGGTAAAATTAAGCATGCTGGTGCAATCTTCTTGGGTGAATATACTCCTGAGCCTATTGGTGATTATATTGCAGGACCGAACCATACACTGCCTACAGGTGGAACTGCTAAGTTTTACTCTCCATTAAGTGTTGATCACTTTTTAAAGAAATCTTCTATTATTTCGATGACTAAAGAAGGCTTGAATGAGATAGGGGAGGCGTGTGCATTAATTGCTAATACTGAAGGGTTAACAGCTCATGAAGAGTCTGTGAGAATCAGGTTGTCGTAGAGTGCAGTTGATTGCACTTTTTATATTTTAAATAGCGGTGCAACTTGTTGCACCTCATTATAGTTTATAGATTATAAAAGTGTTTTAATGCTCTAATAATCATAGCATTTTTAGAGATACTTTCGCCTTTTGCATCAGTATCAACTTGTTCATAAAGATCAAGAGGAAGTGTGATAGAGAAAATTTTTGTTCTGTTTTTCTTCTGTTTTTTAATATCTGAAACAATATCTTTTAGAACATCAATCATCTTATCTGTATCAATTGGTTTTCTAATAAAGTTATTTACACCAATTTTAACTGCTTCTGAAATATTACCCATATCGTTACTTGCTGAAACAATAACAATAATTTGTTTAGGGTTGATCTCTCTAATTTCTCTTGCTACTTCTAATCCACTTTTACCTGGTAAGATAATATCAATAAATATAATATCTGGGCTATGTTTTTCAAAAAGATCCATTGCTGAGTTCGCATCTACTGCTGAGTGAACTTCGGCAAAGAAGTTTTTAAGGGTGGTACACATCAACTCATTTGTTTCTGGTTCATCCTCTAACACTAGTGTTTTCAGCTTTTTTGTCTCTTCAACAATTTTCATTAAGTCATTATTCATACTTTATTCCTATTCCTTCTTTTTTAATATATTGTAACATGTTAACTATTAAGTTAAATTAAAAGCTAACGAAAAAAATCATTACTTTAGGGTAACTAAAATAAAATTAAAATAAATATTTAGTAATATGTTATAAATGATTTCTAATACGCAGTTCTTTCTCAAACTGCCAACTTTTACGATGTTCTTTTATAACAGATTTCTTAATTGTTTCAACTAACATTGATTCTCTATCTTCTAGCATCATATAGATCTCGCCATTTGGATCAACGAGCATACTGTTCCCATAAAATTTCCATTTAAGCTCTTTATCTGAATAATCACCTAGGCGATTTGCACGTAAAATATAGCAACCATGAAGAAAGGCTTTTGTCTTGATTATTTCCCGCCAACGGTTATGTGAATCAAAAGTTGAGGCGGTTGGAAGGAGAACCAAATCGACTTTATTTTGGGTGACATACTCCCAAAAAATATTAAAATGAAGTTCAAATCCTCCCAATATCATAATATTAAATCCATCAATTTGAAAGGTTAATGGTGCTTTTAATGGTTTTATTTTGTTTGAAAAGAATTGCTTTTCATTCCAATGTTCATAGGGAATAAGAATCTGTTGTTTATAAAAATCACAAGAGTTATTTGATATTTTTACAATGGTTTTAGTATATTTATCTTTATGAATCATAACAATGGGTGCAACAAAGACCATATTATATTTTTGAGAAAATTTTTTAAGAAGTTCAATATGCTTATCACTCTGTTCTTTGACCATTTTTATAGGTATGCTAGAGAGTTCTTTAAAAAAATGATTAAGTACATATTCTCCAAAAAGAACCACTTTTGCACCTCTGCTATGTGCATTTCGAAGATAAAAATCGAGTTTTGTTGCTTGCATTCCTAGGGTAGGAAGTTGCAGTGCAGCAATCGTTAATTTTTTCATTCGTTCACTTTATTATTGCGTTCAATTAGCTCTATTTTTACTTTTGCTTCTTCGATCATTTTTTGGGCTAATTTTATCTCATTAATTCCATTTTCATAAAGATTGAGACTCTCTTCTAGTGTAATTGAGGGGTTCATAAGTTGATTTAATATCTCTTTTGATCTCTCTAGTCGGTTTTCAAAAGTATCTATTTGCATATTTTTTCTCCTAATTGTTTAATCTTTTTTCTATAATATCAGAAAACTTATCGATCTCCACCAAAAAGGCATCATGACCATAGTTACTATCGATCTCATGGTAATCAGATTTTTGATGATTTCTCTGCATCATTATATGAATATGCTCCATCTCTTTTGGAAAAAATAGGTAGTCACTGGAGAAAGATATGAGTGTAATTTCAGCTTTAATTCTTAAAATGGCTTCATAGAGAGAGTCATATCCTCGGCTTAGGTTAAATGTATTGATTGCTTTTACAATATAAAGGTAACTTAAGGGGTCAAATATCTTAGAGAAGTTATTGGTATTATATTCCATATATCGTTCTACTTCATAGCGACCAAAGAGTTCAAAAAGACCATCATTATTGACATAGTTTCTTCCAAACTTATTGTTCATGGAGTCAGGCGAGAGATAGGAGATATGTCCTGCAATACGACCAATTGCTAAACCGTCACAACCGTTTTCTTTAAAGGTGTTTTTTTCATAATTTCCATTGTTGAATCGTGGATCTCGGCGTATCGCTTCAATGGCTACTTTATTGAATCCGATTGTCCAAGGTTGGGTTGCGTAGGTCGATGCCAAGGAGATTACTTTATCGGCAAAATTGGGGTAGTCAACTGCAAACTGTAACGCTTGCATTCCCCCCATAGAACCCCCAATAATTGCTTTTAGGTGATGAATTCCCAGTTGACTTAGAAGTTGTTTTTGTGCTTTGATCATATCTTTAATTGTTAACACAGGAAATTTTAGACGAAATGGATGTTGACTAGGGTAGTCACTATCCATGGGTCCTGTGCTTCCAAAACATGAACCAATTACATTGGTTGATATAACAAAATATTGCAATGTATCAATGGCTTTATTATCTCCAATAAGTTCATCCCACCAACCAGCTTTTCGTTCTCCTTCATGTAGTCCTGCCGCGTGAGCTGAGCCACTCAAGGCATGACAAATAAGGATAACATTAGAGGCATCACTGTTGATCTCTCCATAGGTCTCATAAGCAATTTGATAGGGTTCCAATATTCTTCCACTTTCCAAATAGAGTGGACTGGTAAAGTGTGCAACTTTTTTTTTCAATTTCATTGTAAGAATTTTACCCAATTTGTACTTGTATTTCTTATATGAATTCTTATGATAGTGAAAATTATTGAATAAAAACGATGTTCATTATAGTTTTATTTAATAGTGATATGATAAAATAGAAAGTACTATAATTATTCAAGGAGTAAAAAATATGAAAAAAAGAATATTATTTATAATAACCTTATTGACACTTCAACTTCATGCACTAAACCAAGAGGGTGTTCATCACTATGTTAAAAAGTACATAGAGAAAAAAAGCGATTCTCCTGTAACCCATATTGAGACAATTTCGACCTATACTATTGCAGATGCAAATGGTTGGGAGGTCTATTTCTTATCATTAGATGTTGAGATGAAAATAGGGAGAACAACAAAAAAACGTACTATACCTCAAGTAGTTTTTACCAAAGGTAACAAATTGGCTTTTTCTTTAAAAGATAAATCAGGTCAAGATTATAAACAAAATTTAAAACCTAGAGTACCTATTGAGGCGTATGATAAAGAGCATTTATTGGTTGGAAATAAAGATGCTAAACATAAAATCTTAATTTTAAGTGATCCCTTTTGCCCTTATTGTCAAGAGATTACCCCTCAACTTATTGACGATGTAAAAGCCAATCCTGCAACTTTTGCACTCTACTACTATCATCTTCCACTCTTAAGAATTCATCCCGCTTCAGATACTGCTACGCGAGCGATGTTAATTTTTCAAAAAAGAGGAGATATTGAACACCTTAAAGATATGTATCATTTAATTGTTAATCCAAGAGAGATTAATGCGGGAGTGGTTTTAAAAGCAATTGAAGATAAAACAGGTGTAAAGATAAAGCGTGTGGAGATCTATAGCAATGAAGTTAACCGTGCTTTAGAGGTTGATAAACGGTTAAAAAAACGTTTAATGGTCACAGGGACACCCACCATCTTTATTGATGGAATTTGGGATCCAACACGTGTGGCATACAAAGGTTATTTAAAAAACTAGTTGAGAGAAAGGCAATTTTCTTAAATTGCCTTTTTTCTTTTAGCTTAAAGCTCTTTCTAAATCTGCAATTAGATCTTCACTATCTTCTAGACCAACACTTAATCGAATTAATCCTGCTGGAATGCCAGCTTCAATTAACTCTTGTTCCGAGAGTTGTTGGTGTGTTGTACTTGCTGGATGGGTGATGATTGATTTACTATCTCCAATATTTACTACCACTTTAAAAATTTTTGTTTTGTCAGCAATGGCTTGTGCTTCTTTTTTTGTTTCTACTTCAAATGAGAGGAGACCACTCTGTCCTTTAGGGAAATATTTTTGAGCTAGGGCGTAGTTTTGATTTGATTTTAAACCTGGATAATTAACTTTTTTTACTTTTGGATGAGCCTCTAGATAGTTAGCAATGGTTAAAGCAGAGCTAGAGTGTTGTCTCATTCTCAGAGGGAGTGTCTCTAAACCTTGTATATAGAGCCATGAGTTAAAGGGGCTTGGTGTTGCACCTAAGTCACGTAGAAGTGCAAGACGAATACGTAGAGTGAATAGTGGTAGTGGCAGATCGGAGTAGATCAGTCCGTGATAGCTCTCATCAGGTTCATTAAAATGTGCATAACGTGCATTTCCTTTAATCTTCTCTACCAAATTTTCTCGTTCTATCACAATTCCACCAATGGCTAAACCTTGACCTGTGGTATATTTACTAGCACTATGGACAACAATATCACAACCCAATGTTAACGGTTTACAGTATATAGGTGTGGCAACGGTATTGTCTACACAGGTTAAAATATTATATTTTTCTGCAATTTTTACAATCGCTTTAAAATCGGCAACATCAATACTTGGATTGGTTATACTTTCAAAAAGAATAATTTTTGTCTTCTCATCTATTAAGCTCTCTATCTCTGATGGATTGGTTACATCAAAATAGCGTGTTTCGATACCAAATCGTTTAATGGTATGTCCTGTTAGAGTAGTTGTGCCTCCATAAACCTGTTTTGCTACAATAATATTATCTCCTGCCTCGGCTACATTGGCAATGGCATAAAATATAGCACTCATTCCCGAAGCTGTCCCCACAGCTCCCCCTCCATGTTCTAGTGCGTTGAAACGTTTTTCAAATATATCTGTAGTTGGATTCATAAGACGTGTGTAGATATTTCCTAGCTCTTTAAGTGCAAAAAGATCTGCTGCGTGTTGGGTATCTCTAAATTCGTATGCGGTTGATTGGTAAATTGGTACAGCCATTGTTCCTTGGCTATCTTTGTCGTAACCAGCATGAATGGCAAGGGTCTGTTCTTTCATTATATATCCTTAACTTATGTTTGAAAATATTATAACCAAAGCTTTATTTATAACTTCCATTGAAGCTGTTTAATCTCTATTTTCCTATTTTTAAACGGTTCTATAATGGCAGAAATTTGATGAAGCTCATATTGTAATGGAAATCCAATAGGTGAGTCTTTTGCAGTACTCTCTAGAATATAATATCTCTTATTATTAAGGTAAAGAGCTTTTCTATGTAATGTTTCATCAAGATTAACAATCACAAAAATATGACGAGGTACCAATACGAAATAGCTTTCAATATTTTTTTGATGAAGCAGAGAGATGAGTAAATTGCTTTTATCATCACAATCTCCAAATTTTTTTTGGATAGTTTGCTGAGGGGAGTGTGCTTGAAAATTATTTATTTTATAGGGAATATTGGTTACATAATCTAAAATATTTTGAACAATACAGAGGTTAGTATGGCAGTTTTTGGTGAGTTTGGATGCCAGTTCCCGAATATAAGGGGCAGAAGTGGTACTGTTTATATAGGTTCCCTTATTGGTTCCTATGTGACGACGGTTAACAACTGAAACCGCTTGAACTAAGATATATAGAAAATAGATTGAAAACCCCACTAAGACAATCTTAGAGAGTGTCATAGGGAGTTTTGAATGCTTCATCGCTTAGATATGAAAGTCTGTATTTGCCAAGGCTATACACTCAATTTCAATTTTTACCTTTTTTGGAAGTGTTGAAACTGCAACGGTGCTTCTTGCAGGTTTGTGGTGTCCAAAATAGTGAGAGTAGACCTCATTTACTTTTGCAAAGTCATCCATATCGGTTAAAAAGATAGTTGTTTTAATCACATCATTAAAATGTGCTCCTGCTGACTCTAGTACATAAAAAAGGTTTTTCATAACTTGATGTGTTTGGTTAACAACATCATCAGCGACAACGACACCTGTTTCATCCATTCCAATCTGTCCTGATGTGTAAATCATTCCATTGGCGACAACTGCTTGTGAGTAGGGTCCTATTGCTGCGGGTGCTTCTTTTGTTGAGACGAATTTCATTCTTTTATCCTTTGGTTTTAGTGTTGTTTTCTTGGCGTATTTTATTTCTCTTCATAAAAAATATAGCTGGTAGAGTAGTCTGAAAACTCAAAATAGACTCGCTTCTCTCCATCATCTTGTTTGGAGTTAAAGTTTTTATCTAAAATTCCATAACCAAATCTATATGGGCGTGTAACACCATCATCTGTTCCTGTTGCAGTAGAGAGTTTATCTATATCTATAAACTTTTTTACCAATTTATCACCAGCATAGACTTCAAGCGTACCATTTGTACCTGTCCAGTTTTGAATTGAACGGCTCAGCTTATTTTGAGTCTCTTGAGTACATCCCCCAATAAAGAGGATAAAGGACGTAAGTATTAATAGTTTTAATTTCATTTTTTATCCTTTAAAATTAAGATGTTATTTTAACATATCTATACCTAAAAAAAATCTTAAACAATATTAAGTTGGCATTCCAAATTTTTGAGTGATAAGTTCTCCCTCACTATTAAAGTAAAGATAGTACAATTTATCTTTAATAACAGAAAAATCTGCAAGGTATCGAAGTGCTAGAGTGGCTTGAAGAGAGGCAATATGCATCACAATTGGTGCTGTAATTCCTCCAGGTTTATGATCGCTTACATTGAATACTTGAAAAGAGGCTTTGTCAAAAAAACAGACTTGTCCATTAAACTCTTCGACTGAAGCATAGATCCAAGGGGTCTTAACTCTTCTTGCATAGTTATCTATCGCTTCACGGGTAGGAAGGTTGTCTGTGGCATCCAAAATTAGGTCATAATGGTTTTCTAGTTTACTAAAAGCTTCAAAATCTATGGTATGTGCTATGGCTTTTATAAATGGATTTTTAGCTTCCATCATCTCGACAGTTACTTCTGCTTTTAATCGACCTTCATCCTTGAGAGTAAAGGCGACTTGCCTATGGATATTGTGTAAACCAACGGTGTCAAAATCTACCATATCGATCTGTCCAATTCCAGATGTTCCAAGAGCCAATGCAAGGCTACAGCCCAAACCACCTGAACCAATAATAGCTATTTTTTTGCTAGTCAAAGAAGATTGTGTATCTTCACCCCAAAGTTGAATCTGTCTGTTGAAGTAATTTTCTGTTTTTATCATTTGAAAGTGTAACAAAAATAAACTCGTAGGATGCTGTTTCTTGTATGAAATTATATTTTGTATAAAAAGTTTAATTTAGATTTATTGTGAGGAAATAAGATTATTTAAAAAATAGTGGCGC
>Ga0256824_10000644_pt1 | contig 13537 bp, 8 predicted proteins | sample CV67metaG_FD_191570 | JGI IMG/M metagenome (GOLD analysis project Ga0256824, IMG submission 191570) | Hydrothermal vent microbial communities from East Pacific Rise, Pacific Ocean - CV67 | ecosystem: Environmental > Aquatic > Marine > Hydrothermal vents | place: Pacific Ocean: East Pacific Rise...
AAGAAGATATAATAGAGATAAAGTAAAAAATTAAGGAGCAAAAATGAGAAAAATTATTAAGACCATACTAATGGTTTCACCACTTCTGTTTTTAGGATGTGGAGATAGTTTAAGTAAGCCAATGATAGAGCCTGTTCGTGGTGGAGAGTTGTTTGTGAACTTTTCAGGTTCATCAATTAAATCAGGTTTGGTAGAAAAAAAGCTGATTGATGAAAACAGAACGGTTTATGGTTATAAAGCTTATAAAGTTCCTTATGTAACAAGAGATGAAGAGGGAAATGAGGTAAGAGCTTCAGGACTTTTTGTTATTCCTACAGAAAATGATGATTTTAAATCAAAAGGACTCTCAATGGTTGCTGATGACCATGGAACAATTTTTGCCAATAATGAAGCTCCTTCTGTGATTGCCGATTTTACTGGTGCTCCTGATGGCTCTTCTGTTCTTTTGACATCTCTTGGAGGTTTTGCTACTTTACAACCTGATTATATAGGTTTTGGCGATTCGAAATCACATTATCACCCTTTTGTTTTAAAAGATTCTCTTGCGAACTCAACAGTCGACTTTATTAAACAAGTTAAAATATTTGCACAAGACAATAATATTACTTTAAATAATCAACTCTTTTTAACAGGATATTCAGAAGGTGGGTATGCCTCTTTGGCAACATTGAAAAAAATAGAGGAAGAGCAGATAACTGATTTAAAAGTTTCGATGACTGCACCAATGGCAGGCCCGTATGCTTTGAAGGTTATGGCAGATGTTGTTTTTGATAGTCAAACGTTAGATGTTCCCTCTTTTATGGCAGATATAGGCTATGCATATGCTTTAGCCAATAACCAAGAGGTAAGTTCTATCATTAATGAGCCATATGCGTCAAAGCTTCCCACTCTTTTTAATGGAGATTTGAATCGATCTAAAATTGACCCACAACTCACACAAGAGACAAAAGGAGAAAAAGGGCTTTTTTCTCAAGATTTTGTAACAGACTATTTTTCAAATGAGAGCAATTGGTTCAAGGTAGCTACAACTAAAAATAGTTTACATACTTGGGCTCCAACAACATCTGTACGACTGGTTCATTGTGAAGGAGATGATGTTATTCGTTATGAAATTTCGCAATTAACAGAAGGGACAATGAAAAAACTGGGTGCAACCAATGTGGCTCTTGTCCCTGTTGAAAAAGCACTTGGACGGCAAGATAAAGTGGGACATGTTGCTTGTGCTTCTTTGGCGTATTTGGTGACAACAACGATGTTTGCTCAAGTTAGAAAACAAACCTTTGGATATTAGGAGTTGATGATGAAAAAAATTATATTATTAAGTGTTGTAACAAGCTCTTTGGTTTTGGCAGGTGCATACAAAGTTCCTGAACAATCGGTTAACTCTACGGCACTAGGTGCTGCATATGTGGCACATACTGATGGAGCAGATACAGCCTATTTTAACCCTGCAAATATGGCATTTATGGAAGATAAACAGTTTGCCGAGTTTGGATTAACCTTGGCTCATCTTCCTCGTAATGAATTTAAAGGGGATGTTGCTGTAACATCAGGAAAATCTGAAATTGAAAATTTAATTCTTCCGAATATTCATTATGTTTCAAGAGCTATAGGTGATTTTAGATGGGGTACAAGTTTAAGCGTTCCAGGAGGTTTAACCAAACGTTGGGAATCTCCTGTTCAAAAGGCATTTGCTGAAGAGTTTACACTTAAAGTTGTTGAGCTTAACCCTGTAGCATCGTATAAAGTTTCTGATAATTTGGCTGTGGGTGGTGGTTTACGGCTTATCTACTCTGAAGGAATTGTAAAAAATGATGCACGAGGTGTTGGTAAACCTGCACAACGTGAGATGGAAGGAGATACGGTAGAGTTTGGTTATAACCTTGCAATGACCTATAAACCTACTTCAGACATTAATATGGCAGTAACCTATCGTTCTGAAATTGAGTTAAAAGAGGAGGGGGAGGCAAATCTTTATCTCTCTGGTAGAGGTAAACAGTTTTCTGCTGATGTGACTGTCCCTCTTCCTGCTGCGTTAAATATAGCTGTTTCTAAAACATGGGCAGACAAATATACAGCAGAGTTAAACTATGAACGAACCTATTGGTCTGCTTATAAAGAGTTGGATTTTAATTATGGAACGCCTATTCAACCTCTATTGGTGGCTTCTTTTGATGATGCAAAAGTGAGGGCTTGGAATGATACCGATACGATACGATTGGGTTTAACGGCTAAAATAACAGATGCCATTACAGTAATGGGTGCTGTTGCAAAAGATGAAACACCTGTCCCTGTAAAACATGTGGGGTATGAGTTACCTGATTCTGATGCTATTGTTTACTCTATGGGTGTTCGTATTAAAGCCAATGATAACCTTTCCTATGGAATTGCTTATTTACATGATGAGAAAGAGAGTTTAACTGTGAAACAAGGTACAAGTGAAAGTCAAATTAATGGTACATTTTCAGAGGGTGGTGCTGACCTATTAACTGTAGGCATGGCATACACATTTTAAGATGAAATATTTATTTAATAGTTTTTATGACTTAATTCAGACACAAGGAAAAAAGAGAGCTAAGAAAACAGCACTCTTTGTTGGAGATGAAAAAATCTCTTATGCTAAAATTCATGAACGAGCAGATAGGGTGGCTGGGTATTTAGCCAGTAGAGGTGTTGTGAAGGGTGATAAAGTTGCCCTCTTTATGCGTAACTCTGCTGAGTTTATCTATGCTATTTTTGCCATTTCAAAGTTGGGTGCTGTCTCTGTGCCTATCAATACCTTTTTAAAAGAGGCAGAACTTGCTTATATTTTGGAAGATTCAGGCTCTAAAGCGTTAATTTCATCTGTTGTTTATGATGGAATCGTCTCTTCAGATGAGGTTCAAAACTTATTAGAATTTACTGTTTGGGAAGGTGGATACGAAGGGTACAGCCCCCGTCATATCTCAATGGAAGATCTTTTTAGTTTCCCTGAGAGCGTTGAGCAAGTTGTAATGGCTGTTGAAGAGTTGGCCGTTATTATTTACACTTCAGGAACAACAGGAAAGCCAAAAGGGGCGATGCTTAGTTATCAAAATATTTTCTCCAATGCTTATGGAGGAATCAACCATTTAAAGATAAAAGCAAAAGATAGATTTATTGTATTTCTTCCGATGTTTCACTCTTTTACCTTCTCTATTGGTGTTATTTTACCACTCTATCTGGGTGGCTCAATGGTTGTGATTCAATCTTTAAAACCTTTTTCAAATATTTTCAAACAGGTACTTCTAAAACGGGTTACTATATTCTTAGGAATTCCTGATGTCTATAATGCTTTGGTTAAAGCAAAATTACCATGGTATTTTATGTGGTTTAATAAAGTTCGTGGTTTTGTTTCAGGGGCTGCTGCTCTTCAACCCAAAACACTTGAGGGAATGCAAAAAAAGTTTAAACGGGCACTGCTTTTAGAAGGCTATGGTTTAAGCGAAGCTTCTCCTGCTGTTTGTATTAATCCTCTTAAGCTTCAAAAAGCTAAATCGGTGGGAACTGCCTTTTCTCATTACGAAATAAGAATTGTTAATGATGAGATGCTAGAAGTTCCACGAGGAGAAATTGGCGACATCATTGTAAAAGGCGATAACATTATGATGGGTTATTTGAACCGTCCAGAAGCCACCGATGAGACAATTGTAAACGGTTGGTTGCTTACAGGAGATGTGGGTTATATGGATGAGGATGATTATCTCTTTATTGTTGACCGAAAAAAAGATTTGGTCATATCAAAAGGAATAAATATTTATCCTAGGGAACTTGAAGAGGTTATTGATTTGTTTGAAGGAGTGGCTTCTTCAGCTGTTATCGGAATAGCCGATGAAAAAAGTGGGGAGATTCCTGTTGCTTATATTGAATTAGAAGAGGATGTAGACGAGATTGATATGGGTGAATTACGAAAACATCTACGCAACCATCTTGCCGATTTTAAAATTCCTAAACAGCTTCATCTTATAGACGCTTTACCAAAAAATGCTACAGGTAAGGTTTTAAAGCGAGAGTTGAAAGCGATGTTGTAGATTTTTTAAACAAATAGTTGAAAAAAGGAGTTTTCTCTATAGAAAAGGAACTATTGTTATCTTTTCTTGCTTTTTTAACAAATAAAACTCAATTATAAAATAAATCGTTACAATACTTCTATGAAAATTTTACACACATCTGACTGGCATTTAGGTCAAAATTTTATGGGGAAGAGTCGTAAAGAGGAGCATGAAGCTTTTTTTTCTTGGCTTTTAGAGCAAATTAAAGTAAAGAAGATTGATGTCCTGATTGTGGCAGGAGATATTTTTGATACAGGAACACCTCCCAATTATGCTTTAGAACTCTACTATAACTTACTAAAACAACTCTCTGCATTGAGCTATTTGACCACAGTTATAACAGCTGGTAACCATGACTCTGTTGCGACTCTAAATGCTTCCAAACAACTGTTGAAAGTTTTAAATATACATGTTGTTACAAGTGGAAATGAAGATGAAAAACAGCTTGTTCCTATTTATGAAAATGATAAACTTAGAGCTGTTATTTGTGCAGTTCCTTTTTTACGTGACTCTATGGTTCGAAATGCTGTTGGTGGAGAGGGTTCGAAAGATAAAGAGCTTCTCTTAAATAGAGGAATTAAGGAACATTATGAAAAATTGTATAAAGAGGCTCAATCTTTAGCGAGTAATAATGAAAATGTCTCTATTCTTGCAACAGGGCATTTAACTACAGTTGGAAGTCGTACCAGTGAATCGGAGAGAGATATTTATATTGGTGGGACATTAGATATTGGTAGTGATTTTTTAGGAAAAGAGTTCGATTATGTTGCTCTTGGGCATTTACATCATAATCAAAAAGTTGGTGTGAATAATGTTCGCTATAGTGGCTCTCCTATAGCACTGAGTTTTTCAGAAAATAAAGATAGTAAAAAAGTAAATGTTGTAAGTTTTGAGAACAATAAAGTTGAGGTGGAAGAGTTGGAAATTCCTATTTTTCAACCTCTTCTTCTTTTAAAAGGAAATCTGGAACAAGTAAAAGAAGAGTTAGCCAAAATTGAAGATAAACGTACATGGATAGAGGTACAACTTCAAGATGATAATCCCCGTTATGCCAATCAGATTATTAGAGAGTTAGCAAATACCTTACAGTTGACACTTTTAGCTGTTAAAATTGATAAAAGTGAGAAGCCTTTAGACGAACAAGCTTTTAAAGTGTTAAGCTTAGATGAACTCAGTGTAACCGAAGTATTTGAAAAACGACTTGAACTAGAAGCTTTAGAGAGTAATGAGTTAAAAGCAGAGCTTCTTTTAACTTTTAAAAAGGTTGTAGAGAAAGTGGAGAATGTATGAAAATATTAAAAATAGAAGCATGTAATATCAACTCTTTAAAAGGAAAAATAAAAATAGATTTTGAAAATTATTTAAAAGATGAATCTCTTTTTGCTATTACGGGACCTACAGGTTCAGGAAAAAGTACTATTTTAGACATTATTACATGTGCTTTATATGGAAGAACTTCAAGACTTAGTAATCCTGAAGCGTTAATGACTCAACATACTGGGGAGTGTTTTTGTGAAGTTGAGTTTGAGATAAAGGAGCAACGTTATCGTTCTTCTTGGACTTTAAGACGAGCCAAAGATAAATCTGAAGGAAAGCTTCAAGCCTCAAAAATGGAAATTTTTAGTATTACTAAAAACAAGATAATTACTTCAAAAAAAACAGAAGTAATTGCGTATGTTGAGCATTTATCAGGATTAGACTTTGAGAAATTTAAGCAATCTATGATGTTGGCACAAGGTGGTTTTGATGCATTTTTAAAGGCTAAAGAGAGCGAACGTTCTTTACTCTTGGAGAAGATAACAGGAACACAAATTTATGCAAAAATTTCAACAGAGATATACTCTACTTATAAGAAGTTCGATGAAGAGATAAAGGTTGAAGAGAGTGCTTTAGGAATAGTTAAGCTTTTAAGTAAGGAGTTGATAGGTAAAACCAAAGAGCTTCTTAAGGAAAAAAATCAAGATAAAAAACGTTTGGTAAAGAGAGAAGGCACACTTAAAAAAGAGCACTCATGGTTAGAAAATTTAACTAAATTAGAAAAAAATCATAAGGTTTTTACTAAAGAGTTGAATCAAAGTAGAGAAAAAAGAGAGAAAAATCGAGAACTCTTTACCAAGTTGGCACTGGCTCAAAAAGCATTAAACATAGAAGCTATTTATACAAAAAGAGTAAGTATTGTAAAAACTATAGAGAAAAATGAAGAGAGTTTTAAACATCTCAATATACACTTAAAAGATTTAAAAGTACGTTTAGAGAACAGAAAATCAGGGGTAATCTTATCTAAAAAAATGTTTCAAGATGAGAATGAATCGTATCAACAAAAACATAAAATAGTAAAACAGCTTAGAGCAATTAATGTTGAAAAAGAGATAAAAGAGAAAAGTTTAGAAGAACTTTCGGCGATAATTGCTTCCCAAAGTACTGGTTCAAAACAGTTGGTAAAAAAGTTAGATGACTCTAGTCAACTGTTTAAAGCTTTAAAAAAAGAGCATGAATCTTCTTCCTTAAACGATGAAATTTATGAGCAAAAATATTTAAAGATGGATAAAATTACATTTGATGACAATCAAAAAGAGTATCCTTTAAAGTCAAAATTAAAGAATTTTGATGAGCTAATAGTACACTCTGGGAAGTATGAAGAGGTGGTAGAGCGTCAACGAGAGATAGATCATGTACTTCAAAGTTCTAAAATGAGTCGTAAACTCTTAAAAGAGAAGATAACAGATAAAGAGCAATTGAGTTTGGAAGCAGAAGGACACTTAAAGAGTTTACGTAAAAATAGAGAACAAAAACTTTTGATTGCTAAGTATGAAAAAGATAGGGAGGCTCTTGCAAAAGGAGAGAAATGTTTTTTATGTGGTTCAGAAGATCATCCTTTTATAGAAGATAGACCTAAGATAGATATGGATAAAACCACATTAGAAATTTTAGAAAAAGAAGAGCATTTAAACACCATAAAGAGTGCAATAAAAGCCTTAGAGAAAGAACATATGGTGGTTATTGCGAAAATAGAGTTAGAGAGCTTAAGTTTTCAAAAACTTGAAGAGAGACGTATTCAATTAAAAAAGGGTCTTGCTCAAGCGAGTTTAAGTGAATTGAAAGAGGAAAAAGAGACCATAGAGGATACCTTACAAGCGATTGTAGAACGACGAAAAAAGAAAATAGAACTACTTGAGGAGAAGACTAAATCAGAAATTTTACAAAAACAGATTGCATCTAGTCTGCATCAAGAAGAGATTCAAATTAAAGAGTTGTCGGTTAAAAGTAGATCTCTACAAAATGTTTTAAATAAAAATCTTAATCATCAATATGCATTGAAAAATGAGATTTTAACTTTAGAAAGACAAGCAATAAGTACACTTAATATTCGTGATGTAGATAAGTATGAAAAAGAGTTAATTTATAAATATGAAACAGCACAAAAAAAGGCTTATGAAGAGGAAAAAAACTATGAAGGACTACAGATAAGATGGGAGGCTTTAACCAAACAGTTCGATGTATTGCATCAAGAATTAGATGAAAATAAAAAGCAGTTCATTGTTATAGATAAAAAATTTGTAGCAGAACTTAAAGCAAACCGTTTTAACTCTGAGAATACCTTTAAAAAAGCAATTGTAGATAAAGAGACACGAGAGAAGTTGGTAGAAATTTGCAGTGCCATAGAGAAAGAGTACACTCAAAATCAAACACTCTATAGAGATGTGAAGAAACAATTGGAAGCACATAAGAAAAAGGGAATATCTAAGGCAAATCTTACAGAAGTAGAAGAAAATTTAAAAGCTTTAGATTTGATTCTTGAAGCTTTACAAAAAGAGATAGGAAGTATTGAGAAAGAGCTTGAGATAGATGCCCAAAACCGAGAAAAGCATCAAAAGAGAATTAAAGATTTAAGTGCAAAGAGAGAGACGTTTAAAGTATGGGTAAAATTAAATGAGATGATAGGTTCTGCTGATGGAGCTAAATTTGCTAAATTTGCCCAAGGTATAACCCTTGACCAGTTAATTTATTTAGCCAATAAGCAACTAAAACGTTTAAATAGTCGCTATGAACTTAGTAGAAGTACAAAAGAGAAAGTACTGTTAGGAGTGGAAGTCGTTGATAAATTTCAAGGAAATATTACACGGTCTGTAAGTACCCTTTCAGGAGGGGAAAGTTTTATTGTTAGTCTCGCTTTAGCATTAGGACTCTCCTCTTTAGCAAGTCAAAAAATATCGATAGACTCTCTCTTTTTAGATGAAGGTTTTGGAAGTTTAGATGACAATAGCCTAGATGTTGCATTGAATGCTTTAAGTGGATTGCAAAGCAGTGGAAAAATGATAGGTGTTATCTCTCATATTAATGCACTTAAAGAACGTATTCCGTTACAAATTAAGATTGTACCCAATGGAGATGGTACAAGTAAGGTTGTGATGTAACCATGCTTTTTCTATGAGCAACAAGATTCCCCATCGCAACTATTTTTTCTTTTAAAATAGGGTTGTAGCATAAACCACACAATTAAAACCCATAAAATAATGCTAGATATGATAGAGACAATTCCCCCTTCTTCATCCATATTAATAAGAGAAGCAGGGTTGATATTTGATACATCAAAGATATAGTCCAATCCCAATCCAAAGAGAACACTTCCTATTATAATACTTCCCAAGTAGATGATTAAAGAGCGTGTACCAAGCATTTTTTTAACCACCCCAATGGTCACAGTATTGGTCGCAGGTCCAGCCGATAGAAAAACAAATGCTGCTCCAGCACTTACCCCAGAAAGCATTAGTCCAGCAGCAATGGGAAGTGATGCTGTAGCACAGACATACATTGGTACGGCTATAACAATGACCACAACATAAGAGACCCATGTGCTATCTTTTAAGAGTTCAGCCAAATTATCAGGGATGGCTACGGTAATAATTGCACCCAGTAGAAGCCCCCAAAAGAGAGGTTTTGCAATATCACTTAAGAGCGTGATAAAGGAATATCGCAAAGACGCACGGAGTGAAAAACTCTTTTTTTTGCTCTTCTCTTGCTCTTTTGGTTTGAGTATACTAAAATTTTTTGAGCTTGTTGGTGTGGTAGTAAAAAGGGAAGAAGGAGTTGGTTTTTTTGCCTCTATTTCCTCTTTATCTGTATCAAATATATTGGTTAAAATACCTGCAATCATAGCAATTATCATCGAGGTAACGGCTCGATAGAGTGTGAAAATCCATCCAAAGATACCATAAGTGGCTAAAATAGAATCTACGCCTGTAATGGGTGTAGAGATAAGAAAAGAGAGTGTTGCTCCTTTACTTGCACCAGACTTTTTAATAGAAGTGGCTAATGGTATAACGCCACAAGAACAGACAGGAAGGGGTATTCCAAAAATGGTCGACTTTATTACAGAAGAGAGACTCTCTTTTCCTAAATGCTTGGTAACAATACTTTCTGGAACCAACTCATGTAATATTCCTGCAAAGAGTAATCCAAAGAGAATGTAGGGAGACATCGCTAAACTTAATTGCCACAGTGCTTCAAAGAAGTGTGTAATTGCCATATTAGAACCTTTATTAGATTATAGCGAAAAAAAATCTGCTCATCTCTCCTCATTTAAAACAGTGATGCTTTGCATTTTAGCTCCTTCATCTAAACATGAAATTTTATGTTTTTGAGGGGTTAAGTATCTATAGATAGCTTTTCCTGATTTCCCTATAATGGGTTCTTCATTGTCTATAAGCCAATAAATTGTGCTGTTTTGCTCAAAAGAGTAGCACTTTAACATGGTTTTTTTTAGTTCATTTGGAAGGAGCATATTGTGAATATAGGTTTTGTCATGAACAGGATTTGTAATCAGTGGTTTATAGCTTTTCCATCTATTGTAACAGGTGTGTTTAGAGAGTTCATTTATAGACGTTATAATTTGATGTTTGATTAAATAGGCTAAAACTTCTGCTCTCATTGAAGAGCAAGAGCTTTTTTCTTGAGTAATAATTTGATCTTCTATGTAACTCTTACACCCATTAATTTGAATGGCATCTTGACAAATTTTTTGATGTTTTATCCCTTTTGGTTTTTTAAACCATGCTTCTTGTTTTAATTGTTGAAAAATTTTAAAAAGTGTTGGTGAGGCTACTTTTAGACCTGTGGCATAGGTGTGGTTAAAGTGTTTTGAACTCTTTCCTGAAAAGTTTCCATACCATACTGCTACCGTATAGTTGGGTGTGTATCCGATGGTTAATAAATCTTTTGCATGAGCCGATGTACCTGTTTTAAAAGCTACTTTTCTCATGTTTTGCATGTATTCCCATGAAGAGGAGAAGGAGAGTCTTGGTGCATGGGCGAGTATGTTTGAAATCAAATAGCTTGATTGGGGGGTTAATATTTGTTTTTTTTGTTGCTTTTCATCTTTTAAAAAATGGGCTTTTTCATAAATACCACCATTGGCTAACATGGCAAAGAGTGAAGCGTTATTTTTAAGTGAAATTCCCAATCCACCTAAGGTTAAAGATGCTCCATAATAGTGTTTGGGGTGTTTTATGGAACTTATTTTAGCCTCTTTTAAAATATAATAGAGACTTTTTTGTTTAAGTAGCCTATCGAGTTCAACAGCTGGAATATTTAGGGAAAGTTGTAATGCCTCTGTGGCTGTTACTTCTCCTAAATACTCTTTTGAGTAGTTTGTAGGTTTGTAGCCTTCTATGAAAAGAGGAACATCGTAAAGTTTTTTAAGAGGGGTAATCAACCCTTCCTCAAAAGCTTTGGCATAGACAAAAGGTTTTAGTGTAGAACCAGGAGAGTGTAACGCACGAAGACCATCATTTTGACCTCCATGGACATTATCATAAAAATCGTTCGAGCCAACATAGGCTAAAATATTCATGCTTTTATTATCAATAACGATGGCTGAACTGTTGTAGATACCAAACTTTTGACTGTTTTTTATTTGAGAAGAGAGTATGGTTTCTACCTTATGTTGCAACACCATATCAATGGTGGTATAGACTTCGCCCTCTTTTTTAATTTGTGCAGAGAGGTGAGGAATCTGATGAGGTAAATTTTTAATATCTGTGACAATATTCTCTTCTATAGCATCTTTATAAGAAGTTTTATTTAAAAGGTCAAGTTGATGAAGACGTGTAATTAGTCGATTTTTAATTTTATTAATATCTCGTAACTTTTTGGGTCTATTGACATTTGGATTTTTTGGAATAGCACTTAAATAGGCTATTTGAGAAAGCGAAAGAGAAGAGGGTTCAAGATTAAAATAACGAAAAGAAGCAGAGGCAAACCCTTCTACATTTCCACCATAAGGTGCATTGTTCAAGTAAAACCTTAAAATCTCCTCTTTTGAGTAGTTGAGTTCCAGTTGAAAAGAATTAAACATCTCTATAAGCTTTTGAGAAAGGGTACGTGGCTGATTGTGCATCATTCGAGCCACCTGCATGGTAATGGTCGAAGCTCCAATTTTACGCTGATTGGTCAAGTTAAACCACAAAGCACGAACAATGGCTAAAGGGTTAACTCCAAAGTGTTTTTCAAAATATTGGTCTTCATATCCTAAAACAATCTGCTTTACAGTGGAGTTAAGGGCTTCCTTTTTTATAGGAATTCGTAAAAATCCATCAGAGCTTAGCCTCACACTCAATAAGTGATGATTTTTATCATAGATAAGTGTAGAGAGTGGCTTGTTAAGTCGTGCTGTATTTAGGGGGTAGAGATAGTTTAATAGGAAGAATAGAGCAAAGATAAGTGCAAGGAGAGTGGTTGTTTTTTTTATGAATTTCAAGTCGATTTCCTTTATGACGCTCATTATAATAACTTTTTTTTGATAAACTTCCTTTAACAAAGAAAGGATTTATGATGAAAAATATAAAAGCTGGGGTACTCCTATTAGCCCTGTTCATTTTTGTCGGTTGTGGTGGCGGTAGCGTCCAAAAAGTAGAGGAAACAGAAGCCCCGAGGGTAGATTATAAAAGCCAATTTATAAATACGAACAATTGTAACCAAATTATCAACAATGAATTTATAACCATCTGTTACGACTACAAATTAAAAGGAGCAAAAAGTGTCGCCTATACCTTAGATGGGGATTTAATGAATGACACCGATATTGAAAAACGACCCTCTTTTTATGTCGAAAAATCATTAGAAAAAAAATATCGAATTTCAACAACTGACTATACCAAGTCAGGTTACGATCGAGGACATTTAGCTCCTGACGCTGCTTTTGATTGGTCACAAGAGAGTTTAAATGCTGTCTATACCTTAGCAAATATTATTCCACAAGCCCCACAAATAAACCGTAATAGTTGGGCAAGTTTAGAACGATATGTTAGAGCTAAAGCCATTAAATTAGGAGCATTAAATGTTCTCAATGTTGTCAAATACGGACAACGTTCAAGTCGAATGGGTAAAAATAAAATGGCAATCTCCAAAGGCTATTATAAAGTTCTCTACAATAAAAACGAAAACTATGAAGAGTGCTTCTACTATAGCAATAAATTGGGCGTTTCTGCTAATGGTGATAGTATTGGGAAACATAAAGTTTCATGTGCCAATGTAACCAATTAGTAAAACGGCAATCACCTCTTAGAGATTTTTTTCATAAAAGTCTCTAACTCTTTATGGCTATAAACCAAAGGTTTTTTAGAAGTATTAAGCATCATGGCAACAGCTCCACGTTCATTTTTAACTTTAATGGCTACCCCTTCATTTATAGAGACTATCTCTGCTATCCATCGTGTTATGCCATTAATTTTAATTTTTTTCTCTTTGTATTTTTTGTTGAGTTGGGCTATTTTCTTTTTTTCTATATCAAAATCAACAATCTCTCCTACTCGCTCTTGATTTTTAAAGAGCCATGTCCAAAATTCATTTATCTGACGGGGATTTTTTATCTGATCACAGTCCATTCCTGTAGCAGTTGAGGAGAGTCTTCCATAGCTGTTTATGTAGAAAGTGGTATCTTTTTGCCAACCCTCTACTTTGTTGCATAGGGGTGCAGAGGTTACAATAAATTTGTTTCTTGTCTTTTTTACAAAACTTTCCAAAGTTTGGCTCTTAGAAACCTCTTTTGTTTGAGAAACAACAGCTTTATGCTCAATTTTAGTTGTTTCAGAAGGCTCACTTTGTCTCTCTAAACCCTCTGTTTTTACTTTTACCTCTTCTTTAGCTTCTATTTCCTCTTTTAGTTCTGGTTCTTCTTCTTGGGCTTCTTTTTTTTCATTTTCAAGCTCTGTAATTCTCTCTTGTAATGCGTTCATGATTGACAAATGAGAAGGCGAGTACAACGAACTGTTGTACTCCATTCCTGCCGAAGTGATTTTAATTCCCCTAACCCGTGCATTTCTCCACTGGGGAACTTTTACAATGCTTTTCTCTATCAAACCTCTATATTCTAGCTCTCTTAACGATGCTTCTAGGGTTTTTTCACCAATTTGTGGAAGGTCATCGGTCATTTTTTTGTTGGTAAGTATCATGCAACCTTCAATTTTCAT
>Ga0256824_10000645_pt1 | contig 13524 bp, 20 predicted proteins | sample CV67metaG_FD_191570 | JGI IMG/M metagenome (GOLD analysis project Ga0256824, IMG submission 191570) | Hydrothermal vent microbial communities from East Pacific Rise, Pacific Ocean - CV67 | ecosystem: Environmental > Aquatic > Marine > Hydrothermal vents | place: Pacific Ocean: East Pacific Rise...
TAATTATAAAGCGATTAATGACTTAAAAGCTGCAATTGGAGTTGAGAAGCTTTGTAAACCTCTCAAAGGGAAACATCTACAAGCTCTTACACTTTATCTATGGGAAGTAAAAAGAGTAGGGGAGAATGTAAGTACAAAAGAGAGTATTCATACAAGCAAAGATGAAAAGTGCCCTATATGTGGTATGTTTGTTTACAAATACCCTAGATGGGCAACTCAGATATTTTATGGTGAGAAGCATTACTCTTTTGATGGTGTCAAAGATATGATGAAGTACTATTTTGAGAATAAAGAGGGTATAAGTAAAATGCTTGTTCTTGACTACTACTCTCAAAAAGCTATAGATGCTAGAGATGCTTACTATGTTATAGGGAGTGATATCTATGGACCTATGGGAAATGAGCTTATCGCGTTTAAGAGTAAAAGTTCTGCTAAAACATTCTATATGGACCATCGTGGTGCAAAGGTAGTTCATTTTAAAGATATTAAGCAAGAAGAAGTATATAAACTAGATGAATAAAAAAAGTAAAATAGTTCTTTTTATATTTAGCGGCCTCCTAAGTTTGGGTATGCTTGAAATCTTCTATCTAAGTGAAGCCAAAAGTATGAGTAGTGAAGTCTTAGAACTAAAGAAGCAGTTTGTAAGAGCAACCGGACTTCCTGATTTAGCACTCTCTACAGAGGCACAATACATAAGACATCGAACTCTCTCTAATGTGTTTGCAATTTATAGTGAAGATGGAACTCTTAGAGAGTACGCAAAAACAAGTTTTGCTATAAGAAGTTTAGAGAAAAAGAGTTTAGATGAGTAGTAAAATTAATTTTTATCTTATAGAGTTTGCAATAAACTCGATTTTGAGAGAGAAGTATAAAAACCTCTTTATAACTATAGTTTTAACACTCCTTACTTTTTTGCTGAGTTCTATGTTTTTTATTACAAACTCAATAAAATATGAGTTAAACGTGACACTTGACTCACTTCCTCAGATAATAGTACAAAACTCTAAGGGGGGAAGACACTACGATATAGAGACTTCAAAGCTTGATGAAATACTTACTATTAGTGGAGTAAGTGAGGGTGTTAATAGAGTATGGGGTTACTACTACTTTGCAAACGCGGATGTCTACTTTACCCTTATAGGTGTTGATGAGTTTGAGGAGCAGTATAAAGAGACTCTATCAAATCTAATACCCAAGATGGATTTTACTCAAGATAGTATGTATGTAGGCAAGGGTGTAAAAGAGATTTTAAATGCTTCTTACTACAAAGAGTATTTTAACTTTATAAAACCTGATGGAAGTGTAAAGAAAATAGATATAGCAGGCATCTTTGACTCCAACACAGAGCTAGAGTCAAATGATGTCATAGTAATGTCAAAAGAGAACTTAAGAGAGATATTTGAGCTTGAGGAGAGTATGGCAACTGATATTGTAGTAAAGGTATCAAACCTTAATGAGATAGATACAGTAGCCCTTAAAATCAAGCAAAAACTACCAGAGACTAGAGTAATTACAAATGAGAGTTTACGAGTTAGTTATGAAAATATGTTTAACTATAAGGGTGGGGTTTTTCTAGCACTATTTATAGTCTCTATATTTACTTTTTTTATTATTATTTATGACAGAGCGAGTGGGCTTAGTAGTGAGGCTAAAAGAGAGGTCGGTATTTTAAAAGCTATAGGCTGGAGAGTTGAAGATATTTTAAAAGAGAAGTTTTATGAATCTTTTATAATTTCATTTTTTGCATACTTACTCGGAGTGACTATGGCTTTTGCTTTTGTTTACCTACTTCAAGCTCCACTACTTCGTGATGTATTCATTGGTTACTCTGACTTAAAACCTAGTTTTGAACTCCCTTTTGTTCTTGATATACAGACTCTTGTGCTTGTCTTTTTTCTCTCTGTTCCTATCTATATAGCTGCGATTATAATTCCATCGTGGAGAGTAGCAACTCTTGATGCAGATGAGGTGATAAGATAATGATTACTCTAAAGAATGTCACTAAAAGATATGAACTTAATAAAGTAGATACTGTAACCGCAGTAGAAGATATAAACATAACTTTTAATGAGGGTGAGATAATTGTCTTAAAGGGTGCTAGTGGAAGTGGTAAGAGTACCATTCTCTCACTTATTGCAGCCCTTAGTAAACCAACAAGTGGTGAGGTTATTGTAGACAATAAACAGATATCAAAACTCCCCGATAACTTTGCAAGTGTTTACAGACGAGACAACATAGGTTTTATTTTTCAAAAGTACAATCTCATTCCAAATATAAGTGTACAAGAGAATATTGTAACACCACTCATTCCTCTAAACCTAAACGCGGAGGAGCTGCAGAGAAAGCTTCATTATGTGATGAAGATGTATAAAATAGAGCATAAACAAGAGACTCTTGTGCGAAATCTCTCTGGTGGAGAGCAGCAACGCGTGGCTATTGCACGGGCAAATGTAAATAACCCTAAGATTATCATAGCAGATGAGCCTACTGCAAACTTAGATGAGAAACTCTCTCTTCACTTCATTGAGATGCTCAGAGAGTTAAAAGCACTGGGTAAAACCATCATCATAGCTACACATGACCCTCTCTTTTTTGATTTAGATTTAGTAGATAGAGAGATAGAAGTGCATAATGGAAAACTCCTTTTATGATATTAAGCCCTGAAGTTCTAACAATCTTCATTTTAAATGCTATCTTTGCTATTTTTGCAACTATTGCATTTATACTGAGTGTTAAAATAGTGCTCAAGTGGGACATAAACGCGACAACACAAACACAATACTCTTTAGAGAAGTATAGCTATCTAAGTGCTACTATTATAAAGTATATTTTTGCTATAAAAGTTCCTCTTTTTCTCTTTTTTATTTTTACACTTGATAAGATATCTGCTGTTTTAACAGGTGCTATGTGTGGGGCAGGGGTTGTGGATGCAACTGAGTATGGAAACTACCTTTTTATTTTAAAAGTGATAAACCTTTATCTCTTTGCTTACTGGATAGTGCTTCATAATGAAGATATTAAAGATGAAAAGCAAGCCTTTACCAAAAGAAAGTTTATGTTCTTTATAGTCGCATTTTTCTTTCTTTTAACAGAGTTGATTGTTGAGGGTATTATGTTTGGCTCAATTGATCTCAATGAGATGGTAAGTTGTTGTGGAACTATCTATTCGAGTTCTTCGGGTTCTTATATATCTAAGATATTTTCGCTTGATACATCTCTTTTACTTGGGCTTTTTTATGCAAACTATGCTCTTATGGTTCTTCTGTATTTTTTAAAAAGAGCCTATCTCTTTAGTATTGCAAATATACTTTTTATTATTATCTCTATAATCACACTCATTGTCTATTTTGGGACTTATATTTATGAGTTACCTTCGCACCACTGTACCTTCTGCTTTTTGCAGAGTGATTACTACTATGTTGGGTATCTTATATATCTTTTACTGTTTGTAGGTACCTTTTATGGGCTTGTTACGGGTCTTATTGTGATGGATGAGAAGAGAAGAGAGAAGAACTATAAAATTTCGATTTTGTTTAATACTCTTTACGTTATATTACTCTCTCTTTATCCTATAGTCTTTTATATAAAAAATGGAGTTTGGTTATGAAATATTTGAAAATTTTGGTTGTTGCTTTTTTAGCATTCTCTTTTAGTGCCTGTGAGAAAAAAGATACTTCAGGTCTAGCAAAAGTTCACTGGGACAGAGATATGTGTGCAAGATGTGTAATGGTAGTGAGTGATAGACACAACACAACTCAGGTCAAAGACCCTAAAACCGGTAAGGCTTATATGTTTGATGACATAGGCTGTATGGCTCTGTGGTTTGAAGAAGAGAAAATAGAGTGGAGAGATAGTGCTATAGTCTGGATTACAGATGTAAATACGGGTGAGTGGATAGATGCCAAGAGTGCATTTTATGATACTGAAAATATAACTCCAATGGCTTATGGTTTCTCAGCACACAAGTCAAAAGCAACTATAAAAGAAGCTCAAGAGATAGTCGATTATGATGAGGTTTTAAGACGAGTCATCAAAATAGGAAAGTAAGAGTATGATAAAAGAGAAAAATATACCTCAGGTCTCTATGCAAAGTATGAATGAGGTTCATCTTGAAGAAGTTCTTATAATAAACAGGCTCTTTGAAGCATTAGAGAGCGATGCAAGTTTTGAAATACTAGGCGAGAGATTAGAACTGCTAGTTGAACATATACAAGAGCATTTTAGTGGTGAAGAAAAAATGATGAAAGAGGCTCAATACCCCTCTTTAAATATGCACAAAGCAGAACATGATAAGGTTCTTAGTCAAGCTCGATATGCACAAATGGAGTGGAGAAACAGAAAAGACAAAGAAGCTCTTAAAGAGTTTTTAGAAGATGATATTGTCGCTTGGTTAGATCAGCATATTAAAGCTATGGATGTTCCGATGGCTGATTTTATCAAATAATTTCTTGTTAAACTTCTTGTAGCTTTTTTCTAAGAAGTGCATTTATAAGTGTCTGATATGGTACTTTTTGCTCACTTGCTAATTTTTTGAAAAATAAAACTATATCATTATCTAGTCTTAGTGATACAGGTATCTTTTTTGGTTCATAAAATCTACCACGAACTCCATCACTAAAGTCATACTCTTCTAATATTTCATAGTCATCAAACTTTTCTCTTTCTTTAATGTTGCTCATAAAAAATCCTTTCTTTTTGATTTGCTCTTCTTGCACTGATGATTCGGATAATTTCTTCTCCATTTTCATCAAAAAACATATTTGCGACAACTAAGATTTTATCTTTTGTTGTTGTCCCTAGTGTTATCCATCTCTCTTCAAAATAATCGAAACGATGGTCAAGCTTTGAAATATGCATGGGGTCTAAGAAAACTTCTTTTGCTTCTTCAAAAGAAATTTGATGATTTTGTACATTTAAGTTGTTTTTTTCATCATTCCATTCAAATTTCAAAGTAAGCCTTTTTATTGATATGGTTAATTATAGCAAAATTGTATTTACGTTGTCAATATTTTTATTGCTACGATTTGTTATGTTTTAGTGAAATTTATTTATGTATGCGTTACCAAGTATAACTTGGTAACGAGCTAAGTGTTCCTTGAAGATGATATTGTCGCTTGGCTAGACCAGCATATTAAAGCTATGGATGTTCCTATGGCTGATTTTATGGTGAATGTAATATAAACTACTTTTAAGTGATTTATTGATTACGATGTTTTGTTATACTTTGTTGATGATTTTCAAGGAGTCTTTTTCCATGAACAACTGCTACAAGTAAGACTTTATTATCATATAGTTTATAAATTAGTCGATAACTATATATAAATATTTCACGTATAGTTGTATCGTTAAGTTCAGGAACTTTACGACCTAGTTCTGAAAAATCTTGGAGTATTTCTGCTTTTTCAAAGAACTTTGAAACTACAGATTTTGCATAAGTTGGGGAATCTTTTTCTATGTAAGTGGCGATAGACTCTATATCTTCAAGTGCTTCTTCTGACCACTCTAATTTGAAAGCCATTTAGCCATTCTTTGTTTTGCATCTTGATGTGATGAAGTCTCACCATTTTCCGCACGGCTAACGCCATTTTTGATTTTTTCTACAACATAAAGGTGATATTGAATATCTTCGTAAGTACAGTTATCAGGAAGATTTTGAATCATTTCTTGTGCTTCTTGTTTGACAGCCACCATGTACTTTCCTTTTTTGTTTATATTATAGCATATTTGTTTTTTGTTGCTGTGATTTGTTAAGTGTGGCACGACCATAAACTTGAAATTGACTTAATTAAAAAACAGGCTTATCATCTTCCATTATTAGATTAGGCTCAACAAAGGGAGCTATATTTGCAAGGAAGTTTAAAAGGCTCATTATAGGACTTCCATAGAAAAACTTTACCTTGTTATTATAGTGCCAGAGTTGGTCGGCGTATTGGTAGACTCTGTGTGGATTGTCCCCTATACCATCTCTGTCTCTGTCAAAGCCGGCATATCTATCCCAGTAGTTATACTCTACTACATTAGAACTGCCAAAGTTTCCCTCTACATCTTTGACTACATCATCAATATTTCCAAATATTTTGTTATGAGTGATGGTATTGTCTTTTATGCTTGCATGAAAGTGTAGGGCTTCACCATTGTATGAGATGGTATTATGGTTGATAAACCTCTTCATACCCTTGTGCTTTTCTTTACCATCTATATAGAGTCCTTTGGCATTAAAACTAAGTCTATTTTTTTCAAATACAAAGTTTTTGACACCGCCAATTACGACTCCTATCCCTGCGGCACCGTTTGAGCTTTGTATGGTGTTGTTTATAACCTTTGTATCTTTTGCTCCCATGACCATTATTGAGACTGAGTTGTATTTGTAGATATTATTTATAAAACTATTTTGATTACTCAAACTTAGATGAGTGGCAAATCTATTATGCTCAAAAGTATTAGCTTCAAAGAGATTGTTGTGAGAGTAGTTGAGTGTTACATCTCTTGAGTATTCAATGGTGTTATTCTTGAAAATGTTGTTATGGGCATAGTAGAGTTTTAGAGCATTTCCTCTGAGCCCTATCTCCGCGTTTTTTGAGCTAATGAAGTTGTTTGTAATTATAGAGTTACTTACCATATTCATATCTATACCGTAGAGGTTATCAAGTAACTTACAGTTTTGTATTTTAAGGTGTTGGGATTTCGTTATAGAAATGGCAGAGTTGATTCTATCCATTCTATCTCCACTCCCTTTTATGGTGAGATTTTTAAGAGTGACATAGGAGCTGTTTATTGTGATGACACTAGAGTTTAAGTCACCTTGAATAATTGCATTTTGACTCTTAGAAAGTATAGTTAGGGGTTTATTTATGATGATATTTCCTCTGTATATTCCAGAGGGAAGAGTTAATGTGGAGTAGGGTTCTGCACTATTAATTGCATTTTGAAGTGCATTTGAAAAAAGAGGGGCAAAAAGAGAAAAAAGTAGTATAAAAAACTTCATATCTTAGCCCTTAGAAGTGGTTTTAATAAAACCTATGTATCTCTTCCATAATGTTAGAGAACTCCATATCATCACCCTTATCTTTTAAAAAATCAACAAGATGACGTTGTGAATCTTCTACAGTACCATGTTTTTCAATCTCTAAAAGAGCAGCATAAAGTCCAGCAATGATTTCTATTACATGTTTAGAAATACTTTTTCTTGCTGCATGGTAACCAATAATTTTACCAGTGTCTGTATCTTTTCTTGTTTCAAACTCAGTGAAAATCCAGTAATGTCTTCCATCTTTAGAGAGGTTTTTAACTACCGCGTTTATATTTTTACCTTGAGATATAGTCTCCCAAAGAAGTTTAAACACAACCTTTGGCATATCCGGATGTCTTACTATATTATGAGAGACTCCAATAAGTTCTTCTTGATTATAACCAGAGACTTCCATAAAGTAATCATTTGCAAAGGTTATTCTTCCCTTTTCATCTGTCTCACTCACTATATATCTTTTTGGGTCTAGAGGTATCTCTTCATTTAATGGTGTAGGTTTAGTCATACTTATATTCTCCCATTTATTAGTCTAATTAGAGCATCACTTACATCACGAAAACCTAAGATTCTTTTGCCATGATGTTTTTTACTAAACTCTTCGGCATCAGAATAAGAGTCAAACGCGACTAGGTCATCTCCCGCCGGAGAAGTTACATTTGTTCCATATATATAAAATGCACCTTTTGCTTTTACAGGTTTGAGAGTTTTATAGTCAGTTACATAGATATATTTAAAATCTTTTTCACTTTTTACACCTATGTCATACCATTTTCCAGGTCTAAAGTAGAACTCAAACATAGACTTTGGAGAAGAAAAAAATATCTTTTTGCCATTTTGTAACTCCATCTTAGCTACCCAAGCAGGGTTTTCATAGACTTTAAGGTGTCTTACTATGCACGAAGAGTCTTTAGTATAGTTCATCTCATAAGAGAAGAGTAGTGATGATAGTAGTGTTAGTATTAAAATTATTTTTTTAAGACTCGGCATTTAGTGCCTCCCTGTATTGAACTTTAGTTCTTATCATAATGTTCCTTTCTTCTTTTAGTATTAAACTAAATCTTTTTTCTCAAATATTTTATACCCTAAAAACGCGAAGAGAAGACCAAGCGAAAGAGGATAAGCTATAGAGAGTATAACAAATATAGTCTGACTCATAGAGTCAAGTATGTAAAATGCAACAGGACCCATAACAGTAAGTTCTGGATCAAAGAGTGAAATAGCTGCAACTCGAAATATTTCCATAGGATTAAGAAGTGCTATAAGTATAATCAGTTCTTCATTAAAACGCTGTTGCATCATAAGTGAGATAAGAGCAATATCAATAAACGCGAGTAAGAATATCCATATAAAAAATGCGATACCAAGTGCAACTTCAGATGATTTTACAAAAGAAGATACAAAAAAAGCTATACCTAAAAATGCAGAACTCATCGCAAAAAGAAGACCTGTATAGAGGAAAAATATATCCCAAGGAATTGCTGCACCTTTTATTGAGCCATAAACAATAGCAATCACCATAGCAAAAAGAACTGGTAGATAAACAGTGATGAAACGACCAATTATTTTACCCCAGTAGTACTGTTTAAGAGAGATAGGAAAGCTCAGCATATACTCTAGTATGTGATTGTCCCTGTCTCCAGATATAGAGCGAACTGTGGTTATAAGGATAAATATCGGAAGAATCACGATAGTTATCTGAATATACATCAGTAGAAGTCGGCTAAGACCACTAAAACCCATAACTTGAGACTCTGTAACTCCTGCTATAAAAAAGAGTGCTATAAGCCCTCCAAAGACAAGAGAATAGACTACAAACCATTTAGCTCGTAAAGACTCTTTTAAATCTAAATATGCGATTAAATATAAATTTTTCATTTAGTACCCTAGTATCTGTTTTCTAATTTTTGGATTTGCCATATGCTCACCCCTTAACATTCTCATAACTACTTCATCAAAAGCAATAGTATTTTCTTTTTCACCCTCATAAGCTCCAAAACCGTAGTTCATTGGGGTTTTTTCATTTATAGTGTAGTGAAGCTTTTGTGCTTCTACATACTTATGTGTGTCATTTGTAAATATTTGACTTCTCTTTGGAAGTTTGTCATCTTTTGCCCATAAAATCATGCAACCAATATCATCAAAGTAGTAGTTCTTTGAATCTTTTTCTAAACGTGCAGTATGCAGTTGAGAAGAGGGGAGTTCCATGTGACATTGAGGACAAACTTTTAACTCTTTAGCACTCTCTTTTTGAGAGGAACTACAAGCACTAAGGCTAAGTAGTACAAGTGATAAAAGAGTTAAGAAGAGAAGTTTAAACTTTGTCATCTGAGATTATTTTCCCCATATCCATATAGATTTGTCTATTGACCAAATCTTTTACCTCTTCTAGACGGTGTGTTACAAAAAGAAGTACTTTCTCCTCTTCATTCTGCTTGAGAAGTCTATAAAAATCATCTCTTGCATGTGGGTCAAGATTTGCCGTTGGCTCATCATATATAATAATATCACTCTTTTTAGCTAAAGATATAGCAATTAACATCTTCTGCTTCATCCCACCACTAAGTTTAAAAAATGATTTGTTTAAGTTAGCTGTTGCATCAAGTTTCATCTCATTTGCATAGTGCATAATAAGCTCTTTATCTACATTCGCACCTATGCTTATATACTGCATTAACTCTTTAAGACTCAGTTTTATTGGAGGTGGGAGTTGGGGTACAAAACTTATATTTTCTAGTACCTTTACTCTGTCTTTAACCGGGTTAAGCCCATTTATAAGAACTTCACCCGCGTTTGGATGGTAATAGCCGAGGATAGAGCGTATAAGTGTTGTTTTACCAGCACCATTCGCACCCATAAGTGCAATAGACTCATTTTTTTTAAACTCACAGTTAATACTGTCAAGTGACACATGAGAGCCAAATTTTTTAGTTAAATTAGATACTTTTATCATACTCTATACCAAACCTTTAAGTCTAAAGTCAAATTTAAGAGCATCTTCATGACAAACATCTACACAGCGACCACATAGTGTACAGTCAGCACCAGTTATGTATTGTGTAACAATCTCTTTTTCATCTATCTGTTTTTTATACTTTGCTTTTGTAATCTCTAAAACCTGAGGTTCAAAACATACATCGTGACAGACCATACAGCTATCGCAGTTGTCATTCCACTCAATTCTAAGTGCGGAGACTTTACCAATCATCCCATAAGTTGTTCCAACAGGACAGATATATGTACACCAAGCACGGCGAGAGAAAAATACTTCCATACCTAGAACAACAAGAACCCAAATAAGAGCAACACTCCAACCATAAGCAATAGCACGACTTAAAATTCCAATGACATTAAATGTTTCAAAAACTATAAATCCACTTGTAAAAGAGAGAATTAAAAAGATTGCCCAAAAAATATATCTTACTCTGTGGTCAAATTTTCTACTTTTAATAATTTTCTTTTTTACTAAAGTATTATGCCATTTTTCGCCAATTTCGCTTAAAATACCATAAGGACAGACCCAGGCACAGTAGCTTCTACCACCGACAAGAAGATAGACGATAATAATAGTTGAAGTACCTATAATAATATTAATAGGCATATGAAAAGTAGATAAAAACATCTCCATACTCATAAAAGGGTCAATCATATGAAAACCTAAAAATCTTGAACCACTAAGTGTTCCCTCAAGCATCTGTAAGTCTATAAAAAATGATAGAAAGAAAAGCAAATGAATAGATATAACTAATATCCATCGCTTCATTCTATAAGAAAATTTCCTTTTCCCCTCTTTTGTTGTATCAAAAAAGGTAGAGAAGAAAGTTGTATTTTTTATGGTCTCTCTATTGTTATACTTATCCATCTGAACACCTTTAGCTTTAAATTATTTACCGTTTTTCATTGCTTCTGCACGAGCCGGAAACTCACCAATCTCATCTGCTAACTCTCTTAAATCATCTTCATTAAGTTTCATTAAAAGACCTTTCATGACCATGTTTTCTTTACGACCATCTTTAAAATCAATTAAATCCTTGTAGAGTACATCAGCACTCTGACCTATAAGTTTTGGTCCCATCATTTTTTTACCATTTTGAAAACCTGAACCGTTTACACCGTGACATGAAGAACATCTACTTTTATACTTTTGAGAAACTTTAAATGCACCAGCATTACCAGCTTTATCTCTAAGAGCTGAAAGTGCTTCATTCTCTTTTTCTCTATCAGTTTTCTCTTCTGCAATAGCTGTTGTAGCTGCATTTGTCATTGTATCGCCAAAGTCTTTTATAACCTTATTATATTGACCACCTTGGTATGCTCCACCTTCTGATGCAGTCCATGCCATAAGACCTAAAATTATAAGTGTAAAAATTCCTACTATTATGTTCTTCATTATTTCTCCTTCATTGATTGTATTTCTTGGTTAAATTGGTAAATTTCTTTTGCCATCTCTCGTATCTCATCATCATTCATCATTTTGACTAAGTCACTCATAAGTGGATTGGATTTTGCACCACTTTTAAACTCTGCAATTTTATTAAAGATAGTTTCTGCATCTTTGTTGAGTAGTGATGGGCCTATAATTCCATTTGCATAGTCATTATGACAAGCAGAACACTTTACAATAAACTTTTTACTCATTTTTCTCACAAGTAACGAGACCTGAATCTTTTCGTAAGGGCTTCTAACATGCATATTAGCATCTACGGAGGTTCTAGGTTTTACTCTTACTGCTGCATCTTTATTTGCTGGTTGTGCATTTTCATCATATTCACTATTAATATTGTAACCAAGGTAGTAAGATTTACTCTGATTTGCATCAGCAGTTTTTTGGGCTACTTTTATCTCTTTTGCATTATCATTATGTGTTACTTCTATAAGAGGTGCATTCTTCGAGGCAGCTTTTACATTTTGTGCTGACCCTTTGTCTTGTTTTTCTCCACATCCACTAAAACTTGTCAGTAGTAGTACACTTGAAGCAAGTAATAAAATTTTTGTTTTCATATTTTCCCTTTAATCTTTGTTTGCATAGTATTCTTCATAAGTAACTCTTGGTTTAATCACAATTGATGGTACAGAAGTTGGACAAACTTCTTGACAAACACCACATCCTGTACATCCATCATATATCATCGGTTTAGTAATACCAACTCCCGTTGTGACCATTTCTATGGCACTAAGAGGGTTTGGCATAGGACACATATCTGCACAGAGTGTACACTCTTTGCCTTCATAGCCATCAAACTTCTCCATTAGTTTCTCTTCTAGAGGATTAAGGTTTGTAACACCTGCCTGAAAAGCTTTCATTTTATCAGCATATCCTGCTGGAACTGGTTGGTTTGTAACAGCTAAACAGCTTCTAGGATTTTCTAGTACGGCTATACCCATTTTTATATCTGTCGCCTTTTCTGTATGGTGATCTAATGCTCCACTTGGACATGCTAGAACACAGGGCACAGCTTCACAAGCATAACATCCTCGAACATTAGCATCTATATAAGGTGTTCCAACTCCATGACCCATTCCAATATCTGAGAGCTCAATAGAGTGATATGGACAGACTTGAAGACATTGACCACACTTAATACATAGTGCTAAAAAATCTTTTTCAGCTACTGCACCAGGAGGACGAAGTCTATTTTCTGCTCGAAGTGGGTATGGACTAAATATAATACCTCCACCAAGAACAGCACCCAGTATTCCAAGGGTTGAATACTTAATAAAATCTCGTCTATCAGTTTGAATGTTTGCCATTATTTATCCTTCTATCCTAACTTTAGGTTTTTTATCTTCTAGTAAAAAGAGTGGCTTTGAAAATGGAGCCAGCTTTGCTAAAAAATTGAGTAGTGAGATTACAGGTGAACCGTAAAAAAACTTTACATCAGGGTTATAAACCCAGAGTTGGTCTGCATATTGATAAACGCGGTGTGAAGTGTCACCTATATTGTCTCCATCTCTATCAAAACCTGCATAGTTATCCCAGTAGTTACCCTCAATCTCATTTTCGTTTGTTTTTGAACCTCTGCTATCATTTACAATATCTTCAATATTTCCCATAATTGTATTGTCTTTAACAATATTGTTCTCACTTAAAGAGTGAAAGTGTAGCGCTTCTGCATTATAGAGAATTTTATTAGAGTTTATCCAGTTATGTGTATCTGGTTCAAAAGGTGATCTGTCTATATATATACCTTGTGCACAGTATATAATAGTGTTATCTTTAATTGTAAAGTTTGAGACATCTTTAAGACCAATTCCCATTCCTGTAGCACCCAAAGAACTTTGAATAAGATTACCAGTTGCAACAGTGTCTTTTGAGTACATAAAGAATATTCCAACAGAGTTAAACTTATAGGTATTATTATGTACATAGTTCTTACCTGCATACATAAAATGCAGAGAGTATCTGTTATGTTCTCCATAGTTTTCTATGATTTGATTTCCATGTGAATACCATATAACCATATCACGTGATTTTATGAGGGAGTTATTTTTTACAATAT
>Ga0256824_10000646_pt1 | contig 13521 bp, 13 predicted proteins | sample CV67metaG_FD_191570 | JGI IMG/M metagenome (GOLD analysis project Ga0256824, IMG submission 191570) | Hydrothermal vent microbial communities from East Pacific Rise, Pacific Ocean - CV67 | ecosystem: Environmental > Aquatic > Marine > Hydrothermal vents | place: Pacific Ocean: East Pacific Rise...
GGCTAACCCCAAGTAGTCATTAGATGCAAAATCTATTAACGCGTTATTCCAAATTTTTCGTTCTCTAAATCTATCTGCTTTTTTTAATGCATTTATCTCTTTTTTATACATCTATCTCATCCATCCTATAAGTCGTTCCACATGTAATCCCATTGCTGTAGACTCCTGACCCTGAACCGATTTAATATATTTTTTACAAAACCCCTCAACCATACATCCACCAGCCTTACCTCTCCAAAGTCCACCTTCTAGGTACGCTTCTAAATCCTCTCTTTTAAATGGCAAAAAGTTATAGTAAGTAGCCGAAATATCGCTCATATAAAAATCTTTAGTTTTATAGTGCATGGCTGAGATAATTGCTATAGTTGAGCCACTTTGTAGCTCTAAAATTCTTTTAGCATCATCTATATTTTTAGGTTTTCGTAACAGCTCTTGGTTACTAGAGAGAATAACCGAATCAGCAGTAAGCAGTGGTGTATCTAGTCCAAACTCTTTAATCGCCGATTCCAATTTACCCTTAGATGCAATATAGGCAAAATCTTTAGCATTTTTTGTTTCTATCTTCTCCTCATCATAGTGTGGGGCTTCTTGTTTGAATTCTATATTGAATTGATTAAGTAGTAAGGCTCGTGATTGTGAATTTGACGCAAGGTGTATCATTTAATATCCGTGGGGTGTGATAGCCTTTATCGCTACGCGATTCAAATTGATATATGAGGATTATCACACTAATTTTTTTTGGTATTTTAGCATATAAAATGACAGACTCTTTTAATCTTATTTCAATTTTTCTATTGCTTTATAAACTTCTTCTTTTGAATTTACAAAACCTAGGCATAGAGTTTTCTAAAAAAGATAGGAATGTTTGTAAATTTGAGTGGGAGAAAATTTAAATACTTAATGGAAGTGGTGCTTTAGATCCAGAAAAAGGGAATGAGGCTAAAGCCTCAGTTCCGATTTTGTTAAAAACCTCTTAAACTAACCCCTAACCACAGTGCAATAATACCTAATGCAATATTGATAGGTAAGAGAACTTTAGGAATAGCAACTAATGTTAGTTTTGCATCTGCCAATTGATTGTTATCAAAGAACTTTTGTGCTTTTTTTCTTTTTAGATACATTACTATAAAGTTTATGGTCATGATTGTCCATATTGCCTCTTTTAAGTGTATTAAGTAGCTGGTTTCATTAAATTTCATACCCATAATCATAATAATCGCGGTTAGTATTAAAATAGTAATAAAAGGTATAACAATATTAAAAAAACGACCCGTAATCGCCAACAGTTTGTTGAGACGTAGTTTTGTGTCATCAATACGCATAAGGTTTGGATGCACTGCCAATCGAATAGCAATCATCCCTCCTACCCATATCATCGCAGATAGCACGTGTAAGAAAACAATGATATTTCCATAGTTTCCAAAAAACTCAGTTAGAATCTCTTTCATTTTACTTTTTTCCTCTTTAAAATCTTGAATCAATATAACAAATTTAACTTAAGGATAACTATAATTGTAGTAATAGGTTAACTATTTACTATATTAAACCTTATTAAATAGTTATTATAGCATTACTATTAAAAATAGTTGAATGCAACAAAAGTAACATCTTTTCTAAAGAGCTTTGAGTATAATAATTAATAATTAAAAATTAAAGGAGCTACATGGAACAGTTTAAAACTTATGCTTTGATGATTGGATTAACACTCCTTTTTATCTGGTTTGGTGGGCTTGTTGGTGGGCAGATAGGGATGATATTGGCATTTGTGGGTGCTGTGGGGATGAATTTTTATGCCTATTTTAATAGTCATGAGGCTGTCTTAGAGCATTATAATGCTATTCCTGTTGACCGTCACTCTGCATCAGGGCTTTATCAAATGGTTGACAAGTTGACACGCCGAGCAAACTTGCCAATGCCCCAGCTCTATATTATTCCAGAAGAACAACCCAATGCATTTGCAACAGGGCGTGATTATGAACATGCTGTTGTGGCAGTAACTGAGGGGTTGTTAGATTTAATGAGCGAAGAGGAGGTCGAGGCGGTTATTGCTCATGAGTTGAGCCATATAAAACATTATGATATGTTGATTGGGACAATTGCAGCCAGTTTTGCAGGGGCAATTGCGATGCTTGCTAATTTTGGAATGTTTTTTGGTGGAGATGATAGAGACAGACCCAATCCTATTGTAATGATGGTTTTGATGATAGTTATGCCACTTGCAGCGACAATTATTCAGATGACCGTAAGTCGAAGCCGTGAGTTTATGGCAGATGAGGGGGCTGCGAAGATGACAGGACATCCTGAGTGGTTGATTAGTGGATTGATGAAGCTTGAGGATTATGCTCATGGGATTAGTATGCCTCAAGCCAATCAGCAGACTTCTCACATGTTTATTATTAACCCTTTTACAGGGCGTGATTTTTCAATGCAACAGCTATTTAGCACCCACCCAACAACCCAAGAGAGAATTGAACGGTTGGAAGCATTGATGTAGGAAGTGTGTGGGTTATTTTAATTCTGTTTTTCCAAAAATCAATCCGAGGGTAATACCAATAAAAGAGCCTATAAATACAATGGTATATCCTGTTGGAAGATCAAAATGGTAGGAGATGATCATTGCCATAATAATTATGGTTGATCCTGTAATCCATGCAAAAGGTAGCTTGGAGAATCGCGTCTGTAGGAGGGCTATAAATGCAGGGACAATAAGCAGGATAAAGACAACAAAGACACCTGCTAGCTGTACAGATGAGGTTACTGTGAGTGCTAAAAGCCCAAAGAATAGCATCTCTTTGTAGAGACCCACAAGTTTGTGATAGAAGCTCAAAAATAGAATGGCTACAGCAATATAGAGAAGAAAAGGTTCTAGTAAATCACTACTGCTTGTAAAGAGAATATCAGTTGCTTGAAGTTTGTTAAAAAGTTCTGTACCTTGGGTTGTGTTAGAGAGCAGTACAATAATCCCACTTGCACCCAAAGCGTAGAGCATACCAATGAATGCTTCTATATGTTTGACCCTATGGGTTGCCACGGAGATTAATACTGCTCCAATTAAAGCAAAAAGAAGCGTTAGTAGAAAGCTATAATCACCTTCAAAAAATAGAAGGCTTACAGCCACCCCAACCGCTGCAAATTGACCGATGGCAAGGTCGGTAAAGATGACCCCTCGTTTGATAATTTCTAATCCAAAAATAGCATGAATAAAAACGAGCAGTATTGCTAATATAAAAGCAGGGTAGAGTAGTGTGACTATTGACATATTCTTTTCGCTATCATACGGTAAAAGCTCTCCAATGTATCAGCACCATCAACCGCACCCACATCATGGGGAACGATAGAGACTTTGGCATCGGTTTTATTGGCTATAAAATTAGCTGTTTTTTTCTCATGATAGACATCTTGTAGAATGGTTTTAACCTCTTTTTCTTTGATGACATTAATCACTTTTAATGTATGTTTTGAACTGGGTGTAATTCCAGGTAAGGGTTCTAGGTTGATAATATTTTTGAGACCATAGGCATCTAATACATAGTTGAAAAGTTCATGGTACTGCACTACTTTCTTCTCTTTGCATCCTTGATATTTATGTTCTAATGTTTTGGTAAGATTCTCAAATTTTTTGGCAAACTTTTTATAGTTATTTTCATAATCTGATTGATGCGTTGGGTCAAGAATAGAGAGTTTCATACTAATAAGTTTTGCGATGGGAGTAATATTATGAATATCGGTAGCAAAGTGAGGGTTGCCTTCAGGGTGGACATCTCCATAGGCTCGCGAGACACTTTGGGGTCTGTCCATAAAGGTTATTGCACCACTCACATCAAGAAATCCACCTCCTCCTGTATCAACTTTAGGGTTGTTGGCACGTTTTATTAGTGGCGGTAACCAACCAATCTCAAGCTGTCCACCATTGATAATGAGCAGATCTTTTCGTCGAAGTTTTCCGATGAGTGATGGTTTTGGAGTAATAAAGTGTGGGTCCAGTTTTGGGTTTGCCAAAACGTTTACATCGACCAACTCGCCACCAATCTGTTTTGTTACCTCTCCCAGATAGTTATAGGTTGTGGCAACATTAAGTTTGGCAAAGATGCTTGTGCTGAGTAGTAGTGTTGTTAATAATATTTTTTTCATTTTTTTCTCCTTTTAAAATGCGTGAGCCCCATGAGAGCCTGATTCAATTGTTAATCCCAATAAAATCTCTTGTTGATCTTTTCTTATTCCACCAAATGTTTTGGACTTATCATAAGTATATTGGAGTCTAATTTTAGAGAATTCAAATGGTTTATATTCAATCATTGCGGTATATTTATCTAGGTCATTGGGTTGGTTACTCACATTTTTAAAAAGTGTATCGTATCTTACCCCTGTTGCCCAATTTGAGTTGTAACCATAAACCAATTCGCTATAGGCTCCTGCTTGTTTGGCTGTTGAGTTATCTACTAAACCTTTGTTTCTATAGAGCAGTTCTGATTGCCATGTTAAAGAGCTGTAGCTATCAAAAATAGTTTTGAGGGTTAAATCCCCTCCATAGATATTGGTGTTTCCATTTGGATTGTCTCCATGCATGAGAGTTGTTCCCCATAGTAGAGATGTTTGCTCTGTAAGATCCAATCCACCCTTTAGGTAACCAATGTGTAAACTGTTGGCATCTCTCTCTCCAAAACTTAGATTATTTGATCCTTGCATCGCTTCATATCCTGCCATAATATAGGTATCAGTTGGAAGTGTATAGGTCAGCTGAATCCCTTCATCACCCAATCCTCCTGCTCCAAAATAGCTCTCAAAAACCAGAGGAATATTTGAAAATTTCCAAGAGTGTTGATGTTGTGGATTGATCCGTCCAAATTCACTTTTGAATTTTCCCATTTTCAATCGCATTCCATAAGGTAATGCTTTTGTCGTAATAAAAAGTTCTCCAATATGTACACCTTCTTTTTCAATATGAAGGGCTGTGTTAATATCAAAATAGGGATCAACCGTAGAGCTAATCTCCATCTCTCCATAGTTTAGATTGAAGCCTCGTTTCTCATTAAAAGGTATCTCTCCTGTTTTGTTGATAAAGCCGTCGATTGCATAGTTACTGTAGACTTCATTCCGAATATTTCGTGCTACAGCACTCATGTTTGCAATAACCGAAATATTTGGTATAAACGCTTGTTGATTAAAGCTATTACTACTATTTATTGCTTTTTGCATCTTCTCTTCGAGTTGTTTTTCTTGGTTATCTTTTAGCACTTTCTCAAGTGATTCAACTCTTTTTTCTAGATTTTTATTCTCTGTGGCATGGAGCAATATGGTGCTTAGTGCAACAGATATTAATATGGTTTTTTTCATAATATCTCCTAATATATATATTTAATAAATGGTTGTTTTTTGATCTTAGGAGTCTCTAGGGGGAGCGTTTGCGTCAAAGCCTTTAAGTAGAAGAGCGCGTCTGATCTGTTGTTGAAAATCAATGAGTTGATAGTAGTTATTTTCATCGATGTCTATTGAATTTTGCGGAGCTAGATCTTTTCCATGTAGATTTTTAATCACAATACAGACTTTACAATCAGCAGGCGGTTTAAGTCTCTCTTTATGAATATGAATAGCACTAAGGTAAGAGGAGGTGAGATAAAAAAAGAGCAGTAATCGAACTATTATGATCTGAATTGATCTCATTTTAGTTACCCCTTTTTTGGTTGCTATTATAGCAAAAAAATGGAATGAAGCGAGTCGAATTAAATAGGATTTAGTTGGATTAAAAATAGTGTTCCTTGAGTACCTGTCTTTACCAGTAATCTGCCTTTGATCTCTTGCTCTATAATCATTTTAGAGATATAGAGTCCGATTCCATCACTATTTTTTTTGGTACTGAAATAGGGGTTAAAAATTTTGTTTAGATTTTCTTTGGAGATACCTTTTGCATTATCTTTTATGCTAACTCCTTGCTTATCTATGAGAATCTTTATGTAGGGATTCTCTATCTTTCGTTCCACTAAAGCATCTTTTGCATTGTTGAGTAGGTTTAAGATAACCTGTTCAAACTCGTTTCTATTTCCATAGATATGTAGCTCCTCTTTGAATTCTATTTTGGTTTTTATGTGGGCTATTTTGAGGCTGTGTTTGACAATTTCTAGGGCTTGATGGGTCGCTTCTTGGACACTAAAATTCTCTTTTGCTTTTGAAGGATTATAGAAGTTTCGAAAGGTCTCAATGGTGTTGGACATATAATCTATCTGACGATTTGCTTCGGTGATGATTAGCTTACTATCTTGATCTTTGTGGATTCGGTTGAGGTTCATCTGTAGCACGGAGAGAATGTTGAGTGGTTGTCGCCACTGATGTGCGATGGTAGAGATCATTTCACCCATACTGGCAAGTCTTGACTGCTGTAGGAGCAACGCCTGTTGTGTCTTCTGCTTCTCTTCGACGAGTTTAAACTTATAGGAGATAGCCAATGAGAGAAAGATCGATTCAAGGGCAAATGTAATGTGTAGAAAGGGGAATGGAGTACCTATGAGTTTGATAAATCCTAGATGTTCAATGGTTGCCACAAAGATCGCGATATACCATCCTGTTAATAGAAAATAGAAGGGTAAATCTTTGTTCTCTATCTGTCGATTTGCTTCGCTTAAGACCAGCCATATTGGAACAAAAAGAAAAACAGTAAAGAGGCTAAACGAAAAGAGTATTGCAGAGAAAAAGTCCATAATCGCCAAAGCTAAGATCGCTTTTATAAGAAGATTTACTTTTGGAATATGGTAATCTTTGATAAACTCATAGATAAAAAGTAGCGAGAAAAAGAGTAGTAACACTCCTGCCATACAGAAGAGGGTGATACTTTTGAGTCCAAAAATTTGATCAAAAGGCGAGATAAAGATGCTATCGAGATTGACAAGAAAAAAGAGTGTCGATATTTGAGCCAGACCGTAATAGAGGTATTGACGATTTTTGATATAGAAATAGAATGAAAGATTGTAGATGCTTGCTGTTATAATGACACCAAATGAGATCGATGCAACCATAAAGGGAAGATTCCCAAACTGATGAAGGGTCTGGGTGTTGTAGATAAAGAGTTCATCATAAAAGAGGTAGCTGGTCAAGCCCACAAATAGCATAATTAGTATGAGTTTTATTTGTAAAATTCTATCCATAAAGCTTGATTCTATATCCTATTTTAGAGACATTTTCAATTGTCTCTTTTCCTATGGCTTTGCGTATTTTTCGCACAAGAGAACGAAGTGAATCTTTGGTCATGTAGGTATCTCTCCAGACGAAGTTTTCTATCTCTATATAGGAGACAACTCTTGTGGAGTTTTTTATCAAAATATCAAGAAGCAGGCTTTCGGAGGTAGAGAGATGTATAATTTTATTATTGCTACTTAGAGAGTAGTTAAAGGTATCATAATATATATCTTTTGTTAAGCGTAGAACCGATGGATTTTGAAATTCTAGCCTTTGAAAACAGCCATCTAGTGCTTGTAATAGCTCTTGCTCTTTGAGGGGTTTACTAAGATATTTGATGAGGTTTAAGCTGACGGCTTCTAACAGATACTCCACACTGGTATAGGCGGTTGTAATAATGATCGGTGTCTCTATGTCATTTTTTCTAATCTCTTTACAAAACTCTAAACCATTCATCTTTGGCATCTCTATATCTGTTATAATCACGTCAGGCTTATGCTGTTTATAAAGTGAGAGTGCCTCTATTCCATCACCCGCTTCCAAAATCTCTGAAAAATGTTCTTTTAGGAACATTGAAGTAAAGAGACGTGTGGTTGAGTTGTCTTCTATATATAAAAGCTTATATTTAGGTTTATTTAAGTTTTTAGACATTTTTTTCTCATTATTATTTGATATTATTTTTACTATTATATCGTTTTTATGATAGCTTGGTTGATAATTAAATATTTTTAAGGGAGATATATAATGAAACTATTACTTAATTTGGTTGTTCTTTTTGGCATATCTGGTTGTGGAACGATGTTTGATGATGATTCCAAAGATTCTATCTCTATACCTAAAGAGATTTCCATGAAAATACCTAAAATTTTACAAAAGAGTAAAGAGGCAAAAAAAACTCAAAATATTAGTCAAGGGTATATAAAACTAAAGAGCAGTGTTCAAGAGATTGTTGAGAGTCAACAGATTGCCAATATTAATCTTCTTTTTGCACAACAGATTATTTATAAAGTTGAGCGTCGATGTAAAAATCATGCTTTAGAGAGCAGATGTATCATTGAAGCGGGTGAAATATCTTTTCTCTTTGATGAAAAATTTATTGTAGATGTTGAGGCGATTACCAAAGAGAGTGTGGGGAGTGATTTCGACGAGATTGCCAATAGATCGATTCCTCTGGGTCAAGTTGAGTTTACACAATATGATTTAGAAGAGGCATATCAGTATTCATTGAAAATAGACACGACTCCTATCTCGGAACTTTTAAATTATAAAGGGCGTTCTATTCAAACACTCAAGTGGTCAAAAAATAAAAATCGTATTGTGACTATTTTGGATGATGAGTCAGAGAGTGGAAAAGAAATTTTTGATATATTTTATCTAAAAAAAGAGAATGGAGAGCGAGAGATGTCCATAAATAGTCACTATCAAAGTAAGCTCTCCATTGAAAAAAGTAATTTTCATCTACAACTTATTGATAAAAATGACATGAATAATAGCTTTTATATTGATCTTAACTATGAAGATGTTGTTGATATTGAGGATAATATTTACGAAGAGTTCTATGTCTCTAGGGGTAAAACCTCAACGCAAGGAGGATTTTTAGATATAGAAGGAAACTATTTTGAAGATAGAAAATTTAAAGAGAAATATCTCTTTGATCGAGATGGAAAAATACTCTCTAGCTTCTATTGTGTGGATAATTTGATCTGTGACATGAGTGACTCTTCGACATGGTTGGATATAACCCCCGTCTCATCGATTCATCAGATTAGGTTAGAGGGTGAGGCTGGAGGTCTAATTAATTATAATCAATATTTTATCTTCTCTCCAGATGTTGTGTTAGAAGATGAAGAAGTGTTGACGGTTGAAACTCAAAAGAGACTACTTCTATGGCTTATTGGAGAGATATATGTGGTGGACAATAGCATTTATGGAGAGCTTTTTTCCAATAAATATAGTACTATCTTAGATGAATTGGTCATTGCGAGAGTTGTTGAAAAGAATGATAGACTTTATATTGAAGTTGTAAGCCAAGAAGATAGACCCGACTTAAAAATTTTTATTAAATAGGCTTAAAATCATTTTTTTGACATTTATTTATATTAAACTGCATTATAATTAAAATTTAAAAGGATAACTTATGATAAAAACAGCAGTATCTACGATTCTATTGGCAATTCTTTTGCAGGGGTGTAACAGTAGTAAAGAGAGCAATGAGGGTGATCTAAAAGAGAAGGTCTCCGATGAAATAAAGGGTTTTGCGAAACTGTTATCTAGTAATAAATCTTCCAAAATAGTACAGAGCGGTTTATCTTCTTCAGAGAGTAAATCTAGTATACGAAATAATAAGTTTGTAGAAAAAACAACGATAGATAGCTGTGTGGATGGAGGAACAAAAGAGATAGTTTCAGATATTGATTTGGATAATATTACTCAAATGACATTGAGTGCTATTACTGTCGATGTGGTTGTAGATAGCTGTATAGAGTATGGAGTTAAAAGTAGTGGAGCCATGACTATGGTGATAAAAGGTTTGCTTACGACCATTACCTTTACCCAAGATTCATTGTTTGAAGAGCTAGAAGGGGGTGAAATTGTTACTATTTTTAAAGGTTCAAGTATAAAAATAGAAGAGATTTCGGATTCCATAGAGGAGATAACCGAAAGTACAAAAATAGAGACCAATAGAGGAGAGAAATTTGAGACGATCTCTCTGGTCACAACCGAGACTCAAAAAGGAGAAGATCTTCACTCTTATGATAGTTCTGGTTCACTCATTTATGAGGGGGTGACTTATCGTGTTGATAAAAATTATGATGCAAGTAAGACACCCATGGTAGTTAAAAATTATGAAAAATTGGTGAGTGGAACTGCCAAATACTACAACGAAGAGAACCAACATATTACGGTAAAAGTGTTAGATAAAAATAGAATAAAAATCTCTGTGGATAGTGATAATGATGGAGATATAGATGAAGAGGAGATATTTGATTTATAAAAAAGAGTGTAGCTTATAAGCTACACCTTTTTATAGATTTTCTTGAAGATAAGCGACTGCTTTTTCTTTTGCCTTTTCTATTTTAGAGGCATCCTTCCCACCTGCTTGGGCAAAGTCTGGTCTTCCACCACCTCCACCACCAAGAATAGGTGCAATCTCTTTGATCCAACTTCCTGCTTTTATAGGAGTCTCTTTTGAACCACAAGCAATCATCACTTTATTCCCTTTTTTCTGAAAGAGCATAATTGCAATCTTAGGATAGTTATTTTTTGCTTCATCAATAAGCTCTTTAATATCTCCTGATTCAATCTCTTCAACAATAACAGTTGTTGTGTTAATTGTCGATACTGATAGCTCTTTTTTTGTTGAGCTTAGAGCTATTTTTAGATCGCTTTTGAGTATTTTAACTTCCTCTTTAAGTCGGCTAATTCCTGCGAGTGGGTTTTGATTTTTAAGTTCACTTTTTATCTCACCTAATGATGCGCGTAGTGCGTGAACTTCGGCAAGAGCAGACTTGCTACAGATCGCTTCGATACGTCTGACACCTGCACTAACTCCCGACTCTTTTGTAATCATAAATAACCCAATTTCAGAACTGTTATCAATATGGGTTCCTCCACAAAGCTCAACCGAGGCATCACCAAAACTAACAACTCTAACTTCATCGCCATATTTTTCACCAAAGAGTGCCATTGCTCCAGACTCTCTGGCTTGATCAATGGTCATAATTTCGGTTTTACCACCAATATTACGGCTAATTTTATCATTCACCCACGCCTCAACTTCGACCAATTCGCTGTTGCTCATCGCTTGTGGATGTGAGAAGTCAAAACGCAGACGTTTATCATCATTTAATGATCCTGCTTGTGCAATATGATCACCCAAAATAGCACGAAGCCCTGCATGAAGTAAGTGTGTTGCAGAGTGGTGTCGTTCGATCTCGATTCGTCTGTTGTGTAGAATAGCTTCTACTTGATCACAGACACCAATCGACCCATCAATCAGTGAAAGATTCATCTCTAAAAACTTTTTGGTATTCAGCACTTTTACGGTTGGTTTTTCTCCGTTGAAATCCAAAATACCTGTATCTCCAACTTGTCCACCTGATTCTGCATAGAATGGTGTGTTGCTCAACAATACCCACCCTTTTCCATCGATCTTTTCAACTCTTTTAAAGTTCTCATCAAGAAGTGCAAGCACGGTAGTTTGGCTAGAAGTTTTTTGATAGCCCACAAATTCATTCACGCCAAAATGCTCTTTTAGCTCTTTGAAATCACCTGTAGCAGATGCTTCACCTGTGCCTTTCCAGCCCGCTTTAGATTGTGCTTTTTGTGCATCCATTTTTGCATTAAATGCATCAATATCAAGGGCAATATTTTTCTCTCGAAGCATATCTTCTGTGAGGTCAAGAGGGAAACCAAATGTATCGTAGAGTTTAAAGGCAACCTCTCCATTGAAGGTATCTGTTGTCTTTTGTAGCTCGGTATTAAAGAGTTTGATTCCATCTTCAATGGTCTTAAAGAAACGCTCTTCTTCAAGCTTCATCGAGGCTTTAATGCTCTCTGCTCGCTCTGGAAGATAGGTGTATTGTTCACCCATAACCTCAACCAAAGTATCAACCATTTTATAGATAAATGGTTCACGTAATCCAAGCAGGTAGCCATGACGGATGGCACGACGCATAATACGTCTTAGCACATAACCTCGCCCCTCTTTGTCAAAGTTGATTCCTTGAGCCAGAAGAAATGAACATGATCGTAAATGGTCAGCGATAACACGGTAGGAAGCTGAGTTATCTGCTTCATAAGCATATTTTTTTCCAACCATTTCGCTAAGAAGGTCAATGTATGGCATAAAAATACTAGAGTGATAGTTATTCAGCTCTCCCTCTTTAATGGCAACAACTCTTTCAAACCCCATACCTGTGTCGATACTTGGTTTTGGAAGGGGGTGAAGCGCTCCTTTTTCATCACGTTCATATTGCATAAATACTAAGTTCCAAATCTCCAAGAAACGGTCTCCTTCTCCACCCATGTAGTCCTCTTCACCGTTAAAGTGTTCTGCACCTTGATCATAGAAAATTTCAGAACAAGGTCCACAAGCACCTGTATCGCCCATTGCCCAGAAGTTCTCTTTGTCATCAAATTTTACAATTCTATCTTTTGCAATGTGTTTTTGCCAAAGTTCGTAGGCTTCATCATCATCTTCATGTACAGTAATCCATAGCTTTTCAGTTGGTAAGTTTAGGTACTTTTCCGAGGTGATAAACTCCCAAGCATAAGCCATCACTTCCTCTTTAAAATAGTCTCCAAACGAGAAGTTACCAAGCATCTCAAACATAGTATGATGCCGTGCTGTATAGCCAACATTGTCCAAGTCATTGTGCTTTCCACCTGCACGAATACATGTCTGAGAACTGGTTGCACGAGGAGGATTAGGAATAGGGGCATCGCCTGTAAATATACTCTTAAACGGAACCATTCCCGCATTAACAAACATCAATGTACCATCATCATCAATAGGCACGAGTGGGCTACTCGAATTGAGTGTATGCCCTTTGCTTTGGAAAAAATCTAAAAAACTTTGTCGAATATCCATTGTAAAACCCTACGTTATAAATTGTTGTTATTTTATCCTAAATGTGGTTAAGTCGGGCTATTAAGCGTATTAAAATTTTTTTATGTTTTAAGTTTATGTTTGAAGTGTAACTTTTTTATTATTATAAAAAAAACTTATAAGTAGAAAAGCTTTTTTTATTGTAATTATTTTATAATTTAAATAGTTTTATTAAAAATAACAAAAGGATTCTTATGTTTCGCTCTTTTTTCATTCTATTTATTTTATTCTCTACTACACATATTTTAGCTGGTAATAATCAGCTTCAAGAATATCTTTCAAATACTATTACTAATAGTATTATATCTGATGCTAATTTATATCAGTCAGATATTCAAGTATATAATAAAAAAGATTTAGATTTAACAATAGATAGTACTAATACTCTTTTGAATTCTAGGGTTGAAAATGGATCAAAAATTTATCAAAATACTATTTTAATCGATAACATATCTATTACTAATATAGTTATCAATAGTCAAAATATTATAGAAAATTCGACTTTTAATAATGCAACGGTGATACAAGGTCGTATAGTTATTTCTCAATAGTTATTAGAGTTCTTGCAAAACTAGGAAATGTGGCTTTAGCCTCATCCCCTTTGGTGGAGCTAAAGCACCACTTCCAAATAGTTTTGCAAGATGTCTATTGATTTCTTTATAGTATCGGTGCATGAATATATAGTTCTTTGTAGTAATTAGAGGATAAAATTTTTGTAGACTTTAGGTTATATTTTTGATTAA
>Ga0256824_10000647_pt1 | contig 13503 bp, 11 predicted proteins | sample CV67metaG_FD_191570 | JGI IMG/M metagenome (GOLD analysis project Ga0256824, IMG submission 191570) | Hydrothermal vent microbial communities from East Pacific Rise, Pacific Ocean - CV67 | ecosystem: Environmental > Aquatic > Marine > Hydrothermal vents | place: Pacific Ocean: East Pacific Rise...
CAAAAAAGGTACAGTTGGATACGGATTTGGTAAAGCCAAAGAAGTGCCAGATGCAATTAAAAAAGCGGTTGATGATGCACACAAAAACCTTGTGAAAGTAAACATCAAAGGAACAACAATAGCACATGACATTGAGCATAAGTTCAATGCAAGTCGTATCGTACTTAGACCAGCGTCTGAGGGTACAGGTGTTATTGCTGGTGGTGCTGCTAGACCAGTACTTGAGCTTGCAGGAATTCAAGATGTTCTTAGCAAATCAATTGGTTCTAACAACCCAAATAACTTAGTAAGAGCGACTATTCAAGCACTTACTAGAATCAAAGCGTAAGGGGTAAAATATGGGTTTACATAATTTACAACCTGCACCAGGATCAACTAAAAATAGAAAAAGAGTTGGTCGTGGTCAAGGTTCAGGAACAGGTAAAACAGCTGGACGCGGTAACAAAGGTCAGAAATCAAGAACTGGTTACAGCAGAAAAAGAGGTTTTGAGGGTGGACAAATGCCACTTTACAAAAGATTACCTAAAATTGGTTTCACATCTAGAGTTGAGAAGCCATATGTAATCAATGTAGAAAAAATCAAAGCAGTTGCAGAACTTGCTGAGATTACATTAGAGTCTATCAAGTCTGTACATAAGCTTGGTAAATCAGTAACTAGAGTGAAGTTGATTGGTGCTAGCGCAAAAGATCTTGCTGCTAAAATCAAAGACGAAGCTATTACAACAAGCGGAAAATAATCATGGGCAATGCTTTAACTCAAAAAATCCTTATCACATTAGGATTTCTATTTGCGTACAGAGTTTTAGCCTATGTCCCAACACCAGGTGTTGACTTGGGTGTTATCAAAGAGTTTTTTGATAACAACTCAGGAAATGGTGTTGGTATGTTAAATATGTTCTCTGGTGGTGCCGTTGAACGTTTAAGTATTATCTCATTAGGTATCATGCCTTACATTACTGCTTCCATCGTTATGGAACTTCTCTCAGCAACTTTTCCCGCACTTGGTCAAATGAAAAAAGAACGTGATGGTATGCAAAAATATATGCAAATTATTCGTTATTTCACTATTTTTATTACTGTAATACAAGCTATTGGTGTCTCTATGGGACTTCAAAGTATGACAGGACGTGCAGGACAGAGTGCTATTATGATTGATCCTACAACATTTACTATACTTACAACATTCTCTATGTTGACAGGTACAATGTTGCTTATGTGGATTGGTGAACAGATCACACAAAAAGGTATTGGTAATGGTATTTCATTGATTATCTTTGCGGGGATTGTTTCTGGTCTTCCATCAGCTATTGGTAATACTATTAGAGCAGTCAATGCAGGTGAAATGAACTTTTTAGTAGTACTTGGTATTTTGGTAATTATGCTTATTACAATACTTGCTATTATTTATGTTGAGCTTGGTGAACGTAGGGTACCTATCTCTTATTCAAGAAAGACCATTATGCAGAACCAAACAAAAAGAGTGATGAATTACATCCCAGTGAAAGTAAACCTTTCTGGTGTTATTCCTCCTATTTTTGCTTCTGCTATTTTGATGTTTCCATTGACAATGTTACAGTCTAGTACTTCTGAAATTGCAATAGCAGTTGCGGATTCATTGGCACCAGGTGGAATAACATTTAATATAGTTACATTTTTACTTGTCATGTTCTTTGCATTTTTCTATGCATCAATCGCATTTAATGCGAAAGACATTGCAGACAACCTAAAAAGACAAGGTGGATTCATCCCTGGTGTTAGACCAGGTGAACACACAAAAGAGTTTTTAAATGAAGTGGCGAGTAGATTGACTGGTTCGGGTGCAGTGTACCTAGCCATTATCTCTACGATACCATTTATGATTATCTCAGGTATGGGTGCATCATTCTACTTCGGTGGGGTTGCTGTACTTATTATCGTTCAAGTTGCACTTGATACGATGAGAAAAATCGAAGCACAAAGAACAATGAATCAATACGATACGCTAGGTAACGTAGGTCTATAATGGCTATTGCTATTAGAAAACCAGATGAAATCGCTAAGCTGCGTGCAGCTGGCGAGATTGTCGGAAAAACACTCCAATATTTACAAAATCTTGTTAAACCAGGTATGACGCTTAAAGAAATTGATACTTTAGGGGAAGCATATATTCGTGAACATGGGGCAATCCCATCATTTAAAGGGCTATATGGTTTTACTGGTTCAGTGTGTACTTCACTGAATGAAGTGTGTATACATGGTGTACCTGACGATACAGTTATTCAAGAGGGTGATGTACTAGGTCTTGATATTGGGACAAAACTGGATGGTTATTTTGGTGATGCAGCTATTTCAATGGCTGTGGGTAAAATCTCAGATGAGGATCAAGCATTAATTGATTGCTCCAAGGGTGCACTTTATCATGCTATAGAGAATATAAGAGAAGGTATGCGTTTTAAAGAACTTACAAAGCTTCTTGAAGACTATATTACTGCAGCGGGTTTTGTGCCTTTACGTGATTATTGTGGTCATGGTATAGGTACAAAACCACATGATGAACCAAATATCCCTAACTATTTAGAAGGTAAACCTAATCAGGGACCTAAAATAAAGAATGGGATGGTTTTTTGTTTAGAACCAATGGTATGTCAAAAAAGTGGTACCCCTGTATTGCTTGAAGACAAATGGTCAGTAGTGAGTGATGACCACCTAAGAACAGCACACTATGAACATCAAGTTGCTGTAGTAAATGGGAGAGCTGTTATCTTAACTGAAGCGTAAACTTCACGAAAGATACACAATCATCCCTTATAGTAGGTAATAAGATACAAGTTTGGAGTTTTCTCCTAAGTTATGAAATAATTGTAAAGGAATACAATGGCTAAAGATGATGTAATTGAAATTGATGGTAAAGTAGTTGAGGCATTGCCAAATGCTACATTTAGAGTTGAATTAGATAATGGACATATTGTACTGTGTCACATTGCTGGTAAAATGAGAATGCACTATATTAAAATCCTTCCAGGTGATACTGTAAAAGTGGAGCTTACTCCATACAGCCTTGATAAAGGGCGTATTACATTTAGATATAAATAGTAGACTATTTATATCTAGACTTCTTACAAAAAACAATCCAAAATTTTTGACTTTTTTTGACATTTTTAATGTATACTAAATGTATAATATTTTACATGTGAAGAAAAGGAAATACGATGAAGAATATCATAGAGTCTATTATTGTTATGGTCTCTCTTTCTTTCTTTTTTTCTGGATGTGAAGTTGGTATAACAGCACTAGAACAAGCGGGTAATGAAGTAAATATTCTTACTACCGATGCTATAGATAAAGATGGTAATGTTGTCAGTCGTACAGAAATTCCAGAATCTGCGGGTGATGTAAATGTTAGTGTGGAAATATATGGACCGGGAAGTGAATATTTTACAATAGCGTTAGATCAAAAACTTGGTGTCTATGATGGGCTTATCAGAGAAAAAGAAAATAACCCTCCAGTTTATATCAATACTACATATCACTTTTTTACTAGGTTTGTTCTAAATGGGCAGAATCAATGTAAAGGTAGTGTGACTAAGACGATACTTCGTACAGAAGTGGCTCCTATAGCAGAAGATATAAATGTAATATTGGATGAAAAGACAAGTATCACTATTGACCTTAATGCTACAGATAAAAATACTAATGACAGACTTTCTTATCATATTATACAAAAACCTCAATATGGTACCTTATCGCCTAAAAATAGTGAAAGACCTACCTATACAGATATTAATGGCTCAGGAACAGATAGTTTTACCTATGCTGCATATGATGGTAAGATGTTTTCACATGTAGCAACTGTGCATATTGTTACTAATATAATGCCAGATACTGTAGTACCAGTTATAAATCTCAATGGCACAGATGTAAACCTCACAGTTGGTGAAATATATACAGAACAAGGTGCTATAGCTACAGATGACATAGATGGAAATATCACAAGTAATATTGTGATAAGTGCTAGTGTAGATATGACGACAGTAGGTACGTATACTATAAGTTATGATGTCAATGACTCAGCAGGAAACCAAGCAGCTACGGTGACAAGAAGTGTCAATGTAGTAGATGCTACAGCACCAGTTATCACGCTTATAGGAGGGAATATAATACTTCCTGTAGGAGAAATATATAGTGATGCTGGAGCAAATGCAAGTGACAATGTAGATGGGGATATCACAAGTGCTATTGTCATAAGTGGAGACACTGTAAATACGGACATACTAGGTAACTATATCATCCGATACGATGTCAATGACAGTGCAGGGAATGGCGCTAGTCAGCAGACAAGAGTAGTGACAGTAACTAACAATAAACCTGTAGCCGTAGGAAATGTATATACAATAGATGAAGATACTAATTTGACTCGTCCACTACAAGGCAGTGATGTTGACAGTGGTGCAGTGTTAACGTATAGTATCGTTGATGCCCCTTCCAATGGTAGTGTTGGAATTACTGGACAAGATTTTACATACATACCAGAGCCTGATTATTTTGGTACAGATAGTTTTACTTTTGAGGTACGAGATGAGTTTAATGCCACTTCAAATGTGGTAAGTATAAATATCACTATCCATGATGTTGTAGAACCAAACACAACTCCTGTATCAGAAGATATGAATGTGAGTATGAGTGCGAATACACCTATGATTACTTTTGGACTTAATGCAAGTGATGCAGATGGAAACACTTTAACATATAGTATAGTCAGTAGCCCAGCATTTGGGACATTAACCATCAATGATAACTTGACAGGACAAGTGACATATAATAGAGGTACATATACGGGGAATATAAGTTTTACGTATAAGGTCAATGATGGGACGATTGATTCAAATATAACTACGGTATATATAAGGTCAAATATGTCCAATACGCCACCTATGGCATATGGGAAATCGGTAAACTTAGATGTGAGTGGTGCACCTATGATTGTACTAGATGCAAATGATACAGATATCGGGGATATACTTACTTATAGGATTGGGACACCTCCTAGTTATGGAACAATAAGTCTTATAGGCAATCAAATAACGTATAGTCCAAATCTAAATTATACAGGGAATGATAGTTTTACGTTTATAGCTAACGATGGTAAAGATGATTCAAATGAAGCATTGGTCTATGTAGAAGTGGAAAATATGGAACGGACTTCTTATTTGTTTAATTGGTGCAAGGGTAATGATGAAGAGTTGTGGCAGACAGATGGAACGCAAAGTGGCACAGAAATAGTAAAAAATATACGAAGTGGAGGTAGTGCCATACCTCAACCCTTTGTAAAAATAAAAAATACATACTTTTTTATGGCAAATGATGGCGTACATGGTAGAGAACTTTGGAAAAGCCAAGGTACTGAAGGTAGTACAGTACTGGTAAAAGATATCAAGACAAAAGGAAATGGGCATACTAACCCACATAATCTTATAGATATTAACGGCACACTATTTTTTGCAGCGAAAGATGGTGTCAATGGAATTGAGCTTTGGAAGAGTGATGGTACCACACTGGGCACAAAAATGGTCAAAAATATTAATAAATGGGGTCATTCGAAGCCTGAAAACCTAACCAATGTAAATGGTACATTATATTTTGTTGCGGGTAATGGGAAAAATGGTAGAGAATTGTGGAAAAGTAATGGTACATCAGTGGGTACTTACCAAATTAATGACATAAACAGTAATGGTTCTTCAAATCCAAAATATTTAACAAACATTAACGGGGTACTTTATTTTTCTGCAGATGATGGGGGTACTACACTTCCTGATCCAGTAGGTAGAGAACTTTGGTACTATAATACCAATATTTCAGATATTGCATCAGGGTATACAAATCGTGGCTACTTGGATATATTTAAGGGGAGTCTATCTGGTAGTCCAGAGGAGTTGTTTAATTATAATGGGACATTGGTTTTTTCTGCTAGGACTCAAACATTTGGAAGAGAACTTTGGATAAGTAATGGGACGAGCGATAGTACAAAAATGCATTCAAATTTTGCAGGAACAGATGGTTTTTTTGGAGATAATAGAGCGAGTGATTCTAATCCGCATTCATTTACCATCGTAGGAACGACACTTTACTTTTCTGCGGAAGAAGCATTTTATAGTGGAGATAGTTTAAGAAAAATTGATGCTATCTCTAGCAAGATAGAGAGTGTTTTCTATATAGATAGTAATGCTGAAGAGACATTCCTAACGAATCCAAAAAATCTAACACAGTCAAATGGTGCATTGTTTTTTAGTACCTATGCTAAGAGTGTAGATCAAAATGGTAATACTACGGATGAATGGGTACAGCTATGGAAAGCTTCTGGAGACAGAGCCCAAAGAGAAATACTTTTTCACCCAGCAAATAATCTACAGGATATGGTACCTACAAATAATATGCTCTATTTTGTAGTGGGAGAAGAGAATGCCCTTGATGAGTTTTGGAAATATGATACGACAAATGGTAATATTGAGTTACTTACAACAGGTTGTATTCAATAGTTATTTTATTTATCTAAAAAATAGTAAGAAAGGAAAAAAATGCAACGCAATACAGATAAACTCTTAACATTTATATTTGACAGTATTAGTGAGATAGCGAAGATTAACGATAATAAACAACTTTTACAAGCACTTGCTAAGATGGGTAGAGATATTGTCTTTGCAGATCGGTGTACGATATGGATATTAGATAAACAAAAAAATATTTTATGGACGAAAGTAGCACATGGGATAGAGAAGCTTACTATGGAACCTTATAGTGGTATTGTGGGGGATGCTGTGCAGAGTGGAGAATCACTTATTATTAATGATGTGTATGTAGACAATCGTTTTAATTCAAGTATAGATGAAGAGACGGGATATAAAACAGAGACAATGATGGTTATTCCTATGAAAAATAGACTGGGCCAGACCACTGGTGCGATACAAGTTATGAATAAAATAGGACAGGATAGCTTTACACAAGAAGATTTAAACCATTTAAAGCTTGCTTCAACATATGTGAGTGAAACGATTCGTTCTATGTTATTACTTGAAGAGATTGATGCAACACAAAAAGAGCTTATACATATTATGAGTATTGTTGGAGAGAGTCGTTCAGAAGAGACAGGTAATCATGTTAAAAGGGTTGCAGCATATACGAAGCTTCTAGCAGAACTATATGGTATGGAGGATGAAGAAGCACATCTATTAAGTGAAGCTTCTCCTATGCATGATATTGGTAAGATCGCTATACCGGATCATATACTTAATAAGCCAGGTCCCCTAGATAAAGATGAATGGGAGACTATGAAAACACATACTCTCCTAGGATATACTATGCTTAAAGGTTCTACTAGAAAGTTACTTAAAACTGCAGCAACTATTGCGCATGAACATCATGAGCATTATGATGGTAAAGGGTATCCTCAGCAACTTAAAGGGGAAGAAATACACATTTACGGACGTATAGTAGCATTGGTAGATGTATTGGATGCTTTAAATTCTAAACGTGTGTATAAAGATGCATGGAGAGAAGAAGATATTTTTAATCATCTTATGCAAGAAAAAGGTAAACATTTCGACCCTTATTTAGTTGACTTACTCATTAACAATAAAGAGAAGTTTATAGAAATAAGAGAAAGACTTAAGGATGAAATAAGTGCATAATCATATTATAGTTTTAGGTGCACATGGTGCTAAGAGTTTAGAGGGTGGAAGTAGCTCATTTTATCTTAATGCGCATCATGTTATAGATGCTGGTAATTTATTGTTACCGTTAGCCGAGAAGTCTGCACAGATAGAAACGATATGGTTAACGCATTCTCACTTAGACCATATTGCGGATATTGCCTATATCTTGGACAATTATTATGAGGAACGTACAAAACCACTGAAAGTATATGCATTAGCAGAAACCATAGAAGCACTACAAGAACATTTTTTCAATAACAAAATATGGCCAGATTTTTCTAGAATACCTCTTAACAATAGTGAGAAAATGGCGCTTTCCTACCATGCTTTGAATGTGGGAGAAGAGTATGTACTTGGGGAAGAAAAAACGATAGAAGCATTTTTAGGAGATCACTCTGTACCTAGTGTAGGCTATATAGTGCGAGAAGGTGCCTCGGCACTCATCTTATCGGCAGATACACATGCTTTGGAGCATATTGTCACATGTGTCGAAAATGACAATACGATTAGCGCGCTTGTTTTAGAATGTTCCTTCCCCATACGTATGGCAGAACTAGCAAAGATGAGTAAACATTTAACGGCAGCGTATTTGTTTGAAGGTATTAAAGTATTAGAAAAACGAGGCTTAACATTGTATATTAATCATATTAAACCTGTCTATAGTGATGTAATTAAAGAAGAGATAGCATCACTACAAGGCACATGGAATGTAGTGATTTTAGAAGATGGTGATACCATAGCCTTTTAAACTACTTCCTTGTCATCTTTGCGATAGGTGAGAAAGTAATTGTGGGGTCGTCAATATACTGTGTACATCTGTCTAGATAGTAGGCATAGAGTTTGCATGGATTCATTTTGTTAAGCTTATTAAAAAGTGTGTAAGCATTTATAATATGATTGTCTTGAAAAAGATGTATCGCTTGATTGTACGTGTTAAACTCTTCTTCCGAGATAGATGAATTTTGTGTTAAGACTTGATAAATTTTTACAGCTTTTGTTTTTCCTTTAACTTCTACTATATCGATAAGACGTATTTTATAACGCTTTTTTAGTTGTCTGTATGTCTCTTCGGAAATAAGAATTTCAACACCATAAATACGGGTTAATCCCTCTATGCGAGAAGCAAGGTTGACATTGTCACCAATGATTGTATAGTCTGATCTACCTTCAGAGCCCATATCACCTGCGGTGACAAGTCCTGTGTGTAAGCCTATCCCTATATGTATATTGACAGCATAGTGTTTATAAATATAGGTATTGATATCTTTTAGACGTTCTATCTGTTTAATAGCTGCACAGAGTGCTAAGTCTGGGTGATTTTCTACTGGAACAGGCGCATTCCAATATGCCATAATTGCATCACCAATAAACTTATCAATAGTCCCTTTATGGTCAATAATAATATTGGACATAGGTGTCATATAGACATTTAGCAATTCAATTAGTTTTTTAGGTGAACCTATCTGTTCAGAGATAGTTGTAAAATCTCTAATATCACTAAAAAATACTGTGGCATCTACTTCTTTTGACTCAATGAGACCTTCATCTGCATGTGCGAGTAAGTATTGCATTACCGAAGGAGAGACTTTTTTACCTAAAATACGTTTTGCTTGTTCTCTCTGTTTTGAAGCAAAAAAGTAGTCAAGTCCCATGGAGAGTAGGAGTGTAGAGATAAAAGCTAAAATAGGTACAGCAAAATTAAGTGATAGACCATAGGTAAAGAGTATTTCGTAAAAGCTATTTAGCATGAGTAAAAATAAGGAAATAGCTATGGGGAGCATAAGCCACGAAGTAATGTAAGCAAAAATGAGCATGAGTGAGAATATAAGTACCCAAATGATAGTTAAATTATAAAGTTTAGCAATAAAAGGTTTTTCAATGAAGTCACCTTGCAAAATATTATCAATCACATTTGCATGTACTTCTACCCCTGGGAAAGTACTGTCATACGCGATGTATCTTAAGTCTTTGAGTCCAGGTGCAGAGGTACCAAGAAGTACAAATTTATTTTCTATCTCTTTTGGGTTAAAATGTTTCTCTAAAATATCTGAAGCAGAAATATATTTAAAATGTTTTTTAGGCCCTCTAAAGTTGACAATAAATTCACCAGAATTTTCTGTAGGAATCGTATAGTTACCTACTTTTATAAAAGCAACACCATTGTCATCTCCTACAATATATACTTTGTTTGCTTCCGAGTATATACGAAGCATTTCAAAAGCCAAGGAAGGGTAGATGACATTATTGTATTTTGAGATAAGAGGTACAGAACGTATGACTCCCCCTTCATTGGTTTTAATCATAAAAAACCCACTACTATAAAGTGTGTTTTGTATGAGAGGAATGTTAATAACAATACCTTTTGATTCTTTTAGTGCGTGGGTATCTTTGAGTCCTTTTTCAATAAAAGTTGCAGGGATAAGAGGGGTATCTGTTTCAAAAGTTTTTTCTTCCGTAAAGACAAAACCGCCTACAACAGGGGTGTCTTTAAGTGTCTTAGCCAATATCTTATCATAATTAGGAAGATGTTGTGAAATATGAGGAAATTTTTTCTTTAGTAAGTGAGGAGAACTCTTATCCTCTTCTGCGAAAACCATATCTAGTCCAATAACACCTGCGTTAGCCTCAGTTAAGTTGTTAAGAAGCTTAGAAACAATATCTCTACTCCATGGCCATTGACCTACCTTTTGAAGAGATTTATTGTCAATGTCAATAATAACCACATTGTCACTTTTAGGGAGTTCTCCTCGTAGTGTAAACATGACATCGTGAAGTTTATTGTCAATAGAAAAAAGAGTTTGAGGGTTGTAAAGATATACCCAAGAAAGAAAGAGAGAGAGCATGAATGCTATCCCTGTTTTTATAAAGGTATGTTTCATAGAGATATTCTAGTGTGTATCACAGTTAAATTGGATACTTGTCGTATCCACTTTGTTTTCCGTGAAATCCGAAATATTATTAGAATCAATAATCATTTGTTCATTATGCTTTTTAAGCAGCTGTTTCACTTGAGGATTAGTATTTAACTCAGAGGTAGAGAGCTCTTTTACTGTTAGTCCATCCAAATGAAGAAGAAGTTTATTTCCTCCAACAATACTTTTTTGTACTTGTGCGAAGGACAGGGTGATTTCTCCACGGTTACATATATATGAGGCAGTATCTACTCCTAATTGAGCAGAAAAATCTGTTCCTCGAATACCGATAGTCGCAAGTTGTGTTTTAACTTTAAATTTTTCAGGAGCAATTTTACCAATTCTCCCCGTAACTGAACGGAAGAATCCTCTATTGGCTTGCATCTGAATGGTTGATTTTTTAGAACCATCAAAGAAATAGTCTAAAAATGAAAATGAAGATTCTGGACCAATAGTGATAACCGTGTCATCATTAAGCATGACTTGCACACGGGTTTGTACTGATGTGATTATTTCATCCCCTTTTAGGACATCCATACCATTTTTGATGGGAATCATTGCTTGGGCACGTTTAACTTGTGCATTACCTTTGGCTACCATTATGGTACCTATATTCGCAAAAGTGGTAATGGTTAGTAGTAAAAAGAGAAGTATCTTTTTCATCTTTTGTCCTTTTGATACATGAAGTATATTCTAAGAAGGAGTATAACTCAAAAATGTCAAAAAATGTCAAAGAAGCATATGGCTAATAATTAAACTCTAACCCAAAAAGAACAGAATTTTTTCTATAAACTGCTGCTGGGTAGTTTGATCTATTTTCAGAATAGGTATCTGATAGATAGATACTGGTTTGTTTTGACCACAAATAAGTGAGTCTTGTATCAAGCTGATGGAAGTTATCATCTCTAGTTGTAAATGTTGTACCTACGACATCATCATACTGACCATATCTAAATCGATAGTCTAAGGTACCTAAAAATAGTGGGTTAATATAATATTTCATACCAAGTTTAAAAGTCCAAAAGTCCGCACCTATATATTTAGAAGGGAACCCATTAATGGCAGTATGATGTTCGTATTTAAAATGAGTAGAAAGATAGTTTTTATCAAAGATATAGTATCCACCAGCTTCTACTGCATAGGTACTATCATTTTTGATTTCATCTTCGCTATCAAAGTAATTATTTTTAGAGTAGAGGAGACTAAGATCAAGTATAATATTGTCACCTATAGGCATAAATATTTGTGGATTGAAACGGTATTGATACAATAAGTCTTTCCCTAGGAAATGCACTCTATGGTAGCTAAGTGGAAGATAAATATTATAATTTTGTGTTGCATACCCTAATCCTGATTCAAAAGAGGCAGTTCTTAGGTTATAGAAGTGAGCATCTATGTTGTCTTGCAGGTAGGCATGTATGATGTATTTTGCGTACCAGCCATCTTTCTCATCGAAATCATCGATGAGTGTTAATGCTGTTGTAAACCTAAAAAAAGATGAAGCGGTTCTTTTTGTATTGACAGAGTCCCCAAAGTAGTCTTGTAGAATTTTACTGTCTGGTGTTGCATCTAAGTTATCATCATACCCCAAAGAGAGAGAAGTTTTAGCAGAGAATGAGGATCCTCCTCTCTCTTGCCATGTGGGGTTCCCTCCTCTAGCATAAAGGGTAGATTTACGGTTTTTCTTAATGAGTTTATCTCTATGGGTCTGCTTATAGATAAGGTTAAGTGACTCTTGTGCTTCTCTATGATCCTCATCTAAAAGGAGTACGCGTTCATAGGCACTCATCGCAGCATTTAATTGACCTAGCTTTTGAGCACTTTTACCCCAGAGTAAATGTAATTTAGGGTTTGAATATTGGTTTTTGGAAGATTTTATTTCGGTTATAGTTTTTTTGTACTTGCCTGCATTATAATAGTCTAACGCTTGCGTATAACTAGCAAGTAGTTCTATGGTGATAGCCATAAGAATTAACATAAGTCTAAACATAAATATTCCCTAGTTCAAATAATTTTGTCAGTATAACCTAAATATTAATTTTATAAAAGAATATTCAGATATATTAATGGGGAATAAAAGAATATATAGGAGATGAGAAATATGGGAGAAAGCAATACATATCAAGAATTGATTGACTTTGGAAATAAACTACTTATCACTTCTAATCTAGAAGAAGGTTTACCCCTGATATCTGATTATTTGAGAAATATTACAGGTGCGATGCGATGTTCAATATTTATTCACAATAAAGACAATGATACACTGTGGACAGTACTAGCTACTGGGATAGAGAGAATAGAAATCTCTACAGATCAAGGCATAGTAGGGCATGTTTTTCATACAGAAGAAGCTGTCATTGAAAATAATGTAGAAAATAACCCATATTTTTTAAGAGATGTAGATAAGGAAAGTGGATATAAAACCATTAATATGATTACGTGTCCGATATATAATTCGAGAAAAGAGTTAATAGGTGTCCTCCAGTTGATTAATAAACCTGATGGATTTCGAGAGAGTGATTTACAATTTCTGACACTTTTTACTAATTTTATTAGCAGTTTCATAGAGCTTGAACCATACTATCCACGAGTAAATACATAGACTCAGCATAAATTAAATTTACTTGGGTATAATTCCTGTCCCTAAAACTTTAGGCTTTAGGAAACTGCGCGAAGAATCTTTGATTAATTCCGCACCAATTACTCAAGGGTTGGATAGAATAGCGAACATCATCTATCCACGCAAAATAAAGGTAGAAGTACCTAGGTGCAGAGTTTTAAAACTCTATTATAAATTATGTAGGAGTTAACCATGAAGGTTAGACCATCAGTAAAGAAAATGTGTGATGATTGTAAAATCATTAAACGCAAGGGTATCGTACGCGTGATTTGTAAAAATCCAAAAC
>Ga0256824_10000648_pt1 | contig 13502 bp, 17 predicted proteins | sample CV67metaG_FD_191570 | JGI IMG/M metagenome (GOLD analysis project Ga0256824, IMG submission 191570) | Hydrothermal vent microbial communities from East Pacific Rise, Pacific Ocean - CV67 | ecosystem: Environmental > Aquatic > Marine > Hydrothermal vents | place: Pacific Ocean: East Pacific Rise...
GCGATGCACAATGCAAACTTTTCAGACCAACTCCAAGCGATGATGCGTATGTCTGTCTCTTCTGCTCCTGCACTTGACTGTGACTACTGTGTAGGCTTTAATGAAGGTATGTTAATTAACATGTTCAAGATGGATATGAAAGAGTTAAGTGCCGTAAAAAAAGACCCACATGCCGCAACAAGTCTCAATGAAAAAGATAAAAAGATGCTCATCTTTATGGTAGAGTCAACCACAAAACCAAAAGAAGTAAATAAAGCACAAATAGATGAACTAAGGAAACTAGGCTGGTCAGACAAAGACATCTTTGATGGTCTTAAAATGGCAACACAAATGGTAGCCATGACACTCATGGTAGATACACTTAAGATACCTAGAGATTTTTAATCTGAAAGTAGCATTTTCTTCTTGTCTTCTAATCTATCAAACATTGCTAGCATATTATAATAGTCATGATGGAAAGTAAGGTCAATGAGAGGTGCTTCGGCGTTAAAGACAGCAACAGCACGCATGACTCTTTCTTCTGTAAATATGTTAAATAATGCCTGACTGTAGTCTTTCCATGTCTGTTTCGCATGACTCATATGGATGAGTTCTGCTACGATGTGTCCTATTTTGTCATCACCTGCTTCTAAGAGTTCTAAGGCTGAATCAAAGTCACCTAGGAGTAAATAGATTTGGGCTTTAAACGTGAGCATTGTAAAACTATTTTCAAATATGACACCTATGTATTTACCTACATCAATCGTATTATCCAAAGATTCTATATGGGTTAAAATATCTTCAGAAGCGTACTCTGAGGAATTTAGCACCATATCACGGATACGTTTACCCTCATTTTTATTGTTATAAATCATATCTTCAATGGGGTAAACTTCTGAGAAACCGGGGATTATCATTTGGCAAGAGTAAAAACCAAGATAGTTGTACTCTCTTAAGTACATCTCTTTATTTTCTTTCCCTAAAATCGCTGTGAGATATGCATATTCATCTGCACTGTTCTTCCCTTCATAATCCCATGGAGTATAGTCAAAACTTTTATGTGCATTTAAAAATCCAAAGCCTAGCTTTCCGTTGGAGTCTATAAAATGAGACTCAAGGTTAAAACTGTCTGCAACGATACTCATATCAAAAGTGGGTACTTCAAAAGCATCAAGATTATCAAGCCCTCTTCCTTGCATAAGCTCTGTCATCGTACGTTCTAGTGACACTTCTAAGATAGGATGCGCGCCAAAAGAGACAAACAACGTTGCATTCTTAGGGTTAATGAGCGAGATAGCAGTTACTGGGTATTTACCACCTAAAGAGGCATCCAATACTTCCACAATGTAACCTAAATCTCGCAGTGCTTCTATGTCACTTTGAAGTTTAGGAAAAGATGCCACCAGTTCCTCAGGGAAAGCAGGAAGTGCATACCCATTCTTGATAATTTCTATTTTGGCATGACGTTCAAAAATCTCACTCAGTGCTTGTACCTGTGCTTCTTGTGGTGTGTTACCCGTTGCAAGTCCATTACTCACATAGAGGTTACTCAAAATGTTGATAGGTATATAGGTTTTTTCATCGTTAGATTGACGGATGAAAGGCAGAGCTACTACTTTATCGGTATAGTCACTGTTATAGTCAACCAAATCTGAGGCAGTCATCTCTCCATCTGGATTATACAAAGAATGCAGTTCCTTATTCATATATGCACCATCAAACTCAAATGCCACTTCATCAGGATAATACTTTCTATTTGGAAGATAAAAGTCTATAAAGAAGTTATTGGTTTGGAGTCTTTCGATGTATTCACCTAAAGCACTCGCCATGGAAGCTTCAGAAATGCTTCCCTTACCGTTAGCATAGATATAATTTGGAGCTTCAACAGAAGCCACGTTCACTGAGTAACAGTGTGACAAGGGGTGTTTTTCATGCGAGAAGGTAGTCTCACAGCCCACAGAAGATAAAACGGCTTGCATTTTAGCGATAGACTCTTCAAGGGGTGCGTTTTTAGATAAGATATTCATAGGGTTTCTTTAGGTTTATTTGTATGACGAAAGTATACCTTAATTTAAAGTATCCAATAATATATGAACACTCCGTCTTAAAGCCTCTTCGTCTTTACTTGTTTTATAATAGACATGCGCACCGTACATCGTGATAATAATAAATCTTGCATAATCTTCTGGATTAACAGATACTTCACCTTTATCTTTAGATGATTGGAGTACCGCAACAATATATCTTTCTACTTCTTGAAACACCTTTGTAATATATGTTTGTATTTTGCTGTCTTTATGTGAGACAATTAAAAGTGTTTTAACCATGAGACAACCATTGGTTTTTTCATTTGATATAGAAGAAAGTACCACATCATGCAAAAACTTCTCTATATTTTTAAGTCCATCAGCACCCTCTAACAATACTTCTTTTGCCACTCTCAATGCTTCGCTAGCATATAAGTCAAGTACTGCCTCAAATAACCCTTCTTTACTTCCGTACACGTTATAGAGGCTACCCGGTTTGAGTCCAGTGACTGCGACTATATCTTGTATAGATGTCATATCGTACCCCTTCTCCCAAAATACCTGCATAGCATTTTTTAGTACTTCTTCTGGGTTATAACCTATAGGTCTAGCCATAAAAACTCCTTAAATAATAAGTCATTATAGCAGATTTTGAATATATATTCAAAAATAAACCATTTAGTTATTGAACTTTAATTCAAAAATGGTTATACTAGGTTATTGAACTAGAATTCAATAACTAAATCATAAAAGGATATACAATGCCAAAATGTTATCAAACAAGAGTTATAGAGGCACCTATCGAAAAGGTATGGAATGCCATCAAAGATTTTCATGATCTGTCATGGGCACCCAATGTTATTACTGATGTAGAAACGGTAGGTGAACTAAAAGGTAATCAAGTAGGTGCAAAACGCATACTTAATAAAGCTTTTCATGAAACACTTCTTTCAGTGTGTGACGTAAATCATACTTTTTCTTACGCCATAGATGAAGGAGTCTCACCCGTCTCTTCTAAAGAGGTAAGTAACTATGTTGGTAATGTCAAACTCATCCCTATTACACTCACCAATCAAACATTTATAGAGTGGGAATCATCGTGGGATGCCAACACAAAAGAAGCAGAAGAGTTTTGTCATATGATTTATGTTTCTATGATGAGTGATTTGAATAGTACTCTGAAAGAGGTAGCATAATGTCAAAAACAACACTTATAGTCAACGCAACACCCTGTCCAAAGGGAGCAGAAGCACTAGCACACTATGCAGAACATGCAGGAGCCATACTCAAAGCACATCATGGCAAGCTCATCAACAAATATAAAGTCACCGATATACTCACTAAAGATAAGTTCAATCAGACAGTAATGGTGATGGAATTTGAAGATGATGCCATTATAAAAGCGTTGTCAAAAGGTGAAGCGTATAAAGCACTCATCCCTTATAGAGATAAAGCATTTACAGATATATCTATAGCCTTTGCACAAACTGTGTAGGCTACAGATTTATATTATTTTTCAGAAGCCTTAGTCGTAATAGCATCTAGGGCTTTTGTCATTTTATTGACCATTTTACACCCTTTTAAACTAAAGTGCTTACTCCACTCTTGAGGGTCACGGTAGACTATCTTTGTCTCACCTTTTTCACTATAGACTAAAACACGTATGGGTAAATCTAACGCTGTTAAGGGGTCTCTTTTCATAAGTTTTGTACCCATCTTAGGGTTACCAAATAAGATGACTTTGGTATTTGAAAGTTCCATGCCTACTTGTGTAGCACCTTTTTTATGATCTATAATCGTAAAAACACCTAAACCTTTTTTGGACTCAACAATCTTCTCTATCTTTGCTATCGTTGCATCCACACTTAATGCCCCTGTTTTCACTACATACTCAGATGCGCTCATCACTAAAGGCAATAGTACCAATACTATGCCTGACTTTATTATTTTATTCATTCATATCCTTATTCTGCTATCAAATCTAAAGTATCATAAAACTCACTTGGTTCTTGATACCCATAAAATTTCTCATCTTCTAAGACTTCACCATCAGAGTTAATAAATACAAAACCTGGAGGTCCAAAAACTTGGAATTTCTTTTTCAAAACTGCTATTTTTTCATCAGATTTATCTGAGATATTAATACTTACTGCAACATACTTGTCTTTGAGTAATTGTTGTACTTTTGCATCTTTAAAAGTCGTATCTCTTAAGTGTTTACACACAGGACAAGTGTCGGTATGAAAGAAAATAATCATTGTTTTACCTTCATCCATCGCTTGACGACGTTTTATTTCATATGCAGTCAAGTTTGCTACATGTTCAAAAGGTAGTTCACCAGAAAGTTTGCTTTTGCCATCTCCACCACCTACTACATTGACCACAGTTTTAGGGAGTGGATGATAAATGTCTTGTTCGCCATAGCCAGCTCCTATCATAAGTATAGTACCCCAAATGAGAAGCACTGTTCCAAACGCTTTTTGTAGTTTGTGCCAACCATTACTCTCTACGCTTAATCCTTGAGTCGCACCCAAATAAATAGCAATACCCACAGCATAGGCACCCCAAAGAAGTAAAGGACTCACAAGTTCTAAGTTAGAAAATATCTCTATAGCCACACCTAAGAGAAGTACACCAAAAAAGTACTTCACTTTGTCCATCCACATCCCTGCTTTAGGTACTAAGAACCCAGCACCTAAACCAAGAAGTACCAACGGCACACCCATCCCAAGTGCTAAGGCAAACATAGTTAAGGCACCTAGTGTAGCGTCGCTTGTTGAAATAGCCACAGAAAGGAAAGAGATAAGCACAGGAGACACACATGCTCCCAAGATAAGTGCGGACACCATCCCTAGTAAAAAGACGGGGATAAAACTTCCACCCTTCATGCCTTGTGACTCAGCATTGAGCTTAGACTGTATAAACGAAGGCAGTTGAATAGTGAAAAGCCCAAACATAGAAAGTGCCATAAGTACAAAGATTATTGTCATCGCCCCAATCGCCCAGACATTTTGAAAATAAGACTGCAACTGCTCACCTGTAGCTCCAGCTAACGCACCCATAAGCGCATACGTAGCCGCTGTACCCATAACATAGGCTACGGCTAACATCACTGCTTTAGTCTTCGTTACATCTTCACCTTGCCCTGCTATGATGCTAGAAACTATAGGAACCATAGGCAACACACATGGCGTAAACGTAAGTAGCACACCTGAGACAAAAGCACCTAGCATAATGCCCACTGTACTCTGTGCCACAGCATCTCCAGCAAAAGCAAAACTACTTAAAAAAAGTGTGCTTAGCAAGAGTGTTAAGATTTTATTTTGATTCATTGAAATATCCTTGAAAGTTATAGTGATAGTATACTATAGAAATCATCTGTAGTCTGTGTGTACTCACTTTACACAGCTTTAAGATACAATACATGAAAAATGGAGAATGAATAATGACCAAAGAACGTGAAGGCGAGTTACTTATGCTTGGACTTGCTATGATTGAATCATGGTTTCCCATACTCTCTATCGTTTCTATGTCATACATTGGAGCGTTGCATACCTATATGTATTCTCTCATCATTGCGCTTGTATTTTTTATCGTTATTATGTTTAAACGAGATAGATTTAAAGAGCTTAAAAACAAAGAAGCGTACAAAGATTTACTGCTTACAAGCTTTTGGATAACCACACTCTTTTTACTTGTTTTCATAGGTATGCAATACACCACTGCCGGAAACATGGCTGTCATTATCTTTTTACAACTGCTTTTTGCTTACCTTTATTTTAATGTCATAGGCAAGGAAAAAATGGACAGGTTACATCTCTTAGGTGCCTTCATCATGGGTGTGGGAGCGCTGATTATACTTGTACCTGATGACCTTAGTTTTAACAAAGGTGATTTACTTATCTTAGTCGGTGCTGCTATCGCTCCTTTTGCAAACTTTTACCAAAAAAGAGCAAGAACTTACTGCTCATCTGAGACCATACTAGGCTTTAGAACCGTTGTAGGGCTACCATTCATCGCAGTCATGGCATGGTACTTTGAACCTGCAACTACTTATGAGGGTTTGATGTCTGCACTACCCTACTTACTCATCATCGGCATAGCGGTCTATGTCATCTCCAAAATCATGTGGATAGAAGCACTACACCGCATCAGCATTACCAAAGTTTCTGCCATGATGGGACTAGTACCCGTCATGACACTTCTTTTTGCATACTTCTACCTACATGAAGTACCAGAGTTACGACAGCTGATGGGTATAGTCCCTGTGCTTATAGGTGGGTATATGTTGACGAAGCCGAGTGAGGGTTAACCCTCTGTTAAAGTTGCATAGGTTTTGAAAGTCAAACCTGTCCTCAAGTTAAACATCTTATCTAAAATTTTTCTTGGTACATTTGCTATGGCTAACACTTCATCTATGGAGTAATCACTTCCTTGTTCATCTAATAAATCAATTATTTTCATAATATTAAAAGGTAATTTACTTGGTTTTAATCGGTTTTTAAAATAGCTATCGAGTTCATTTTCTAAAATATTTTTTTCTATAAAGATAGGCTCTTTAGGACTCTGCATAAGTGCCTCCATCTGCTCTTCATAAAAAAAAGATGCCCCTGCTCCTCTAAATCTTACTGCTATGAGATTTAACGTTTCATTTGACGAAATCTGCACAGACGCTTCATAAGCATTCATTAGTATGGCTTGAAAGCTTTCTAATGGGTAAGCTCTATCTTCTATCCATACTTCACAGCTTGTATCTTGATTAATTAAGACTATCATTCCCCCATTTGGTATGAGTTCATAGCTTGTACAGTTTTGTATTGGGTCATATCGGTTTATATATTTTTTTAATTTTTTATCCATGCTGATAGTATATGATTTAATTCCTAATAATCTAAACTATCTCCATTGGCTATACAACTAGTGGCATAAGAAAGGTATTTTATGCAACCTCTGGCACCATATATTTACCTTTATGAGTCTGATTTATAACATTTTGTTTTATTTTTGTAGATGATGTTTGAGGGTTATAGCTTACTTGTACAATCTTTGCACCCTTTGATTTTAGATATTCTTCTACTGCAATATTATGAGGTTTATCACCCCAATCCTCTCCAATCACAAAAATATCAGGATTTACTTCTTTACATTGAGTCACATAATCAAGTTTGTCATAAGATACAACAGCATCAACACAGTCTAAAGATTTCAACATTCTCATTCTTTGAGCCAATGGAATGACAGGTACATTTCTTTTATATGAAGCGACTACTTCATCGGAAGCAACCCCAACTACAAACTTATCACCCAATGTTTTACAGTATTCTAAGAGGTCTAAATGACCAATATGTAACAAGTCAAAAGTACCAACGGTATATACGGTCATGATTTTCTTCCTTAAGTAAAATTTATTTTATTCATAATACTCTTTTATACTGAAATTTATGCTATACTGAAAAAATAATTACAAATACTTAAAAAATAGGAATTTTAATGTCAAAAAAAACTGATGTTTACAAAAAGTTACAACAACCGACTATTTTATCTTATCTTAAGGATATCCCAAACCTTTTATCTCTTTCAGGATTAGCATGTACGATACTTGCTATCTATTACGCTATTGAGGGTGTTTATGCTCTTGCTATGATTGGAATGGTTTGGGCAGTTGCTTTTGATTGGGCTGATGGGCTTGTCGCTAGAAGACTTAAGGGCAGAACCCCAACAGATGCAACATTTGGAGGACAACTTGATGTACTCATAGATATTGTAAGTTATGGAGTCACTCCTGCTATTTTACTCTTAAGCTATGGTAACTTTGAGCCACTCTTCTTAATTGGAGCATTTATCATGGTATCTGCTGCTGCAATACGTTTAAGCTACTTTAGTACATACGGTTTAGCTGGAGGAACAAAATACACAGGACTAGCATTAGACAATAACAGTTTGATTTTAGTTGCGATATTTTTACTCGAGGGTTTCGTGAGTCATGGCACTTTCACAATTATCTTATATCTAAGTGGTGTCACACTTGCCATACTGAATGTTTCAGAGATTAAAACTCCAAAACTCTCAGGAAATCCTAGAAATGTTTGGATTCTTGGAGCTTATACGCTTGGAATAACCGTTATTTATAGCTTACAACTTATATAAAAATGAATCAACAACCACACAGTCTTTAAGACTGTGTAACTAACAAATATCCTAACTAATCAGCTATAATCACAAAAAACATTCCAAGGAAAGCACCCCATGTCTGAACAAACTGATACACCTAAAGAAGAAATATACTATGACCAAAGATCTGTGGCTTTACGTACTGCTCAGAGTATCTATTTGCTAAAAGAACATGACAAGACTACTATGCTTGGGTTACTTCTAAATGACTATAAAGAAAAACAAGTAGTCATAGTCGTAAAGAGTAAGAAAAAAGCCGATGCCTTGAGTGAGCTTTTAAGCTCAAAAGAGTTCAATGCTAGAGCTGTGCATGGAAACCATAGAGAAACGCAACAGCAAGAGGCTGCAACAAGCTTTAATGCAGGTACTCTACATATTATCATCACTACAGATATGATACTTAAAACACTAGGGCTTGAAAACATTAAACTTGTTATTTCTTATAATTTACCCGATACACCTCAAGAATATTATAATCGTTTGGCTTTTATGAAAGAGTTGGGTGTGGGTATGGCTCTTGTAAGTCCTGAAGATGAGTACAACCTTGATGAGATAGAGTACAACATGAAAAAAGAGATAGAAGAAAAAACTGTAGAAGGTTTTGTGACAACAGATGCACCTATGCACACAAACAAAACAAAAAAAGACAGAACTAAAAAACCTAGACACCGTAAGAACAAAGTTAGAAAAGACACAAGTATATAATTTAAGGAAATATCTAATAAGAGTTAATTTTATTCTTTTTCTTATGTAACCAATATTACAAACAAAACGTACATAATACTATATACTATATATACAATTTACTAATTTTGTACTAAGGAAATGAAATGAAATGTAACATGGGAACAACAGACAGATATATTAGAGCTATTATGGGCATTGTCTTTGCACTATATGCAGTGATAATGTTTGATTTACTCATCGCTATACCAAGTATTATCATTGCCTATACTGTGGTAACACGATGGTGTATTTTATACCATTTTTTAGGCATCAACACAGGATGTCACCAAGTTGAAGGAAACACAGAAAAAAGTGGTAGGAATAACATCATAGAAGGTCTTTCCATAAGTCTTGTATTACTCCTTTTATTACTAATTGTCTACTTCATTGTAAAATATATTAATATTTAACTTTATTCTTTAACACTTGCAACGATAAAACACTCTTTTAGATATATTTCATCATTCCTTAGCTATGATGAGCATTAATTAAAAGGATCTTCCCTATGACTACACCATACGCTACTGTACTCACCATTGCAGGTTCAGACTCTAGTGGTGGTGCTGGTATACAAGCAGACATAAAAAGCATAAGTGCCAACGGTGGTTACGCTGCGTCTGTCATCACAGCAAGTACGGCACAAAACACCCAAGGCGTCACAGACATACACCCTTTACCTGTAGCACACATAGTCAAACAACTTGAAGCTGTATTTGATGACATAGATTTTGGTGCCGTGAAAATAGGTATGCTTAACCGTAGTGAAGTTGTAGTTGCTGTGCAAAACACTTTAGCCAAATATAACGTAAAGAAAATCATCCTCGATCCCGTGATGATAGCCACTTCAGGAAGCAGACTTATGGATAAAAGTGCCATAGAAAGCCTCAAAAAATTTCTTCCACATACCTATCTCATTACCCCAAATATCCCTGAGGGTGAAGTACTCATAGGGCACAGCATCTCTTTAGAGAATGTAGAGAGTTCAGCAGAAAAACTGGGTGAGAAGTACAAGACCTCTGTCCTGCTCAAAGGTGGTCACTTAGCGTTGAGCGAAGAGATGACAGATACACTCTACAACTATGAGAACAAAAAGATAACGACTATTAAAAACAGAGCCATAGAAACCATAAACACTCACGGAACGGGTTGTAGTCTTTCGTCTAGTATCGCAACATACATAGCTTTAGGAGATAGCTTGGAAAAGGCTACTGCTAAAGGATGCAAGTACTTAAACGTAGCCATAGAAAAAGGAAAAGACAAAGTGTTAGGTAAAGGACATGGACCTGTAAATCATTTCGGGATTTAACTATCTAAGCGCAAGGAACCGAACAGTCAGAAAAGTCTACCACTTCTCCCTTATCATTTTTCTCATACACACAACAAGTAAAAAGTTTTGATGACAAAGATTTTTTGGCTCTAAAGAGCCTTGATTTTACAGTATTGAGAGGTAAGTTCATTTTTGATGATACCTCTTTTATTTCATAGCCTTGTATTTGTGTCAGTTTTAGTATCTCTTGTTCTTCTTTTTTGAGGGTATCCATGATAGGGTATAGACATTCTATGAGTACATGTTCATCTACTTCCAGCACTTCAAGCTCAACCAACGGTTGTGTGGCTTTTCTGTAGTAGTCTGTGATGGCATTTTTAGTGAGTGTATAGAGCCAACCACGTAAATGTTCTTTTTGTAAGTGTAAAGAAGTAAAGATTTTAAGTGCTACTTCTTGCATGACTTCTTTTTGTACTTCAACATCACGTACACGAGAGAGTACATAAGCACTAAGCTCACGTTCATACTCCGTCCATATACTCTCAAAGTCCATTAGTTACAACACTTTGTGCCATCTGTAGGTGTTGTAGAAAATTTAGCAGTATTCGGGACACAACAAGCATCTGCTGCATCTTTTGTTGCCATACCAAAGACTTCTATGTCTTCCATAGAATGATAATTCTCCCATATAATGCCCGTAGGATCATTGACCCAATACTTATTGGAAGCCATATAACAACATGTAGCACCCTTGTCTTCTTGACCTTTAATGCCTTTAGCTTCAAAAGCTTTTTGTGCTTCATCCAGCGCTTCATCACTTTCATACTGTACACCCAAATGATTTATACCCTTTTCATCACGACGTGTAGAGATAGCAAAGTTCAAGGACAAGTCATCTACAAGCCACTGTGCATAATCTTCTTTCACCTTTGTAGGCTCTGCACCAAACTGCGTGCTGTAAAAGGGTATGCTCTGTTCTATGCTATCTACTGACATGTGTATGTGTAGTCTTCTTTTGTTGTTCATGGTTGATCCTTTAATTGTTTATTGTACACTGAAGACGTAAACAAATCAAAAAAGGGTGCAAAGTTCCGCTATAATTTCTAAAATAAACCACAAGGGTGAATGCCTATGCCTTTTTCAACACTAAAGCTTTCTACACAGATACAAGCACTTCTAAAACAAAATAACTATACCAAGCCAACCCCTATCCAAGAGGAAGTCATCCCTCTTGTACTAGAAAAAAAAGACATCATGGCACAGGCACAAACTGGCTCAGGAAAAACTGCCTCTTTTGTATTGCCCATCTTGGAGCTACTCTCTCAAACACCCACAGAGGGAAAACCAAAGATAAAAGTCTTGGTACTCACCCCTACGCGTGAACTTACCTTACAGATAGCCGAAGCCTTTAAACTCTTTGGTAAAGTACTGTCACCCAAGCCCAAAGTAGTCTCCGTTATAGGTGGAGAAGGCATAGGAGATCAGATATATGCCATCCAAAAAGGCTGTGATGTTGTGGTCGCTACCTCTGGGCGTTTTTTAGATGTACTTTCTAAAAAACAAATGACACTCAAACACCTAGAGTTTTTAGTGCTAGACGAAGCAGATAAGATGCTAAACCTTGGGTTTGCAGAAGAGCTAGATGCCATACTTGAAGCCATACCAAGCAAACGTCAAAACCTACTCTTCTCAGCCACCTACCCAGAGAAGATGTTAGACATCGCAAGCAAAGTCACACAAACTGCTGTGAGAGTCACAGTAGCAGATAAAACACCCGTGGTTGAGACCATAAAACAAAGAGTCATAGAAGTAAACCCTGAAAACAGAGGGCCATTGCTTCGTCATTTACTCAAACGTGAGAAGTACAAACGTATACTCGTCTTCATGGTAAACAAAAGAGCCACAGATAACATCGCTGCAAAGTTCAAAAAGCGTGGCTACATTGCAGAATCATTTCACGGTGACCTCACACAAGAAGACCGTAACTACACTATAGATGCATTTAAGTCCAACAAGATACAAGTACTTTTTACCACCGACATCATCTCTCGTGGTTTACACATAGAAGGCATAGACTGTGTCATAAACTTCGACCTACCACGCTCCCCTGCTGATTATATACACCGTATCGGAAGAACAGGACGTGCAGGAGAGTCTGGGGTAGCCATAAGCTTCATAGGGCATGAAGAGCAAGCACACTTTAAACTCATAGAAAAGCGTAGCCAAATCAAGCTAGAACGTGAAAGTGTAGAAGGTTTTGAACTTACAGGTGAAGCACCCAAAAGAGAAAAAGGGCCAGCACCTGTTAAAGGGAAGAAAAAGAGCAAAAAAGATAAGCTTCGTGAAGCTAAAGCAAAAGAAGAGGCTAAAAACAATGGATAACTACTTCGACAACGAGTTCTCCTCACAACTTTTAAGCGAAACTGTTACCCATCCTAACATCTCTGTAGGTGCTTTCTCTTACTACTCAGGCTACCACCATGGGCATAGCTTTGAACATTGTGTACGCTACTTAGACAAAAAGAGAAAAGATGTAGACAAGCTCATCATAGGGAAGTACTGCTCCATCGGTTCGGGTGCTGTCTTTATGATGGCAGGCAACCAAGGACATAGAAGCGATTGGATGAGTACCTTTCCTTTTTTCTTCCAAGCTAACATCTTTAAAAACTCCAAAAACCCATACCAAAAGTCAGGCGATACAGTCATAGGAAACGACGTATGGATAGGCTCAGAAGCCATGATAATGGCAGGCATCACCATAGGCTCTGGTGCCATCATAGCAGCTCGTGCCGTAGTGACTAAAAATGTAGAACCTTATGCTGTTGTGGGTGGTAATCCTGCTGAGTTCATAAAGTATCGGTTTTCTAATAATAAGATAGCAGAGTTACTAAAATTAAAGTGGTGGGATTGGTCTGAAGAAAAAGTAAAAGAAGAAATGCCTTATCTCTGTTCTAAAGAGATTTGACTTTTTTCTTTAAAGTGTTATATTTTCGTAGGTACGTCTGCAAGTATCTTGTCTACATTCTTGCCACTTGTATCTACTCCACCATAAATATTGGAAGACTCTAGCTTCATACCACAGAAATTAACTATCTGTTCTTTAAACGTGTTCTTCAGTCTTCGGTTAGCGCCTGTAATAGCATAGATGAATTTTGGTGCACCCGTGGTTGTAAAAAGTTTGACATTTTTACCATCTAACAGTCCTTTAGGTCGTCCATTTTCATAGGTAAATGCAAATCCTTTAGCAAGGTTCCAGTCTAAAAAGTTTTTGAGAATGGCAGGCATACTCCCCCACCAGTAAGGAAAAAAGAAAACTATTTCATCTGCTTTGG
>Ga0256824_10000649_pt1 | contig 13473 bp, 14 predicted proteins | sample CV67metaG_FD_191570 | JGI IMG/M metagenome (GOLD analysis project Ga0256824, IMG submission 191570) | Hydrothermal vent microbial communities from East Pacific Rise, Pacific Ocean - CV67 | ecosystem: Environmental > Aquatic > Marine > Hydrothermal vents | place: Pacific Ocean: East Pacific Rise...
TCAGCTATGAGTTGACCTGAGTTTACGGCAGCTTTCACAAAAGTGTCTAACTCTGGTTCTACTATGTGGATCTCCCCACGGTTAATAGTGTCTACAGTACTTTGTACCACATCTACCCCATGTACCTTATAACCTCTATTTGCAAGCAATGCCGCCGTTGGAAGGCCTATGTAGCCTAAGCCTATTACACATATTTTTTTAGATTGTTGCATTAATTTTCTTCCTCTTTTAGTTATATGTATTTTTATAGTCTTCAGACTGATGATGCACTCTTATGATCAATATCTCATGATCTTCACTATTTATTTTGTAAATAATAATATGACTTTTATAGATTAAAACCCTACAATCCCTATTAATGAGTTTGATTTTGCATTCTATACCCATAAATGGGTTTTCTTGTAGTAGGTTTATGTTCTCTTCATAGCCACTTAGGTAATCAAGAGCAATAGATACACTCTCTTTCGCAATATATTCTATGGCATCATAAAGATCTACTTCTGCCTGATTGGAATACTTAACCTTATACATATCTGCTTTTAATATTGCTCACAATTGTTTCGTGTATTTTTTCACTCACGCCAGAGTTTAAACCTTTATCAATCTCTTTTTCAAGATATGACCAATTATCATGTGAAACATCTTCAATAATTTCAACTTCATCTTTTGGTAAGTTTTTTAAAAAATAAATAACTTTATCAAATACACTGTCTTCTATCTTTAATTTTAATGTATGCATTTCGATACCTTTCTCATTCATTATCTTTATTTATTATATCTTAAATAGTATTCAAAAAATCTACAATTTTCTGGCAAGCATTGCCATCACCATACGGATTACTTGCTTTACTCATATGTTCATATGCCTCTTTACTGTCTATAAGTGCTTGCGCTTCTTTGACAATAAGTTCTGTGTCCGTAGCTACAAGCTTCACGGTACCCGCATCTAAAGCTTCAGGGCGTTCTGTCGTGTCTCTCATGACAAGTACGGGCTTACCAAGAGATGGTGCTTCTTCCTGTACCCCTCCACTGTCTGTGATGATAAAGTGCGACTTGTCCATCATATAGATGAACTGCTCATACTGTAGCGGTTCTATGAGATGCACGTTGGAGATACCACTGAGTAGTTCTTTCACTGGTTTTTGCACATTTGGGTTCAAGTGCACAGGATAGACAATATCTACTTGTGGGTTCATTACTGCAATCTCTTTAAGTGCCGTACAAATGTTGATAAAACCTTGACCATGGTTTTCTCTTCTGTGTCCTGTAACCAATATCATTTTTTGATCTGATTTTATTTGGTACCCTAACGTGATAAGGTGTTCAATAATTTCAACTTCCAGTTGCTTATTTGATTTTATTTTATCTAATGCTAAAAACAGTGCATCTATAACTGTATTTCCTGTAACAACTATATTTTGACGCTTTACATTTTCTTTAAGTAGATTATCTTTACTAGTCTGTGTTGGTGCAAAATGGTATGCAGTAAGCTGTGTAGTAAGCTGACGGTTTGCCTCTTCTGGCCAAGGAGAATAGATATCTCCCGTTCTAAGCCCCGCTTCTACGTGAGCCACTTTTATCTGCTGATAAAAAGCTGCTAAGGAGGCTGCAAACGTTGTAGAAGTATCGCCATGGACAAAAACGACTTCTGGGCTAAAATCAGTCAATACATTTTTCATACCAAGTAAGACATTGGACGTCACATCATAAAGATCTTGCCCTGGCTTCATAATGTCAAGATCATAATCCGGCGTAATTTCAAACAGCTCAAGCACCTGGTCAAGCATTTCACGGTGTTGAGCAGTCACACATACTTTTAGATGAAATACATCAGGATACTTTTGAAACTCTTTTACTAAAGGTGCCATTTTTATAGCTTCTGGTCTTGTTCCGAAAACGATGAGAATTTTTCGAATCATATTAGTTTTTATTCCCAATACTCTCAATATACCACTCAATAGCCTCTTCCATCCCCTGATAAATATCATGGGTTGGAGCATACCCTACAAAGTTTTGTGCTTTTGGTAAATTACACATTATTATCTAACTCCTTGTCGTTAAATATACTAAGCCGTTCAGCAATCTCTTCAGAACTAGGTAAAAATGACTGCAAGTCTGACGGAAGTTTATCCAATAATTGATAGCTTGAAACACCAATAGGCTTATTGCTATCTCTTAAAGCATACTCTACCGTAGTTCTGTTTTTATCTTTACAAATGATAATCCCAATAGAAGGATTTTCATCTTCTATTCGTACCATATCATTCAGTGCCGAAAGATAAAAGTTCATTTTTCCTGCATACTCTGGCTTGAATTTACCTATCTTTAACTCTACAGCGATAAGAGACTTTAACCTACGGTGAAATAAAAGCAAGTCAATAAAGTACTCTTCACCATCTACCTCTAAACGGTATTGATTGCCCATGAAAGTAAAGTCATTACCCATCTGCGTCAGGAATTTACCAATGTTTTTGACAATAGCAGTTTCCAATTCTCGCTCTGAATGTTCTTCCCCTAACTCTAAGAAGTCGAAAACATATTCATCTTTCACAGCTAATTTGACTTGATCTTTATACTTTTTAGGAATTGTCTCATCAAAATTGGTTTGATTGAGTAGGAATTTTTCGTATGACTGATTTTCTATATGGTTGATGAGAACATTTTTTGTCCATCCATATCGCTTAGTCATTTGTATATAAAATTCTTTTTGAAGAACATCTTTACATTTTTGTAAAATGAGAATATTTTTTGTCCAACTGATTTCTCTAACCAATGGTTGGAGTTTTGAATCATTACAATATTCGAGGTAAAATAATCTCATATTCCAAAGGTTTCGAATAGAAAAGCCTTTTATGCCGACAAACACTTGCTGAAGATCTTCAGCAAGTGTTTTTACCACCGATTTACCCCAGCCAAAGGCATCTTGTTTTTCAACAATGCTTTTTCCAATATCCCAATAGAGTCCTATAAGTTCTTTATTGACACTCTTTAACGCTTCATATTGGGACTGTAGTATTCTTTGTTTTACAGAAACAACGAAGTCAACATATTGAGTTTGGTCAGTTAAATTAGTCATATCAGTTTATTTATTCCCTATACTCTCAATATACCATTCAATAGCCTCTTCCATCCCCTGATAGATATCATGTGTCGGAGCATACCCTACAAAGTTTTGTGCTTTTGAGATGTCTGCATTTGAATGCCGAATGTCTCCTGCCCTAAAGTCACGGTAGACAGGGGAGTTGCTGATGGCTGATACATTTATGTTGAATGCGTTTATAGAGTTCATTAGGCGCACTTTTCTCCGAAGGATTCTTTGTTTGTTTCCTTAGTCCAGAAAAAAAGATTCAAGTCTATTTGCAATTTTTTTCCTTTAATACATTCAATTCTCTAACAACAAAATCTAAATATTCATTATCTTCAATAAAAGACTCAATAAGTTCTTTTTTTAAACCTAGCTCAATTTTATTGATAAGGGAAAATATAACTAATACAAAGCTATCTAATTCTTTAAATGCGATAAGCCAAACAATATCTTCATCTATACCAAAGTACTCATGCGTGATTTGATTTCTAAAGTCTACTACTTTTTGATACTTTTCATCTATAAGGTTACTTTTTAAAAGGTATTTACTTGCTTCACCAATGATCTCAAATTCCCTAATGACAGAGTCCCAGGAAAGATAATGATGCTTAAGATCATCTGCACATTCAAAATTTTTTACTGTTTCTTTGATTTTGAAAATAGCGACAAAAATGTCAAATATAAATAACTCCATTTCTCGTTTAGACATAAATAAAATCTTTCTTTATCCTATTTTTTATAAATGTTTTCATAGACTTAAATGTACCAATATCTACAGACTTTTCTAAATAGTTTTGTAAATAGTTTTTTGCATTGATAATATCGAAACCACTCTTTAAATTCATTTGTAATATTGCTATATCAATATCACTTTCATTTTTAGCTTCCCCTCGTGCATAGGAACCAAAAAGAGCTATTTCTTCTATCCCGAAACGGTCACGTAACACATCTTTAATATTTTCTAATCGTAAAATTAATTCATTTGTTGTCATGTAAAACTCCCTTCCATTTCTATAATTACTATTATATCTTATTTTGAACTAATACTCTCAATATACCACTGGGCAGCCTCTTCCATCCCCTGATAAATATCATGGCTTGGAACATACCCTACAGCATTTTGAGCTTTGGAAATGTTGGCATTTGAATGACGTATGTCTCCTGCTCTAAAGTCACGGTAGATGGCTTCTTTCGTAGTAAATGTATCTATATGGTCTTTGAGCTCTTTGTTAATGAGTGTATAAAGTTCATTAAGTGTATTTCTTCCACCTACTGCAACATTGAACGCTTCGCCAAAGGCTTCTGTGTTGTCTGTAGTACCTGCTAGGAGGTTCATCTGTATGACGTTGTCTATGTAGGTGAAGTCTCTACTTGTTTCACCGTCACCGTTGATATAGACATCTTCTCCTTCAAGAAGTGAACCTACCCACTTAGGGATGACTGCTGCGTAAGCACCATCTGGGTCTTGTCTCCGTCCAAAGACGTTAAAGTAACGAAGCCCTAAAGTTTCCATACCGTACGTTTTTTGGAATACACCTGCGTAGAGTTCATTTGTCATCTTCATGGCTGCGTAGGGAGAGAGTAAGTTACCTGTACGCTCTTCTACTTTAGGTAACTCTTTTGAGTCTCCATAGACTGAACTTGAACTTGCATAGACAAAACGTTTAGTACCTGCATCTTTTGCTGCAGTGAGCATGTTCAAGAAACCTGTAATGTTTGACTGGTTAGAAGTTACTGGGTCAGCGATGGAACGTGGTACAGAACCAAGGGCTGCTTGGTGTAGTACTATATCTACTCCTTCACAGGCTTTTTGACATACGTCCATGTCCCACGTGTTTCCCTCTATAAATGTAAAGTTTTTTGCATTTTCTTCACCTACAAGTGAAAGAACATCATCTATGTTATGTTGGTAGCCTGTAGAGAAGTTGTCTAAGCCAACCACTTTTTGATTGTGGTTAAGTAAAAACTCTGTAAGGTTTGAACCTATAAAGCCTGCATTTCCTGTAATGAGCCATGTCTTTTGTACTGTTTTAAATGTCTCTAAAAGTGTTTCAAATGCTGTCATTATAAACGTCCATCCACGTTATCGGTATCTATAAACGACTTAATATCAAAGAGTACTTGCTTGTCGCTTGTTGTGAAGTCTAAAGTTTTAAACTTATCATGAGCAACTGCCAAGATAACCGCTTCATAGTCTGAAAGTTTTACTGTATCTATGAGAGGAAGGTTATACTCTCTTTTTACCTCTTCTTTGTCTGCCCAAGGGTCATACACTTCTACGTCTGTACCAAACTCTTTAAGTTCTTGTATAACATCTATGACTCTTGAGTTACGTATGTCTGGACAGTTTTCTTTAAAGGTGATGCCTAGTACCAATACTTTAGCACCTTCTATCTTCTGACTTTTTTTGATCATAAGTTTTATGACTTGGTTGGCAACGTAAATACCCATGTTGTCGTTAAGTCTACGCCCTGCGAGGATAATCTCTGGATTGTATCCTACCTCTTGTGCTTTGTGTGTAAGGTAGTAAGGGTCTACACCTATACAGTGACCTCCTACAAGACCTGGACGGAAAGGAAGGAAGTTCCACTTTGTGCCTGCAGCTTCGAGTACGGCTTCTGTATCGATGTCTAATTTGTTAAAGATAATCGCAAGTTCATTGACAAAAGCGATGTTGACATCACGCTGTGAATTCTCTATCACCTTTGCAGCTTCTGCTACTTTGATGCTAGGTGCCAAGTGTGTACCTGCTGTAATGACAGAAGCGTAAAGAGCATCTATTTTTTTCCCTATCTCAGGAGTAGAGCCTGCTGTGACTTTAAGTATCTTGGTGACAGTATGTTCTTTGTCTCCTGGGTTGATACGTTCTGGAGAGTAACCACAGAAAAAGTCTTCGTTAAAAGTAAGTCCTGAGAACTTTTCAAGTACAGGCACACACTCTTCTTCTGTTGCTCCAGGATAAACAGTAGACTCATAGATGACGATGTCATCTTGTTTAAGTACTTTACCTATGGATTCAGAAGCTTTGATGAGTGGGGTAAGATTTGGTTTTTTATGTTTGTCTATAGGTGTTGGTACCGTAACAATGTAGATGTTACAGTCTGCAATATTTTCTAACTCTCTTGTGAAGGACATACCATTTGATAAAGCTTCTTTCACTTGTGTTTCACTGAGTTCAAGAGTACGATCTATGCCAGCGTTAAGTTCATCTATGCGCCACTGCGCAATGTCAAACCCAACTACTTCATATTTCTTCGAAAATGCATGTGCCAATGGTAAACCTACGTAGCCTAAGCCTATGACTGCTATCTTTATTTTATCCATTAGTCTACTCTTTCCCTGTTATTCTCGTTGCTATTATACCTTTTAAAAGTCAAAACGCTACACTCTAAGAACACTGTGACCCCTGTTTTTTAAGCATCGCACCGAAGAAGAGGTAAAGCACTACGATGTTGACTACAAAAAACAATAGCAAGACCCCTTCATCTATCTCTTTGTTTAACTGTAATCCTACAAAGGAGTATATGGCTTGCAACAGTCCTAGGAAAATAACTGTTCTTGGGGTGTTATCTGAGAAAAACTCTCTCATGACATGATGCACATGACATTTATCGGCAGAAAACATAGACCTACCGTTTAGCTTACGACGTACCATAACGATGATGGTGTCTATGATGGGAATGGCTGCCACAAAGAGCACACTCACTGCTGGTATATATGCCAATGATTTTACTGCCAAAAGAGCAATGATAAAACCTAAGGTAAGAGAACCACTATCTCCCATAAAAATGGAAGCAGGATGCCAGTTAAACAGTAAGAAAGCTAGTAATCCTGCTATAAAGGAACCTGAGAGGACAAGCATAAAGAGATCATCGTTCTGATAGCCAATGGTATAGAATGTGGCTAAGATGACAATGCTGATAGAAGCAGAAAGTCCATCAAGTCCATCTATGAGGTTAAGTGCGTTGGTAAAGCCTACGACTGCGAAAACAGTGAAAGGCAAAGCAAACCATCCTAAACTAAGAGACACACCAAAAAAAGTACCAATATCTGAAATGATGATGTTATCAAAAGAGAGAAAGATGGTTGATAGGATGATAATAATGAACTTGGTATTTGGAGAAGTGTCATGATGGTCGTCAAGTACACCAATGATGAAAATGAGACAAATAGCAACCAAGGTCCACGTATACGAAAAGAACAACTCAAAATAGAAACAAGGACTGAGCAGTGCAACCGCTAAGAAAAAGCCTATGCCTGCTCCTCTTGGGGTATGCTCTTGATGTGTGCTACGTGCATTTGGTATATCTATAAGACCCACTTTTGAGGCATACTTCTTCACAAGAAAGATAAGAAAAAAAGATAAGAAAAATACCCACAAAAAGTCCCAATACATGTACATCTCCCTATAGATGTTGAACATATTAACCCTAAAATGATAAGCATATCTTCACAATATAGCGTTATCATCCTCCCCTAAAATTGTACCAAGTATAGCCAAATAGCCTTAAGATATTTCATATCCTGTGGGGTTTTGTGACTGCCATCGCCAACTGTCTTCACACATTTGTGTGAGCGATTTTTCTGCTTCCCAAGCTAAAATCTCTTTAGCATAAGCAGGATCAGCAAAACATGCAGCAATGTCACCAGAACGTCTTGGCTCTATGGCGTAAGGTACTTGTTTCCCTGACGCTTTTTCAAAGGCTTTCACCACATCGAGTACAGAATACCCTTTACCTGTACCCAAGTTAATAGTCATTACTTCATCAAAATCTTGCAGTTTTTCTATGGCATGCAGATGACCCTTGGCAAGGTCTACCACATGGATGTAGTCTCTTACCCCTGTGCCATCGTGGGTATCATAGTCGTCGCCAAAGACAGAAAGTTTTTCTCTTTTACCTACGGCTGTTTGCGCGATGAAAGGCATAAGGTTATTCGGTATGCCTGAAGGGTCTTCTCCTATGGTGCCAGAGTGATGTGCCCCTACAGGATTAAAGTAACGTAAGAGTACTACTTTCCATGCATGGTCTGAGACATATAGGTCTCTTAGTATCTCTTCTATGAAAAGTTTTGACCTTCCGTAAGGATTGGTCGCAGAGAGAGGAAAGTCTTCTTTGATGGGTGTGGTATGTGGATCACCATAAACCGTAGCAGAAGAAGAAAAGACGATGGACTTACAGCCATAACTTTGCATCACCTCACAAAGAACAATGGTACCAGAAACGTTGTTGTCATAATACGCTAAAGGTTTCTCTACAGACTCACCTACTGCTTTGAGTCCTGCGAAGTGAATGACTGCATCGATATGATGTGCTTCAAATACTTTAGCTAAGTCTTCTCTAGAACGGATGTCTCCTTCAACATAAGGCACTGTTGTTTGCACAAGCTGTTCTACCCTATGGATGCTTTCCTTAGAGGCATTTGAAAAGTTGTCAAATATCACAACTTCATGCCCTGCTTCTATAAGTAATACACAAGTATGTGAACCTATATACCCTGCACCGCCTGTTACTAAAATCTTCATATTTCCCTCTTTACACTTTACTATACTGACATTGTATCAAACTCTGTATTGTATAGGGTTAACAGTACGCTAACACGTTTTTTGCTATAATAAAGAGTAAGATTGTCTAATAATAAAAATTATTTTTGACATTTTTTGTATAAAATATACACATGTACACAAAATTAAGGAGCTATCTTTTGATGAAAAAACTTATTTATTTATTTAGCTTAGTAGCATTGATGTCATCATTATTGCAAGCTACTGTTCTTGATGTTCGAGTAAATACCAGTGCAGATGATGCCATAGAAGAGATTGGCAGCGGGAATCTTTATAGTGACGAAGTACAGTTGGATTTAGTTGTTTATCCTTCTGGTGATGTGCCCCAAAAAGTAGGCTTACGTTTTGTCAATATTACTATCCCCCCTGGCTCGACTATAAACAATGCCTATCTAGAATTTCAAGCCGATCAAGATGACTCAGGTCAGACAGATATCACCATAGTCGGGGAAAGTAATGCTAATCCTACAACTTACGATGCTGGGATAGATGGAAATATTACAAGCCGCTCGGAAACTATTGCTTCGGTTAATTGGCTCAATGTACCCGCATGGATTAGTGGTCAAACCTACCAAACAGTAGACATTACCCCCATCGTGCAAGAACTTGTAGATGCGAGTGGATGGCAATCTGGAAATGCTATGGCACTTATGCTTAAACCATTTGATGCAAGCTGTAACACAGCAGAATGTCATAGACAAGTAGTAAGCTTTGAGGGGAACCAAAACACAGCACCTCTTTTGCATATCGTCTATAATCTACCACCAACACCTCCTGTGATGGGAACAGTACCAGATATGACAGCACATGTTGATATAAACAGTAGTTTCGACCTTTCTGCTTATGTCACACCTACTGATGGTGACCCTATCTTGAGTTATGACTTAAATGACAGCGTTCCAGATGGGCTTAGTTTTGATAATGCAACAGGCATCATCTCTGGATTACCTCGCTTTACGGGAGCCATCACTTTAAGTCTCACAGCAACAGATAAAGATGGTACTTCAAGTGCCGCAAGCTTTACACTTAGCATCCTTAACTCACTTGTAGCCGAGTATCGTTTAGATGAATGTTTCTGGCTAGGCAGTGCCTATACTGATGTCAAAGACCATAGCTTTAATGCCTTCAATGCTATATCGTATAACAATGCGGCTATTGACCTCAATAATGCACGTGTTAACTATGCTGGTTTGTTTGATGGTGTGGCAGACTATGTAGAAGTCCCTCATGATCCACTATTTAACGTAACCGATCAACTTAGTGTCTCTTTTTGGGTGTACCCGACACGAACCAATAAAGATGAAACGTATGTAACTAAACGATGGGAAATATTTTATAACCAAAGAAACAATAAAACAAATAGACTTCAATTTAAGCTTAGAATCAACAATAAAAATAGAAGCGTAGTATTTAATGAGCCTGCAAATTGGCTCAATCAGTGGCATTTTATAGCCGCAACCTATGATGGATCTGTGATGAAACTCTATGTGGATCAAGGTACACCAAGTAAGACAAAAACACAAACGGGGAATATACAGAATACTACAAATCCTCTCACTATCGCTGGGAAAACTAACAGTCGCCACTTTGCAGGAAATATGGATGAAGTAAAGATGTGGAACAGTGCCTTATCTGATACCGAAGTAGCAAGTATTTTTAACAATGAAGCTAATGGCAAAAACTATAATGGTACCGCACGAGAGCCTATCACGTGTAATGCAAGTATTCAAGCAAATACTTGGGAAGTTATAGGAATACCTGCTGAAATGAGAGCTTCTTCAATCGGTGTTCAGGATGTTTTCGGTGATGATTTTATAGGTGCGGATTATGATACTGGTACTGCAGGTAGTTGGAATATTTGGAAACGTGTATATCATCTAGCTGACAATTTTGGGGGTTGGGTTAAAGTAGATTATGCAAACAATGAAATACTGAAATTAGGCGTAGGGTATTTTTTATGGAGCACCGTAAATGTTGATTGGGATACCAATGAATTAGTCAGTATTGATTATAATTCAACCTACAATGGCACATCTGATTGTATGGCTAAACGTTGTGTGGAGATTGACCTTGTTGCAATATCTACAGATGGTAGCGACGGTTCAGGAACTAGTCGCTTTAACTTAGGAGGATTTATTGGTAATTCTCCTGTTGACTGGGAAAATTGTCGTTTTATCGTGAGTGATACTGATGGCAGTAATATTGAAGTACTGACACCAGAAGAAGCAGAAGAAGCAGGATATGCCTCTCGAAAAATATCGTTATGGATGGGAGGAATAGGTAGTGGCACAAACGGTCAAGTACTCTCCGGTGATTATACAGACTGTACAGATACTTCACCGGGCAACTGTCAACTTATCCCATATCATGGAGCATGGATAGAACTCTTGTCATCAACATTAAATAAAACAGTAAAACTGTTAATCCCCGAGGAGTAAGCAGATGATAATAAACAGAAAATATATAATACTCCCTCTAGCACTTCTCATGTTAGCTGGATGTTCAGACAAAACAGATAAACCACAAGAAGAAGAAACAAGTGAAGTAACCACTACGATAGATAGCCCTACTACAAATATCTCGGGTAATGGTAGAGCACATGATAATCCAATCACTCAAGACCCAATCACTCAAGACCCAATCACTCAAGACCCAATCACTCAAGACCCAATCACTCAAGACCCAATCACTCAAGACCCAATCACTCAAGACCCAATCACCCAAGACCCAATCACCCAAGACCCAATCACCCAAGACCCAATCACCCAAGACCCAATCACTCAAGACCCAGTGATTCCTCGACCTAGGAATACAAGATCTAGGATAGTTGAAGAAGATGACAATGAAACAGAAATTATCGGACAAGAGACGATACCTTCTAACTGGTATATACGTATTATTGCCGAAGATAGCAATAGATCTTTAAAAACAAACCTCTCTCAACTAGGTGAACTCGAAGAAAATGATGCCGTACAAAAACATACAATTCGCTCTCATGGACGCTTTTCTAATCCTTACTTAGACGTTATATTTATAGACCCAGATGGTATGCCTACAGGAAATTACCAAACCAATTATCATGTGTATGGTGAAGGTATTGATGACAACTGGCACTTTACAGTGGTAACAGATGATAGCAATGCAGAAATACATCTATCTTGGAGTGGTTTATATCTTTTAACTCCTTTTATTGATGGACAGAACCGTACACAATACAGTGAATACCGTTCAAGTACAAACCTACTTATCACTAAAATGAAACTTATAGATAACACTACTGGCGTAGAAATACCGGTGATAAATAATGGTGAAAAAAATATATATATCTTTAATATGAATGGTCAAGTATCACGTAGTTTTGAATGGGTACTTCAGTATGATTAAAAAAAGTAAAGAACAAAAGAGTACATCTCGTCGTCAGTTTTTAAAAAAAACAGCTTATACTGCACCATCTCTATTAATATTAGGTCAACTATTAAATCCTACACCAATAAGTGCAGATTTTGAAGGGTCAACTCCAGGTGGTCCTCTAGGTAAAATTCCTGTACAGGCCAATAAACGTGTAAAACCTTAAATAATACGATTAAAATTACCTTTAATAACCATAACCATAACCATATCCATAACCCTCTTCCACCTTCATACCATTAAAGACAATACCCGGTACGATTTGTGAATCCGCCGTGAGGCGGTGAAGGTTTTTAATAAACTCTTTTTTCGAATAATTTGCTCTTAATACTAAGAGTGTCACATCTGAAATACGCATAAGCTTCATAGCATCTGCTACAAGTCCTACGGGGGGAGAATCAATAAGTATATAGTCATAATGTTTGGTCAGAGCCTCTACAATGGATTCCAATAAGTCTGACATAATAAGCGCTGTTGAGTTTGGAGGTATTGGTCCACTTGTAATAACGTGGAGATTTTCTTGTTTAGTCTTAGCTATGACTTCTTTGAGGGTATTTCTCTTTGCAAGCAAGGTACTCATACCCACTGTATTGCTGAGCTCGTAAAGTTGATGTAGGGTTGATTTTCTCATATCAAGATCAAGGATAATTACCGACTTGTTACTCTGAGCTATTACTTCCGCTAATTGGGCGATGGTAAACGTTTTTCCCTCTCCTGAAATCGTCGAGGTAAAAGTAATCACATTTGTCTCTCTCTTCTTTTGAGAAAACTCTAAGTTACTCCACAACACCCTTATGGCTTCACGATGATGTTTATCTGTGACGATAGGTTTTAGGTATGGTAATGCCGCATAAATAGGGATATCTGTAAGCCGTTCAATGTCTTCAACTGTCTTAATAGTATTGTCTAAAAAGTTACGTAAAAAAGCAAAAGCGATACCTAAGATAAGCCCCAATATCGTACCAACTAAAATAATCAGTTTACGTTTTGGCTTTACCGCTGCTCTTGGCATATCGGCTGTCTCAATAATACGTGTATCTGAAACGATGGAAGATTCTGCAATGGCAATCTCTGCTCTTTTTTGTAAAAGAAAAGAGTATATCTTTTCATTCACCATGAAATTTCTGGTAAGCTGCTCTAGTTTTTGTTCCTGTTTAGGTAAATTTTGTAATGTACCTTCATGCTCTTGTATGAGATTTTCTAAAGCCACTTTACGTTTTTTGAGTGCTATAAAACTACTACGTGTTGATTCACGTAAAGATGTTTTCAAGGTATTCAGCTCTGCTGCTACTTGTCGCACCAAAGGATGGGCCTTAGTATAGTTGACTAAGAGAGTTCTATATCGCGTTTGCGCTTCTCTTATTTTACTGATAATAGCACTAACTGCTGGATTTGCCTCTTGTGTGGTATCCATATC
>Ga0256824_10000650_pt1 | contig 13461 bp, 20 predicted proteins | sample CV67metaG_FD_191570 | JGI IMG/M metagenome (GOLD analysis project Ga0256824, IMG submission 191570) | Hydrothermal vent microbial communities from East Pacific Rise, Pacific Ocean - CV67 | ecosystem: Environmental > Aquatic > Marine > Hydrothermal vents | place: Pacific Ocean: East Pacific Rise...
ATCTGTTCAGTCTCCTTTTTCGTCAGGCTGGAACTGACCTCATCTTCACCAAAAGCTTAATGTGAGGCACTACAATGTCTCTCCCTGTACTGAAATAGTCAAACACAGCAACGAAGCGACCACCTAAGACAAACTTTTTTCCGTTGTCTGTGTTCCTAACAAGATCTCCCTTGTGTAGTCTTTCTTTATTCTCTCCATATATTTTATTCATCATCATTTGTTCTTTCGTTAAAGACTGTTCTGAGTTTATCTTTCGTGTCGTCATCAAAAGGTATGGAGAGTATTGCGCTGAACATCTCCTTTGCTTCGGCATTTTCTATAGCCATATCAATAATACCTTCAGGGATAATGCTCCCACACCCGTGGCACTCTCCGCTCTCTTTTTCATAAATGTTTTCCTCAAGGCAGTGAGGACAGAAGTAGGTTGGCTTTCTGTTGCATTACTCATACTTTTCCTTTCATTTGTAATATTCCCAGAACCTAAAAAGGAAACTGTGAATCATATTTCTCTACCTCTTTTGACAATTTAGCTGTAGCTACCTTGTCATATTGTGGAGGAGTATCTATTCTTATGGACTTGTCAGAAGCACTATACGCGAGCATTCCTGCTCCCCATTGAGATATAACTTGTTCAAGATCTGTCGAAGTCAAATTAAAAGTATCAATATATTTAGTTTCAATAGTTGTCTCTATGTTTCTCTCTTGTCCTTTTGTCTTTTTCAATAGATATTCAACAACCTCTTTCTCGTGATGTTTGCTGGCAGCAGAAAAGGTAAGCATTATTTTAAGCGTGTAATTCTTCGTTAGATCATCGTCTACAAAACTTCTATCTTCCGCGAAATAAATAAAGTTCTCTTCATTTTCAAATTGTATCAAATCCATATCTAGTGAATCTCTCGATGAACAGGAATTATGAAGATTGAAAATATTAATTTCATTCTTGGTATTCTCCTCACAGAGGCCTCTGAATATATTCCCGTTTTGTTTTGTTTTGTTTTTCATATTGATAACGCACATGCTATGATCATAAAGACCTCTAAAATGATATTCATTTGTGTTTACTAGATATTTCACGATTTATCCTTTTATAATAATTCTTCTGTATTCCAGAAGATCTTTTCCGAAAATGCGAGCGAAAGCTACGATGGCAGCTCCTCTTCTTCCACATCTCTCTTTTAATGCTTTTATACTTAGTTTCATGTCTCTTACTTGTGCTTGTGTCATTTCAATGCTCATGTCAAGCTCCTTTTATGATTTGTATCTATAAGCAACGATAACACCACTTATGAGACGCTCCTCATCTACAGAAAAAAAGAAGTAGTTGCGATGCACTTGATAAAACTTCTTTCTTGCTGCCGCCAAGTGAGTAGAATATCGCTGTCCTCTGGTAAGATAATAAAACAAAGTAACGACATTCTTTTTGGATACCTTTAATCCTAAAAATTTATTTCTATTAGGAAGATCAAAGTATCTCTTTTCTCTGTATGCTTTCGCGCACTTCTTGATAAAGTCAGTGTCTATTCCAGGCTCGATATCTCTTTTCATATTATATCCTTTTGTACACATATTATAACATATTTAATAGTATTTGTCAAGTATATTTACACAATAGTTGCACTATTTAGTATATTTTTATTATATAGCTATATAATGACTACATACGAGATAAGGCTATATGAAAAAGAAAGGAAATAAATGAAGCAAATGAAAGAACTTGTATCCCACATTCTTGGAATATCAAACGCGTCATATTACAGATGGAAAAGAGAGAGATTAGGTATAAATCTCATAGAAAAATATTTTACAAGAGAAGATCTGGAAGAATACATCGCTACAGGGGTTGTAAGGCGCATGGAAAACAGAGTGGAGAGCATGGATGAAATGGAAGAGTTTTATCTAAAAAGTGCTCTAAGCAAAATAGAATTTTACGGTGCCAAAAAAGAAATGTTCAGATTTACACATGGACTAAAAAATAAAGAGAAGTATATTCAGGTTTTACTTCCGGTAAAAACCCTCATGGAGACATTATCTAACTGGGGAGTGAGAGATAAGGAGAGTTTTTATAAACAACTTTATCGAGGGAAAGGCATGGAGGACAAAAAAGATGTTGTAAGAGACTTCGCAGACAATAAGCTCGCGAAAGTAGAATTTAATGCCTTAGTAAAGCACAAGAAGCATGCAGTAAGCTATATAGAGAGCTTACCTCACCTTCACACCTAGAGAAGGTGAGGGAATGGCGCTATCCTTATCGTCGTGTCTTTTCTTGATGTTAGGCTCGGCAATCTCGATTAGGTTTGTCAATGGTAGTGCCTGCCCGATACCAGGACCCTTTTTATCATCAAAAGAAAATATAACCCCTTTGCTTCTCTTTTCTTCCCCGAAAAAGGAAAGCTCACCGTCTGTGACCGCAAGAACAATACCACTTCTTGTTACTTCTTGATTACTATAGTCCCTGCTCATAACATTGTATTTTTTGCCCACTCTTGGATCGTCAAAATCTACAGCAGAAGAGAACAAGAGCGGTGACGATGGAAGAGTTCCTATTTTTGCTTGAAGATTTGCCCTACCCTCTTTTTCTAGTTTAGCAGCACATTCCCTCACACTGCTTACTATGTCAGGCGGAAACTGAACATCCCATTCGGAATTATAGATGCTGTCGTTCTTCTTGTGTAGATGCTTGTCCCTTGCAAAAGAGGCAAAAATTGAACCCATGTTCCAAACGAACTCATCTTTATCGGAACTTACATGAATACCCTTTTCGACAATATAATTCTTGATGTCTTTTAGTGTGTCAATATAGGCGGCGTAGGCAGCACGTTCCTCTTTTTCTTTTTGAATTCTTTTGTCGGTGTTTTTCATAAGTTTCCTTTGTTATTTTTGGGAGCATATTTTTTATGGTTCGCCTCTTCTGTTCTTTTTATGGGTTCTGATAATCGCTTAAGTTCCCCCTCTTTAAATTCCAATGTAGTCATATTCTCATATCTGCTCTTGACTGTTGTATTCATTTGTATACTGTATAGTGCGTACATAGAGAACGATATTATCAACAACATTGCTACGGCGAAGGCGATCTTCCCTATTGAATGTGGTGTTTTAATATTATTCATCTCCTATAGCCAGGAAATTATTTTTTCAAAGAATTCCGGGACATAAGGGATAGATACATCTTCCCATTCGTCATCTGCTCCAGAGATGATTGCTTTTCCGTGACATACTGTATATTCACTTTTTCCTAACATAAAGGACGCGAGACCGTTAACTACCCCAAACCCATGAACGGCAATATTGATTCCGTCTATAAAATTCGTACCGTGTGCATAAACTGTTTCTTTTTCATCATAATTTTCTAATACCTCAGCCAACGCCGGGAGCTTCAATCTCTTGAATTCTACATTTCCCCCTATTGTCTTGGCAAAAGCTTCGTACGTATTTTCTATTTGTTCTACCTCAATAGTCTGCTTCTCTGGATCTATTATTGCAACTGTTATCTTTTGCATGGTGTCTATCCTTTTTTATTTTTTTAAGATTAAAGACGCATGGGGAGAATACTCTTCGCCCTCTTCTCTTTTTTCTATGCTTGTGTCCATAGAGCTATTTTGTTCAATAATGAACTCCCTTATCTTTTCTTGTCTGCCACTATCCATCACACAGGTAAGATATTTCTCCTTTGTCTCGTCCTTCAAACTGGGATTATTGAAAGCATTTATCACTGTGGCTTTATTTTTACTATAGAGACATGAGGTTAGAACATTATAGTCAGTATGTCTATACTTTGCAATCGCAGAAGAAACTGAGGGGACACTCTCAAAAGCCCTGAGTAAATACTCTGCCTTATACCCTGTGAGTTTATTCTTTGCGAGATCAATGGCATCCCCTGTAGTGATACGCGATCTGCACATCGCAACATCTCTAGGATAACCGCCTTTTCTCGCTTTCGCCAAATCGTCAGCTCTGTCTACTATGAAGTCTATTACTTCCATGTTGCTTGAGTTTTGAAGAATAAATTTTCGTGTTTCAAAACTTCCTTTTCCTGAAACAATGAGGTTCATATCAATCGTTTTGGCATGTTCTGGGAATACTTCTATCATTTTTTCATATAAAGCCATTCCGTCTTCATTTCTACTTGAAAAAGCGGAACCTTTTAATAATAAAGGAATGTGTGATCTTGACATGTTCGGGTTATCCAGGCAAAACATTTTAATTTCAGTTGCTTTTCCCATCTTTCCTCCATTGGCGGAACATAGGCTTTTCAGTAATCCTCCCTTTACTTCCGGTGAGGAGATCTCTTTTCCTAAGTCTTCATTTACATGAAAAGCACAGAGATTGCGAATAGACTCCGGATCCAGGTGATTTCTCAATGGGGACTTTGTTATCTTTTTTCTGAATTCGATGAGTCCTCTGTCCCTATACTTTTCTCCCAAGAGAGTAGTGGGGTTCAAAAACTCATGTTTTGTTTCCAAAATTTCTATTGCTTCAGGAAAACCCATTTTGATGATCTTGTGATGAATGGTGGTTTCTTCTGCAAATTCTTTGGCTATGGCAATAGCTACATCTTTGTTGCCTCTGTCTAATATTAAAGAGATGTCATTTCGATACAAAGAGTGGTTATTTACAAGAGCTAGGTCAACCAAAGGAAAGTTTACAAGAATAAGTTTTTTTTGCAGATCATCACTTCTATTTTGTCCAGCGAGAGCAGCCAAAACCGTCTCGTTATCTTTATACCTAGTGCAAATAGACAAAAATAGATCCCTCGATAGATCCCTCTTGGAGGCAATCATGGTTGCAGTTCTCGTATCCCCTGTAGATAGGAAGATATTAAGCATTGAGTCATTCACTCGCATGTTTCTATTTCTTCCGGAGATAACCTCTTGGATTTCATTTGCGGGCACGTTCTTTATGTTTTCAAGACTATATCTGGCAGCAATATTAGTCTTATTGGAAAAGACAGGAGGGAGTGTGTGTCTTTTTCCAAAACGATATTTTTCGAGGCACTGCATTGCAATGAAGCGAGTCTTGTTGTGTGAAACTCCTTCTACATCTGCTGTTTTGACTAAAAAATTATATATATCTTCCAGATTTCGGTTGTCGTGAGCCACAATGCTTCTCATAATACTCGAAGCAACGATGTTCAAGTCTTCCAGAATAATGTTGAGTGTCTCGCTATCGGTGTTTTTATGTCTTGCAACATGAGAACTAAGAGACCCTACGCCAAGTAGTGATATTGCACGAAGACTCTCTTTGTTTGTTGAGGGGTGGGAAGTAATAGCCTTTAATATCCCCTCATGAAAAGATTGGCTGTTTCCATATTTACGGACGAGGGAAAAAAGTATAGCTTCGGTTGAGTTTCTATTGTTCGCAAAAGATAAATCAAGAGACGTTTTTTCCTTTGTACTGAAGTCAACTTCGCCATTAGATCGCAAAAAAGAGTAGTTCAGGTCTTCTCCTGAACTCTGGGAGCTTAAAGCACAACCGATAATCTTCTCTTTTTCTGGCATCTCTTGGTCGAGGCTAAGAACCTCTCTGTCTGCATAGGGGTTTTTTGCAAGGGCCTTGACAACAGATGCATCCCCCTCACTGAGTAGGATTTCGCACGCTTCTTTTGTTATATCTGCTCTCCCTGCAATCACTTTTTGAATTTTCGTCCCTCCTTCTTTGATTAGGTCAAAAACAACATCAAAGGGTACGGCTTTGTTTCGAGACAATGCAAGGCGCACAGACTCATATTCACTGTCCATGAGTATATAAAAATCAAATTTGGGAGTCCCCTTGCCCTTTGCAGCAAGAACTAACGATTCTTCGGGCTTATTTTTTAGATCAGAGGGTGTCATGATGTTATCCTTTTGGTGATATTATTATACCCTCGAAACAAAAAGCGATGTGTTAAAAAATACATAACGTAGAGGGAGTGGAAGATATTGAATGTCAATGATATTTCGTGTTGCTAAATTTTTAGACGATCCACCTCAATGCACTCAAAAAATAAACCATTCTCTTTAGCACATCTTTCCATTTTCATTTCATAGTCAAGGTTTTCATCATCATATTTCTCGTCAAACGCTGCTTCTTTCATTTGCTTTGGGGAAAGCGTTGTTTCAGCAACAAGGATAGTTCCCTCTTCATCTACTAATTCAATATACTTTTTTTCCATTTTAAATTCCTTACTTTGATTTGTTGTTTCTACTACTGTTGCAACGATTTCTGATGTCGCTCATATTCAGAGGCACTCATAACATCTATGGCGTGCTGAGCTTCTTTAAGTTCCTTATCTGAAATAACAGTAAAACTAAGAGCGTATTCGCCTTTGAATACACCATCGTGTGTAATGGGGCCTATTCTCATATATAGTCCTCCTGGTCTACTCTTGTACCCGCTTTCGGTGTGTACATTTGGGTAAGCAATGAAGATTCTCCATTTTTTTTCACTCATGCCATAGATCGGAGATTCAACTACTTTTTGTTCTGCATGTAGTGAAATCTCATAAAAATCTTGTTTCGTGTTGAAGGCTTCAATGGCTGTTGATACAGCATCTAGGACTGTATTATCCGAAAGGAGTGTGGCTCCTCCCTTCTGGCAGGTAACAAGCTTGCTTTTAAAATATCCGGTAAAGTTTTCTATCCACATCATCTCTCCTTCTTGTACACATATTATACCATAAATACAATAATATGTCAAGTATTATGGTACTTCTTTTTCGTGCCTTTTTGCTATTAGCTTGGGAAGAGAGGTGCCCCTATTCTCCATTATGCAGCTTGGTGCCATTGTGTATTCTTTTCCTTCATTAATATGTATTGTACCGTCACTGTCGATAGTCACCAGCGCAAACTGTAACAGCTTCTCTCTGATATTTGAGGATATAGCAGTAAGCCTAATGGAACCGTCCTCCATTTCCGCTATTCTAACTTGAGGAACGCCTATAAAATGAATAGGTACCCTTACTTGATGGGGATTAGGATCACCGTTCTCTTTTGCTGACAAGAGAGATATAGAAATAATAAGAGTTCTTTTTTCAATCTGAATATATGACACCCCGAGTGCTAGATGATCATATTCGGGGTGATTGAAATCCTTGAATTCGTGGACGAGTATATGTGTTTCTTCTTTTTTACCAGTTATGATGATAGGTAGTTTTTTTGATGGGGTATTCATTCTGCTGCCCCTTTACTGGTGAATGCTGCCGTGATTGAAGAAAAGTCTATTCGCGCCTGATCGTTGAGTGTAATGAAATAATCAGAAGAGAGGGTGAGATCTAAATCATCTGAAGACAAATCAATGACATATTCCAAAAGAAATTCATCAAAACTAAGGTCGTCCAACTTTAAATCACCTTTGTTTATAATCGTGTCCATAAATTGTATCCCGTTAAAAGCCACATAGGCATAGAGAATAGCCATAGGGTTAGGGAAATCATTATCAAGAAGCTCCACTATATCTTTATTGTTGCCAAAAAAGCTAGAGTTGCGTGTCCCCGATGAAAAGTTAGCATTAAACCATGTTATGAAATCATTCACTCTGTCTACTTTGACATTCATTATTATGCCTGCCGCCCTAAAGGCCTGCTCATTTACATTCATAGTGTAAAGGGTTTTTCCTTTTACCGGCTCATCATTAACTAGAACAGCTCTGAATGCGTGCCAGTTTTTATATCCATTAATCTTTGCAAGTTCATTGAGAGAAGCCCCTACTGTTTGCAGCTTCATTGTTTTTTTAATATTTTTAGCTTGAATTTTAGCTTGCACTATTGTGCTTGCGGTGTTATTATTTTTGTCGGTCATAATGTTATCCTTTTGACTTAGTGTTGTTTGCTTATTGTTGCTTCCATTACATTAACAACCTCATCATTAAAAGGTTATTGAAGTTTCGCACTGATTGACTTTACCATGCCTTACGGCGGAAGCGGAGGGGACAATCTCCCCCTTACTGTTCATATTATACCATATTTGGGTATATTTGTCAAGTACAGAAGAGAAAAACATACGGCTACTAAACAAGAATTAGCTTGACATTAATATATATTTATGGTATAATATGTGTACAAGATGAAAGGGTTTTTATGAAATTTCATGTAAAGAAGAAGACACTAAAAAAGCTGTATTTTGAGAATTATGACAGCATAGTAGAGCACAAGGGGCGATATGTCTGTTTGGGATGTAGATTCAAAACACATAAGAGAGCTGCGGGCTTTAGAAGGAACTCTTTGTTTGATGGATCTATGTAGAAACTATAACTTTAAAAAGGAAAAACATGAAATACGAAACAATAGAAGTACCTATGTTAAAGGTAGAGATGGATGAATGCACAGAGGTGGCACTTACCCTACTCGGATTCACGCCACTATACGGAGAGATGGAGACATACAAAGAAACCTACGTAGATGCAATTAAACTAGAAGAAGTCATAACATCAAAAGAAGATGAATGGCTCAATGAGCCAAAACTAAAAAAAGTAATGGAAGCTCTACTGGAACTATGTGAGGAAATAAGTGACACGACACTATGCTTTCATAGTGCATAAAGCACTATAGAAGGCGATAAGTAGAGCGATTGTCATAAATAAAGTTATCATATTCAAGAGTAATGTTTCTACGTGCAGAAAAATCTCTAGTGGCAGCCAGGCGAGCATTGCGATTAATATATTTTTCTCTTAGAATTCTTGCTTCACTACTGTAGTAAGTCTCGGTAATCCAAGTCAGGGCATCTGCAGGGAAATGCTTAATAAACTCATTTTCCATGTCAAGATACTCCCGGTAACTGTTAGATGTAGAATGCTCGATGTTGAGGTGACTGATAGGTTCACTCATTATGAGGGGAAGCATATACATATTGGAAATCATTGCACTATATAATCTCTGCCTAGCCTCATCTTTGTGACCACATTCTCTCAGAGTAAGCGCCCAAAACAATTCAGAAATAGGCTCTCCGATATCATTGCGATATACTCTCTTGAGGGACTTGTAGTGGTTGGTGGCATCATTTATCTCTCCAGATAGATAAAAAAGAACCCCTATGCGATAGCGATATCCTCTACTGTCATTCTTGTCTTTTTCTAGCTGCTTCTGATATTTTTTTGCCATAGACAAATACTTCTTGGATACGGCAGGGGAAAGGGTAGGCTTTTTTTGTATAGGATCGCCTACTTCAAGAAACACCCAGTCAGCAGACACTTGATTTTGAGAACAGTAGTGTAAAATTTTTGAATAGGGCAGCCTCTTGCGTGTTTTCATGGTAGAAAAGGAGGCTTGATTTATTTTCAGAGTAGTGGCAATCTCTTTGTCGAGGATCTTAACCCCTCTTGGGGTACTGTTGATGCTTATCGCTTCTCGTAATCTTTCAATCACGGATAGAAAGGAGTGAACTTTGGTAGTCATTTTTTCCCTTGCCTTTTAAACGGACTATACCTTAAAAGGGATAGCCTGTCTACAGTCAGGGTCATTTTCGTCGCTAGTTCTTTGCTTGATCCCCGTATCTGTTGGTGTCTCAGGGATAGAAAAGACAAAATCAAGTTCCTTGTTCATCAGCACTGACTCGTCTGCACCATTTTTAACCAGGTAATCAAAAGTCTCAAACTCTCCAGCACTAAAAGCGTCGACTAGGAGGATACTGTTGTCAAAAGAGGCGTTAGCACCATTTTCAACAAGCAATTTTGTATATCTTATATCATCAAGTGTGACCGTAAGTTGAAGAGCTGTTCCTAGATTGACATCGGCGCCATTATCGACCAGGAGCTTGGCAGTATCATATCTTCTTCCTTGAATTGCGTTTTTCAAGAGAACACCCTCTTCCATATTAATATCAATATTCGACTTGAGCAGTGCGCTTACTACTTCTATATCAGATAATGCACAGGCGTTTTTTAAAAGTCTCCAGTTATTTTGGGAAAGATCAGCACCAGAGGAAAGCAAAACCCCACAGGCGTCAGCATTATTGGAAGAAATGGCAATTTCCAGCGGAGGGCGAGGAAAGGACTCGTGAAATTTGATATCGTGCCCTTTGTCTATAAACAGTCTGACGATGTTGTTCTTTCCTGTCTCTATTGCTCTTGAGAAGGAGTTTGAAGATTGGGGGCCATTGACAAGATAAGGGAATCGCTCCAAAAGTAGTGCACAGTTCTCTCCGGAGTTAGCAACTGTAGATAAATAAAGAGCTTGAGAGAGTTCTTCTTTCTCAAAATGAGAATTATCAAGAAGAAGAGTGATCACTTCGCTTGAGCCTGGGGTTTTTAGTCGAGACGCGGATTTAAGGGGATACCCCTCCTTGGCTTTTACTTCTGCACCATCTTTAATTAGTCGCTTCACTGCAGCAGCACGACCAAAACTTGTGGCAACACAAAGAGCCCTATTTAATTGTTCCTGTTCCATAATGTGTATCCTTTTTGTTTATTCTACTCAAATAAAGGCAGAGAGGAGAGAATAAATAACAAAAACAGTATTTACAGGGGGTTTTTGAGTGAGGGAATAGCAGAGGTGTCTGAGCCAAAAGCAAATACCCATGCTTCTGCTTTCCATTCAGGGCTCTTAATTGCCATAGGGCTACCTGGAAGAGGAAAGAGTATGTCTGGGTTATCATCTTCAATTATTGAGATCCCTACCCCATATCTTTCGGTATGCCTTACGGTCAGGGTATCTTGGAAGATTTTTTTAGTATCATCATTGTTATCATAATCCCTCTCTGTTTCTCCGTAAAATATGAACATGACTTGTACCTTCCCCTCTAATGGGACAAACGGCAATCTTTTTCTATTTATCAAGAGAAACTCACGGACAGCCTTTTTTATTGCTGAACTATAAGCCATCTTCCTCTTCATGGAACTACCATTCAAGTCATTTTTTGAGAGGTGTCTTCCGGTAAGCGTAACTAGGTATCCATCACGTATGGGTTTTGCGTCATACTTGAAGGAGAATTTGTTGCTCTTTACTCCAAGTTCTTTTCCGCTTAGTTGCATTTTTCTATATTCTGCAGCAGTAAGAGATGTAGTCTGTTTTGCCTTCTTTCCTTTTTTTCCGAGGGCAATATCTCTATATTCCTTAGCCGTCAAAGAACTTATTTTTTTAACACCCTTCGCTTTTGCGAGTTTCTTGAGGTCTCCTGGCGTGATTCCATAATCTTTAGACATTTAAAAGCACCACAAGACTAAACACTTAAGTGCGTAGCGTTTTGATTAAAGATGGGTATAGTATCTGTATCAATAAGTATATGAACTATGGTGTCGGGATGAAAGTTGTCAGCTCTCTCTGCTTCAGTTCCATAGGAGACATGCACGTTTTTGGGCGCCTCAAGTGTGGCTTGACGATCATAGGCGGTTCCATCTGCATTTTCTATCTGCACATACTCGATTTTTTCTACTACTCTCGTAGAAAAGTCAAAAATATAATCCTCCGGCTTTAAATATTTGGCAGCCAGAGCAAGAAGTTGTTTCATTTGGTCTCCCTTATGTCTATAAAATAGTTATTTAACTTTTCAAGTCCAATGTTTGTTTTGTTTTTAGATTTCCATGAAGGTACGTTTTCAAAGTGGGCATACACTTCTGTTCCCGTATGCATGCTTAGTGCAGAAAAATAAAAGATATGCTTGTTTAAATAGTTGAAGTTTTTCTCGCTTCTTTTAATAATAGAATTAAGAAGATCCACTTTTTCTTGGGCTATCTTAGTGGTTTCCATTAACGCCTTATTCCAGTCACAACATTCATCACTTTCTGCTTTAGCAATTTCTAAATCCCTAGAGGTGGGGTTCGTGTGGGGGTGGTACATTTATTTCCTTTAACTCATATATAAACATATTATACCATATATACCACAGTATGTCAATACTTAAAAGCAAAGGAAATACTCATTTCCACGATGTAACTGCTTTAAACTATGGGGACTGGTTTGTGTTCTCAAGAAGAGAAGAATAAAATAGTTGTTCATCTTTAGAGGAAGAAAAAAGATATCTTTGCTTTATGTCTGAAAAGGAGAGTCTCTTTTTTATGCTTCTTGGAAAAGGTATTGGGAGAGAGGGAAGAGAAGCAGGGTTGATCTCTGCTGAAATGTCACCCTCCTCGATACCAATGGTAAGCATATATTCCAAATAACATAGAACCTTTTTGTGGTTGTCGGAGGTCACAGGAAATGCATTTATATGCAATATTAAAGGCGTTGATTCTTTTTTCAAAAAAGACATAAGAGTGTTTACTTTTTCATAAGAAGTGATCTTGTCGATACCTAAACCCAGAAAAACGCGATTTTCTTTTTCTAGGCACTCCGCGAAAAAACTCTTTCCTCTACTGGGAACACCGGACATAAAAAGACCAGACATATTCATTTTTTACCCTTCTGTTTGTTTTTGCAAGTATTTCTATGGACAGTGCTTCTGGAAACCCCGTAGTCCGAAGCAAGGCTCGCAATAGATACACCTCTGCTCTGGCACAATATCATATTGGAGACATCCTCTTTTGTTAGTTTTCTCTGGTTTGTTGCCTTGCAGTCTTTGCATTTAGTAGTGTTACCCGAAATAAGATTGGTAGCAGGCACACCAAAAGTATTACCACACTCACACTTGACTACCCATAGAGCGTGAGAATTTAGTTGTCCAATCTTGTTCATTACGGTAAGACTGCCAAAGGTTTGACCCTTTATGTCTCTACAGCAGCTCATCTTGCCAAGAAATATAAGGATAGGTATCAAGCGCAAGCAGATAAAGCATTTCAGAAGCCATTATCCAGGCTGCAAATGCAACAGAGGCCACCATAATCGAAGAGTATATGAGTCTTTCATTAAAGTAAACCTCTCGTAGATCAAACTGTAAAGCAATAAGAGAAGCAGTAGCTAAGATAACAATCAGCATAAACACATACACAGCAAGATGGAGAATAGTGCTGCTAGAAAGCTTATCATTATTTGTAGAATTACTGCTATTCATATTTTGTCCTTTTAAATGGTAGAATTGCTGCTATTGTCTTTGGTCATTTTTATATTGGTATTCAGCGATAACATCACCACGACGATTGTATTGAAACTGAGCACCCTCAAGCTTACCATTTACATAGTTTTTAAGAAACTGCAATTTGCCATTTGAAAAATAAAACTTAAACCCACCGTTAAATTTGCCATCTTTGAAATTTGCCTCTTGCTCTATTGTGCCGTCTGGGAAAAAGAATTTATTTTCACCATTTTGCACGCCATTTTTATAGTGTGTCACCATCTTGATTTTCCCATTCTCGTGAAAAGTAGTAAAAGCACCATCGAGGTTTCCATCAATGTAGTTTCTGATCTCTTTCTTCTTCCCCTCATAGGTAAACTGCTCAAATTCACCATCGAGTTTCCCGTTTGAGTAGCTTGATATTTCTAAAGGTTTTCCCTCTTCATTAAACTTCTTGTAGTTTCCATCAAGTTTGCCATCCGCATAGTTTTTATCTTCTTTGATCTGACCATCATCAAAATAACTCTTGTATTCCCCATCTAGCTTACCGTCGGAATTATAATTAGCG
>Ga0256824_10000651_pt1 | contig 13457 bp, 12 predicted proteins | sample CV67metaG_FD_191570 | JGI IMG/M metagenome (GOLD analysis project Ga0256824, IMG submission 191570) | Hydrothermal vent microbial communities from East Pacific Rise, Pacific Ocean - CV67 | ecosystem: Environmental > Aquatic > Marine > Hydrothermal vents | place: Pacific Ocean: East Pacific Rise...
GAGCTCAATGATGTTTTATCTCAAGCATACCCACTAGATGTTGCAACTTTTATAAATGATGTTAACGGTACAGTTAATACTACTAGACACAATGACTTAAATGACTGGTATGAATTAAAAGATCTTCATACTGGAATCTACACTCTCTATCTAGAAACAAAAACAGGAACTCCTGGTTCTCTCGCAAGAAGCTTACAGGCAAGGGTCTACGATAAATATGGTAATGTATATTCAGACCTATCGGCAGACTATTCTATATACGATATGGATGAAGCAAACGAGTGGGTAAGACGAACCTTTGAAATAAATTCCGAGGGTTCTTATTTTATAAATATAAGTCGTGAGTACAATATGGCATCGGCTTACTCTTTTAAGGTACTTCCTTCTATTGCTAACGGCTATGTGCTTGATGTTAATGGCGAGCCTAATGACGAACTAGTGTTAGCAAAATCTATAACTCTAACAGATACCAATACCACAATAACAGATAGCATTAGCATGACAGACACTACAGACTCAGATGACTGGTTTGAGTTTACTTCTGATGTTACACAGAATGTAGAAGTTAAACTTGAAACTTTGGCAGCGACTCAAAGTGGGACATACACGCTAAAACTAGAGATATTAAATAGTAATGGAGTTGTGATTAAGTCGATACCTAGCGATCAGTATTCGCTTAACGACGCCAATGAAGAAACTATTGATAGTGTTGATTTGGTAAATGGAGATAAATACTACCTCCATGTAAATCGTATTGCTAATGTTCCTACGGATTATCAAATAACTATGAGTAAGAGTTAAAGAGGTGTCTGTGATGAAAAATAATATACTATTTTTACTCTTAATGAGTCTATTGGTATCTCCTCTTCAGGCTTTAGTGCATAATGATGACATTAAAAATTCACTTGATTATAACTCAAACACTATAATCAGTAAACAAAATGGTATTTTTTATATAACGATTGACACCTATTATCGCATGGGTGACTCAGACAGTAGAGCCTCTTCAATAGAAGTGGCTCTTCAGATGGCAAGACTTGAGTCATCATCAGCTTCAGGTACTTATATTCAAAGCAATTTACAAATAAAAAATGGAAAGATAACACTAGATGATGTAAAAATTCTTACTGCTTCAGTAATATCGATAAAAATCAACAAAGAGAAACTTCTTATTGATAACAATCAGATGTTACTACATCTAAATACTACGGCTAAAGTTAATGAAAAATCTTTAGATAAAAATATTAATGCATTCAAAAAAAGTGAAAGTAAGAAGAAACAGCTTATCTCACTGTCTCAAAAAAACAAAAAGCTGATTAAGGAAGTAAAAACACTTTCAAATAAACTAGGTAAAAAAGTAGAAATGGACTTTGCTGCAATTGCAAAAAAAAGAAAACGGTTGCTCGATAAAATCAATGCAAACACAAAATCGATGAAAATGGTTTTTAAAAAAGGCACCCTATTTGAAATGGCAAATAAGTTTGATAAAGAGCTAGAGTATCACAGAGGGATAGCTTTAGTAGATTACAAACAAAATATACTTGAAAATACAAAAGTTACTACAAAAGTATTAAAAGTAATGCCAAATCAAAGGAACAGCAAACTGAGAGATGTTATTGTTGAAATTAACATAGGTTATCCTAAATCAGCATTAGATACCCTTTCAAAATACTATGAGTACTCAAGAAGGCAAGATAGGGAGTATAATTGGGTTAATAATGTAATTAACTCTGAAAAAGGCTGGAAAACACCTTATAGTGAGAACCTTGCTAAAACTTTTTTAGGAGAGGATTTACATGTTAAGATTTGTTTAGGTAAATATTGCATTAAAAATATTGTTATTAAAAGTCGTGGTCAAGCATATGCAAATATTTTTAATATTATCAATCGACCTATTAAATTCAAAAAAATACCAAAAAATACCTTGAATACAATTAGTGAAATCACATCCAAAATCTTTTGGAAAAAACGTAAATCAGAGGGCTTTCAAGATGATTGGGAAGATTGAATCCTACTCTCTATACTATGAGTGCTAGTTCTCCTACGATATGCAAGATTACAAATACAATATTATCAATAGGATCGTTGATAGGAAAATGATGCGGCTTAACCAGATAGCGGATAGAGTAGAGATAAAAAGTTATTCAATCGAGGAGCTGATGCATCTTAGTGAAGAGGTTGAGAGTTTATCATCAGCTTTGGAGCCTTATTTTTAGAATAGCAATCAGTAATAATGTATATAAAGCCCATTCGCCTCTCTTTCATATACTCTTGAAAATGTAAACACCTCATATTCGATAGGTTACATAAATTTGTCTTAGCTTTTTATTGCTTTTAAAAAATTCAAATATTTTTCTTGTGAACCTTCTTTAATTGACCAATCTTTTACAGAGTCAATATCAAACTCATTTTGCTCTGCGACCCAAACAGCTTGCTGTAAACACTGTTCATCATCCCAGTGATAATAAGCTGCAAGTCTATCTTTAATACAGTCAGTTGGAGTTAATAGACGTAACACACCAGCTTCAGTGTCAATTTCAGCTATATCCGCAACAGGAGCATCCCCTACACCAAGTGGACCAGATGGAAATTCTATAAATAGTTTTGTGTCTTTATGTACAAAGTATTTATTATGTTCTTTAAAACCAAGCTCATCCATCGTTGCATGTATTTTTTTAAACTGCTCATTATATTGATTTATCAGATCTAAATCCCAAGAAGTGTATTCACCTCTACTGTAGATTTCCACACAAGAACCACCAGAGAGAACTACGTGTATATCTTTAGCTATAAGAGCATCACAGATAAACCCACCTAACTCTTTCATATCCATATCTTTTATCTGTTTTTTCATAGTGGCTTCTCTGATCTTCTTGGACGTTTTCTCTGCATTTCAAACTTCTTTTTGAGCTCAGGTTTATAATACTCTCTTGCTCTATCAAGTAGTGCCGTCAATTCTTTTAGAAATGCATACCTAGGATTAATAAAATAGACTTTCGTTCTACCAGACATTTTACTCAGTGCTAAACCATTACTTTCAAAATGCTTTAGTTGGTTTTGAATTGATGGTAGTGACGCATCAAAATATTTAGAAATTTCTCGTGCATACCCTTCTTTAAAAATTAAAAGGTATTGTAGAGTTAATTCACGATTTTTTGTGCCAAATAGTACTTCTAGCATTTTAACTCTCTTGTTGATATAAATATTATATCATTTGATATAGAAAGTATATCATAATAATATTACATAACTATTTCATTAGCTTCAAACTAATAAGTAGTAATCTATCAGAAGTCTGTTTTTATAATCTTATTTTAGTTTCTTTACTTTTTGTAAATTATTAAAAAAGAATTAAATATTATAAATTTGTCATTAGTTGTCATGAGAAGAGGTAATTGAAAAGTGATTAAACTGAAAAAAAGTAACCCAAAATGTAACCCTACATCGCCTACTATCTACTAAAAGTGGGTGACTTTGTGCCCTAAACCCCTATATTAGGGGGCTAGTTCTACTATGACATGGAGGTGGTCGTTGGTTCAAGTCCAACATCGAGCACCACTCAAACTAAAATCGAATAAAGCCTTTTTTCCCACCCTGTTCTACAATAATTGAAGATTTTTTTATGTAAAGAGTTACACCAGTTTTTTGATAACTGATTTCTTGGAAAATTGATTTGGAGTTACGAGGGTCATAGCCTAAAGCCTCTACTCTGTCGTGCTTAGAGATAACAATACACTCATTTGCAATCGCATACATAGTCAACTCCAAAGAGCCTTGTCCTTTCTCTAAAGGGGCTTTTTGGAGTTGTTCTAAAGTTGGACAACCTAGTGTTTGTATTTTCATCTTATCTGCATAAACAGATGACAAAAGTGTAAGCAATATAAAAATATATTTCAAATTAGTCCATTTTGTATTTAAAAATTAGACTTGCATAACCCGATATAAGATTATCAAACTTATAAGAAATAGCCCCTATTTTATTTTCTGCTTGTATCTGCATAACTCTTGCACCTAGCTCAAAATCAAAATTCTTTGTTATATGTATGTTAAATCCTGCATCAGCACCATAATATGGGTCAGAAATAGTTCGAGAAGTCGTCCCTCCATCTGTAAACCTCATATTTACAACACCACCATTTAGACCTAGGTAAAAGTTAGCAAAAGAGGAGAAGTTAAACATATACTGTAGTTCAGCTCCTAACGTGGTTGCATAATCAAAATCATCTGCATTGTAATAACGTCCACTTAAAAAGACTCTATAATTTTTCGACTGAGCACCAATTTTTAGACCTGCGTGCATCATGTCGTATTTTGTTATACTTGCTGGATTAACTGCATCATTTTTTTCTACATCAAAAGAGCTATATCCACCCTCAAATGCGAGAAGAGAGTAAATGTCTTTGTTAAAATCAAACTCCGCTATCAGTGGAGAAGTAAGCACGAAACCTGTTAACACAACTTTTTGAACTATTTTTTTTATCATCTATTTTCCTTTTTTAAAATTCATTATACGGTACTATTTTTCTTAACTGTATAGTACCTGCTTTATCTGCTTGAACAGTTACATCTACATCTACAAATGCTCTTCCTCTGTTTACACAACTTGTAATATTGACAGGGTCATGAGCATGCCCACTATTTTCATAATCTGAATCATTTGAACTGTACCAGCTATTTATAGTAACGGCATCATCAGTAAATATATCATAACCAAAGTTAGCATTTCTGTACCATGCACTTGTCCCTAAGTCGGTATAATGTACAGGAAGACGTACGACACCACTGAAACCTTTTGAGAGACTAATTAGTTCATTACTAAGTCCTGTTGAACGAAGTGTAATTTTTTTCGCTTCCCCTATTTTAGAGGTAATATCTGTTGCTGCCGTATAACCAACTATATTTACAGCTACTATAACATCTTTTCCAGTTAAGTAGTAATCGTAATTTACAGTTAACCTTGCCATACCACTTGCATTAAGTTTTCCATTTATTGCATCAGATGATATAGTACCCACCCACTCGGCACCTGCTCGACAAGTATCTTGTCTAAAGTTATTTCCTACAGCATAACCTAAGTTATCTTGTGTTTCATTAGAGTCAAAATGCTCATCTAGGGTTAATTTATCACTAGCTACTGAAGCAATATTCCAACTTCCCGAACCAGCGTACGAGTAACCTTGTCCAAATGTAGCCAAAAATTCATTATTAATATCTACATTAACAAAAGGATTCCCGGAAGTCACTTCAAATGTAGTTGTATTTGCTACTGTAACTGAGTCTAAAGTCCCTTTTGTTGCTGTATGAGGAGTATTGATATTTGGTTCTTGATAGAGCTTATTACCTGCTCCATCAAGTGTATAACCAGCAATCATTGAAACTGAAATACCCGGAGTAGAGTTAACATAGTTAAAATATTTATCAGTAACTGTAACAACTAGATTCTCTTTAAATTTTGCAAATTCCTTATCGATTCCTGTTGAGGAGTAACTAATACTAATTGCGGTAGGAGGGCCTGAGAATATAACTATATTGTAAATCTCTGTTATATTTCTATCCTCATTGTTAACCCCTTTAAATTCTGTATACACTTTAATAGGGAGTATGCCTGACTTTGTAAATGTATCTAGTCTCAAACTTAAATTATTTTTACTATTGCTAGTTATAGATTTGGCAGTATTTGTGCTTGAGTTTGTATCGCTAAGGTTACCTAAAGTAGGGTTAAGAAGTGTAACTGTTATAGATGTAATATTAGCATCACTAAGATGTGTGCCATCTGTCTCTTGTACATAGAAAGAGAGCATTTTACTACTCTCTAAATTCATAGTTATATTTTCATCTTTTAGATTACTTCGAAGCTCATAATCAGTTAATATAATCTGATTATCCGTAGGCTCAATCTTCAGTGTGAAAACTGTACTATCATCATTGTAAGTATTATGTGTTTCATCAACATAATGATAAAAGATGAACTCGATACTAGAATTATTCTCTTTTAAGTTTTTCGGTGCAAAATATGAGAAGGTAACGACTCCATTATTTACAGTTACTGCGGTACTATCAAAGTACCCTACATCTCTACCATTTAGGACATCCCCAGGAAAGCGAACTCTTACTTCTCCCTCAGTTACAGGGCGTAAATTTTTAAATACATTCATAGAAATACTAATCGCTTGGCTATTGAGTGTGGCTGTATATTCACTAGAAACTAAGACAACCTTCACTTCATTTGGAACAAAAGGAGTGTAGTTTACACTTAGTATAGCAGGAGCGACAGATGGATCCTCTTTATATGAAAAAGTAAAGTCTAAAGAGCTATTAGCATCAAGTGGATTAGGACCTGTAAATGCAAACACTGCACGCCCATTCACAATAACAGCTTCACTTTGAGAAAAGAGCCCACCAGTACGAGAACCGTCTACAATCTCCGATGGGTACTCTACTACTATAGTTCCTGAGTTAAATGTTTGGTTTGTATCGCTGTTAAAAGCTAGAACTACTACACTCTCTTCTTGCCCGTCAGTATTTAGAGTAATTAATGTATCTTCAAGTCTAATAATTGGTGTACTAGCACTATATACAACTTTAGTTGAGTTATTTACAGTAGGTGATTCACTTAGACTGAACTCTAAAAGGTGGTCTGTTAAGGAGAGGATATTATCTGGTGCAGTGTATGTAAATGCGATATGTCCATTACGGTCAGTTTTACTACTAAAACTACTCATACTACCTTTTGAACCATCAAAGAACTTCACTAAAACAACTTCATTTTCTACTGGTAAGTGAGTAATATTATCTTCTAAATAGACATCTATAACATCCGATTGTAAACCTGCAACAATCGTCACATTATTTTCTGGCTGAACTGTTAAAACGTAGTTATTATATTTTGGATCTGCTGGTGCTGATGAGTTGACATCAATAAGTGTTGTAACCACGTTAAGAGTACTGTTTTGACCTCTAAATGTTAAGGTTACTAGTGCTCCATCTGCTACTATTGTTGGTGCTGTATAGTTAAACACTACATGACCGTTTGTATCTGTCTGTGCACTAAAACTATTCATTGTTCCCTTTGAACCATTAAAGTAGTCTAGTAGAATTGTCTCCCCCACTACTGGTCTAGAACTATTATTTTCTAAATATAGGTCTACTGTTTTGGACTCATTTGCATCTTTAATAGTAAGAGTTGATGGAAGTGCTGTTAATGTATATGTTGAAAAGTCGACTATCGCTACTCTTGTGTCAATAGAAATACCTACAAGTTTAGCAGGAATATCTGCTAAATCTGCTCCATCTATAGTAAAGCGCATGTTGTAGAAGTTAGCAGTTACATTGTTATCTGCTATTGTTGGTGCGGTATAAGCAAATGTTGCTCGACCGTTAGCATCAGTGATTGTTGCAAAGCTATTCATCTCACCAACTTTACCATCAAAAAATTCTAAAACTACATTCTCACCTGCAGCTGGTCTACTATTGTTGTCCTCTAAGTAGACCACTACACCACTTTTTTGCTTTGAAGATGTTACTAAAACATTATCAGGGTTCGAAGTCAGACTATATCCAGCATAAGACTTCACTACCGGGTTTTGAGTAAAGGTTAAGTTTAAGACAACATTTGTGTTTGTTACTTGGTCGTATATCTCTAAAGCTATTGGTTGCGCAATTCCTGCTGCATTAAGCTGAGTAATAGTTCGACTAATATCTGTTGGCCCAGCATAAGAAAAGTTTGCAATACCATTTACAACACTTATATTTGCAGGAAGAGTACCGATGTCAATATTATTATTAATTGTGTTAGTAGGGTATTTTACATTTAAAACAGTACTTATATTTGTTGTACTCTGGTCAGTAAAAGCATAAAGTCGTAAAGTTTGAGTATCATTTGAACTGCTTACACTTAAATTTGAATCAGAAAGAATCAATGTATCTAGGACTGGATCTGTACCAACATAAGTACCAGTTGAGTTAAAATCAACATGGAAATTTGAGGTTACTGTTGGAGTTTTTTTACTATGAAAAAGGAAATCTACACTACTTACTTTTCCCTCTGTTCTGTTAACATCAAGAGGGGGAGTGTATACAAAATGAACTTGCCCATTTGTAATAGTCGCGGTACTAGGAGATATGCTTCCTACATCATCTACTGTACCGTTAACAAATTCTTCTGGCCACTGAAAACTCACTTCACCAACAGTATTAGTTGAGTGGTTCGCATTGAATGCCATAATATAAATATCTCTAGTTTTATGATTACCATTGACAAGAAAGCTGCTATCACCAATCATTCTCAAAATTGTAGCATCCGTACTGGCATTTACATCCACTATAGGAGGGTTTCCACCACCGCCGCCACCGCTACCAGGTGCAGGGGGAGCATCACTATTGTTTCCTTCACATCCACTAAAAACCAGAAGCGAGGAGACAAGTAATCCGTATGCTAAACTTTTAAAAATATTCATTAATCAACCTTTTTTATCTCGTAAATATAATTATTAAAATATATTGTGCATTAATTATACCTCAGCCTATATAAAGTACAAATTAAACTCTTTAGGCAGACATCGACATTTTCCTACATAATTTTAGTTTTTATTGATATTTTTTGCACTCATAACAGCACTACTAAATGCCCATTGGAAGTTATATCCACCCAATTCTCCTGTAACATCTACAACTTCACCGACAAAATATAGCCCATTAATTTTTAAGCTTTGTAATGTTTTTTTATCAAACTCTTGTGACAAAACACCGCCACGACACACTTCGGCTTTAGTAAAGCCAAAATTACCAGCAGGAGCAAACTCATAGTTATGAATTTTTTGCAAATTTTGTTTATCTTCTTGGGTCAGTTTTTGACAGGCTACATCTGTTATCCCAACTGCATCCAATATCGCTTTAGATAATCTTTTTGGAAGTCCTAAAATTGAACTAAGATTTTTTTTATTTCCCTTAATTAAATCAAATATGTTCTTATTTGGTAGAAAATCTATGCTCATACTCCCTTTTTTCCAGTAGAGTGAGGCAGATAAAACTGCTGGACCGCTAATACCTTTGTGTGCAAAAAGCATCTCTTCATGTAAGACTTTCCCATCTACTTTTATATGCACATAACAACTCAAACCACTGAGTTCTTTCATCCAAAACTCTTGCGGTTGAAGAGTCATTCCAACAAGGGCTGGAGTAAACTCTTTTACCTCTAGTCCAAAACTCTTTGCAATTTTAAGCCCAATATCACTCGCCCCCAAGTTTGCAAAACTTTTTCCACCAGTGGCTACAACTACTTTTTTTGCTTTGAGTAAGCCATTTGATGTTTGAATTTCAAAAATTTCATCTTTTTTCTCTACTGAGCTAATCTCTGTATTTAAGAGTGTAGTAGCCCATTTACTCTCTTTTTTTAAGATGTTTATAATCTCATCAGAGGAATCTTTACAGAAATAATATCGCTCTTTTCTCAGCACTGGCTTAACGTGGTTTCGCTCTAAAAATGAGAGTAAGTCCTCTTTAGAGTAGCTTTTAAGGGCATTAGCAACAAGCTCTTCATCCCCGTCAAACTTATCCACGTTAACAGTTACATTTGTAACATTACACTTGCCACCGCCAGATATTTTCAGCTTCTTAGCAACTTTAGGGCTGCCTTCAACAACAGCCACACTCAAACTCTTTTTTAAATGGGCTGCACACATTAAACCGCTAGCCCCTCCACCAAGTATAATTACATCATATATTTTCATAAAAGAATTATACTGTATAATACAAAAAAATATTAAAGTAGAAATCATGAGCAATAAACTCCACATAGTATCCCTTGGATGTACTAAAAACCTTGTTGACACAGAAGTAATGATGGGAAAACTTCAAAACTTTGAACTCACAGATGAGAGTCAAGATGCAGATGTCATTATTGTCAACACTTGTGGTTTTATCGATGCGGCTAAAGAGGAGTCTGTAAACACGGTTCTTACTCTTCATGAAGAGCGCAAAGAGGACTCAGTTTTAGTTATGGCAGGATGTTTGAGTGAGCGCTACAAAGATGACTTAATGAAGCAGATGCCAGAAGTGGACATTTTCACTGGTGTTGGCGATTATGACCACATAGATGAGCTTCTAATCGAGAAAAAAAGTAAGTTTAGCGATGAAGTTTTTCTTATAGATGGAGCGGAGCGTGTAGTTACTGGCTCAACTTATCATGCTTATATTAAACTCTCAGAGGGGTGTAACCAGACTTGTAGTTTCTGTGCTATTCCCTCTTTTAAAGGTAAGCTCAACTCTCGTAACCTAGACTCAATCGCTACAGAAGTAGAATCTCTTGTTAAAAAAGGGTTTTATGACTTCTCTTTTGTTTCACAAGACTCAAGCTCTTACCTTCGCGACCAGAACATAAAAGATGGACTCTCTCTACTCATTCAGAGAATTGAACTCATCGAGGGTGTTAAGTCTGCTCGTATACTCTATCTCTACCCATCTACAACGACTATTGCACTGCTCAAAAACATAGCTAAAAGTGAGATTTTTCATAACTATTTTGATATGCCAATTCAGCATATTAACGATGATATGCTCCGTCTTATGAAACGTGGTTTTGGTAAAGAAAAAACCATAGAACTTTTAGAGTTTATGAGAGGACTTCCAAACTCTTTTGTACGTACAAGTTTCATAGTTGGGCATCCAAATGAGACGGATGAGATGTTTGAAGAGATGTGTGATTTTGCTAAACACTTCGGATTTGATAGAATCAATGTATTTTCCTACTCAGACGAGGAGACAACACCAGCTTACGATATGAAAACAAAAATAGATGCAGAGCTGATAGCTTCGCGTGCACAGACTTTAGGGGACATCGCCTCTGAAGCGACTAACAAATCTCTTGAGGCTGAAGTGGGTTCAAATGTTGAGCTTATTATCGATGGAGAGAGTGATGAGCATGAGTACCTTTTAAGTGCTCGTAAAACTATCTGGGCACCTGACATTGATGGCGAAATTTATGTCAATGACAGAGCCAAAGATGAGGATTTAGATTTTTTCAAAATTTATAGTGCTAAAGTGACCAGTATTGCAGGGAAAATTTTAACTGCCACGGTAGACAATGCTTGAGCATAAAGCTCTTACACTCCTTAAAGGCAAAAAGAACCTTTTAGCTTTTTCAGCAGGTGGTGACTCCACTGCCCTGCTCTTTTTACTTCTCAAATTTAACATCAAATTCGACATAGCCATAGTCAACTACAACACACGAGAACAGAGCTTACAAGAGCTTGAGTATGCCCAAGAGTTAGCCAAAAAATATAATTTTACATGCCACTCTTTAGATGCTCCCAAAATAGAGAAAAACTTTGAAGCAAAAGCACGTGAAATTCGGTACGATTTTTTTGAAAATCTTGTAGCTGAATTTTCCTATGAAAACCTCTTAACAGCCCACCACCTTGGAGATAGGTTTGAGTGGATGCTTATGCAGTTTTGCAAGGGTGCAGGATGTGCAGAACTCTCAGGTATGTGCATTGAGGAGAGACGCTCTAATTACTCCCTTATTCGCCCACTTTTACATCTTGAAAAAGAGGAACTTGTAGTCTATTTGCAAAAAGAAAAAATACTCTATTTTGAAGATGAAACAAATGCAGATGAGACCATACAGCGTAACCACGTTAGACATAAGTACAGCCAGCCTCTTCTTAAAGAGTTTCGTAGTGGTATAAAAAAGAGTTTTGAGTACTTAGATGAAGATAGAGAGCTTCTTATAGAGGAAAAAGCTGTTCGTAGTGTTGATGAGCTTCTCTACATCCAAAGAGCCACTACAAAACGTTCCGATATTTATACCATAGACAAAGCACTTAAAAAACTTGGTTTTATGATGAGTGCTAGTGAGAGAGAACTGCTAAAAAAAGAAACAACTCTCACACTTGGAAGAAAATACATTGTACATTTTCATACTCACTATATTTTCGTCATTCCCACGTTAAGCACAAAAGTAGAGATGTCACACAAGTTTAAAGAGGAGTGTAGAGTTTTAAAAATAGAGCCTAAACTCAGAGCTTTTCTCTCTCTTAACGTGGATTCGTTTGCAAAAGTTAAAGCTCTTCTGAGCTAGTTGTATTTGACTCCATCGGGTCAGCATAGACTTTCATTTTAAACGATGATTTTATCAACATATTTTCTCTCACAAAATTAATTGGAAAGTTTACAGATATAATCCAATCGCTCTTGTTTAATGCATCTAAAAAGTCGTAAAAACTTTGAGGAGAGTTGATTTTAGAGCTTGTGTTTACCTCATAAACAATAAAAGATTTTTCATCATCTAATCTCGTTTCTTGCTTAAGTTTTAAGTCACTAAAATACTTTGCATACTGTTTCTCAAATCTACTTGGATTAAAGTCTGTGTCAAATGCTGTAATGATATGTCGGTTTTCATGCTGAAGTTCTTTGAGTCTCTCTTGTGTTTCATCATTGTATTGCTGGTATTTTCGTAACTCTGCACTCTCTTTTTTCACTACAAGTCTGTTTTCTCTGTAAGTTTTTCCCTCTGGAATAAGCAGAAGAAATGCAAAAAGTAGTATGAAAATAAGCAGTACAAATGAGAGGCTTATAAGGTATATACTCTGACGGGAGATATTAATCTTCATCTTCATCCACCTCCTCTTCTTCTTGGGCTTCTTTATCTATGTAATTTGTTGAGACAAAACGCAACCAACCATTTCCAATAGGGTAAAAACTACTGTATGTTCTATGAAAGATAGAACGTAGTGGTGCTTGGAGCATAAAGTTGTAAACATCTTTGTTTGGAGTTATCCCTTTAAGCACAAGTCCATTCTCAAGCAGGGAAGCTTCTGAAAGTGTTATTTCAGAAGGTACTAAGTCAAACATGTTAGCAATAGAGTCTTTTAAAACCGTATTTCTAGTGTAGACACCTTCACTCAGTTGTGCTTGTTTTTGGATAAAGATAATCTCTTCATCCATACTCTTTAGGGAAATATTTAAGTCATAGCGTTCTTGCTGCATAGCAACTAAATTTTGAGCAAATTTGTAATCTTTAAAAAGTAAAAAAGCATAGGTAGCGAGTAGCATAAAAACTGTTATACTAAAAAACATAAAAAGTAGTTGGAGTTCATGTGTTATAGGACTTTTTCTACGTCTGTTTGTGTAACTATACTTCATTACTCAACTTCTCTCTTTGCGATGTCACATAACTCTGCACTCAAATCTATATGACGAATATATGCAGTTAAAAACATCTCCTCTTCCAAGTAGCGTTTTAAATCTCCACTCACACCAACACTATCGGCGATGTAAGTTGTTTCTATAAAGGCACTTTTGTATTTTTTATCTTTGTAGAAGTTATTTATAGCACTCTGAATCAGCAGAAATCTTTGATAATCTTCATTGAAACCTTCTGAGTCCTGCACTGGAAAATCTTCTTCACTCTCTATACTTAACTCCTCTTCCAAATCCTTAGAATCAGAAAATTCATCTAA
>Ga0256824_10000652_pt1 | contig 13446 bp, 6 predicted proteins | sample CV67metaG_FD_191570 | JGI IMG/M metagenome (GOLD analysis project Ga0256824, IMG submission 191570) | Hydrothermal vent microbial communities from East Pacific Rise, Pacific Ocean - CV67 | ecosystem: Environmental > Aquatic > Marine > Hydrothermal vents | place: Pacific Ocean: East Pacific Rise...
AGAGCAATCTCTCCACGGTTCGCAACCAAGATACGTTTGATCTCAGCCATATTTAGATCTTCTCTACTACGAACATTGGCATGTCATACTCAACAGCCTGACCATCAGTCACAAGGATCTCAAGAATTTTACAGTCAAACTCAGCTTCAAGTTCGTTCATGATTTTCATCGCTTCAAGAACTGCAACAGCCTGACCTTTCTTAATAGTATCGCCCACTTTTACAAATGGTGCAGATTCTGGTGATGGTGATGCATAAAATGTTCCAACCATTGGAGAATCAATAGTATCACCTGTAATGGCTGCTGGAGTAGATGCTACTGCTGCAACTGGTGCCGCTGCTACTGGAGCTACTGTAACAGCCGGTGCTGCTTGAACTGGAGCTGCAACAAGACCTGTCGCTTTTTCCATTTCGATTTCAAAACCGTCTTTAGTAATTTTAATCTTTGAAAGACCACTTTCGTCAAACTTAGTAATAAGTGCGTTAATTTGTTTGTTTTCCATCGTAATAGGCTCCTGAATAGCTTTAAAACACCTTTGACCCTACATAAAAGGTCGTAAGTGCTCTTAAATTTAATGCGATATAATAGCACAACTACTATTAATAGAAGTAATTTAAACTTCTAAGCAGACTTTAAAAAAGAGCTATATAAGGCTATTTTTTACATATTTACACACTTATAATGGAGAAACAATGGGTTTAAAAGCAGATACATGGATACGAGAGCAGGCAGTAGAAAACGGAATGATCACACCATTTTGTGAAGATCAAGTAGGAAAAGGCGTTGTCTCTTATGGCTTGAGCTCTTATGGGTATGACATCCGTGTTAGTAACGAATTTCAGATTTTCACCAACCTCAACTCTACAGTTGTTGACCCGAAGCACTTTGATGATGCTAATGTTGTAGACTTTGAAGGCGATGTTTGTATCGTTCCACCTAACTCATTTGCACTAGCACGTACGGTGGAGTACTTTAAAATTCCTCGTGATGTTTTGGCGATCTGTCTGGGTAAGTCAACGTATGCACGTTGTGGCATCATCGTTAACGTAACACCATTTGAGCCAGAGTTTGAAGGTCACATCACGATTGAGATTTCTAACACTACGCCACTTCCTGCGAAGATTTACGCAAACGAAGGTATCGCTCAGGTTCTTTTCTTACAGGGCGATGAGCCGTGTGAAACATCATATGCTGATAAAAAAGGAAAGTACCAAGGCCAAAAAGGCATCACCCTTCCTAGGATCTTAAAATAAAGCCACTCTACAAAGCGCTCATTGAGCTCTTTTTATTGGGAGGGATTTTAATCCCCTTTCTTGTCAGTTTTCTAGACATCTCGCTTCGTTCTATATTAGAAGAGGCACTCTCTGCTTCCATACTAATGTACCTGAGCTTTTTCTCACTATTTATTATGTACGCTATTTCCTACTTCTTTCTTTGGCGACATTTTATGCAACGTGAGGAGTTAGAACATCAAAAACTGTTAGAGTTTGGAACACTTCTTATCATTGCTAGTGACATTATGATCTATATCTCACTCTTTCAATCAGGCAATAATTTATCTAACTTTATATGGTTGGGGTTTTATCTTCTTCTCATCGGGCTCTTTTATCTACTAGGAAAACGAAGCATTAACCATTCTCAAACCAAGCAATCGCTATAATTTCATCAATAAAAAACTAAGGACAGACAATGTTACACGAATATAGAGAAATCATCACACACATGAAAGAAAACGGAAACGAGAACGCACACTTCTTACACATCTTTGACAAGCACAATGCACTTGACGATCAAATCGTTGCTGGTGAGCAAGGTACTATGACAGATGCAGACCTAGAGGTCCTAAAGAAGCAAAAACTTCTTCTTAAAGACGAAGCATATGGCATCTTAATGACATATAAAAAAGAGCATAGCCTTTAATCACTTATTGGTAGTTAACTTTTAACTACCAAACTAACTATAAACACTTTCCCTTTAAACAAACTCAAGTACTTTTTCCGTACAACAACATCATACACATATCACTTGACATGCATACTCTTAGTTACACATTTGAATAAACCACTTCACTCCATTGTTCTAACACAACGAGCATTCAGAAGGGCCTCTGTTTTAAAGAAAGTATCAGTACCACCACCACTCCAATAGTAAAGACCAATGATATTGTCTACGTCATCTTCTTCTGATGTTACATAAGCATAATCTGTATTGCGTTCTACATAAACACTGTGCAATGCAGGATCATTGTTCGTATCAATAGTAGTTGTTAATTCAGAAACAGTAGGAAGTCTCCAATTATTACCATCTCTAGTTACAGTAGAACAATAGGTAGAGAGGTAGGACCATTTATCCTGTGCAAGCCAAGCATCTTCCCACTGTAAATTATGATCATAATCATTCACTGTCTTATAATATTTCACGCGTTCCATACCACTACGATGATCTGTTAATGGGTCGTATACTATCTTTTTAGATATAACATCATTCCCCCCATAAGAGTTCGTACCTGGATACGGTGCTTGAGAGTACACTTTACTTACCATGTACAGACTATGCGTAGATGCATTTGCTGCCATGGCTTTTATATCTATCGCTTTATTTGACGCTGTTGTTTCCCAATGGTAAGTTCCCTCCAACACACCACTAAATGAATTTATGATATCAACGAACATCGATGTAACCGTAACAAGTGATGTCCCTTGTAAGACTTTATACTTATCAGAATGACCTACATACAAGGTATTACCTAATGGTGCTAAATAAACACTCGATCGAACATCTCTTTCACCACCATACACATGACTCCATACATAATTACCTACCTCGCTTCGCTTATCAATAAGAACTTGATGATTGGTATCTGAGGTAGTATCGTTATAAAAATCATTATGATAATATGGAATATGAGAGCCTAGTCCATATAAGCCACTACCATTAACCATTAGATTAGGCTTAGATATAGTATTTATAGTTCTTAAATAGCTGGCATTTTCATCATAAATTTCAATATTTGAGCCATTATATAACCACTGTTCATGCACTGTATTTGAAGTAACAAACTTAAGATTAATATTTGCTACATGCACAACATCATAAAGATCTCCAGCTTGAGTATAACGTCGCATTGTGACATTATTATCACTATTATCTTTGACAAATAAATTCGTAAAGTTTGATCCAAACGTAATACCCATGGCAACCTCATCATTTGAACTTCCCCCTTGTTTTACAAAGGCTTTCGTACCAGTACTTGAATCGACCTTTAAGATCACCCAGTCTGTTCCACCAGCATACCAAGTATTCCCACTCTCAAATTCATCTTCTGCTGTGATACTAAGGTATAACTTTTTATCAGAAGCCATTTGCACATCTACTAAGGTATCATTACCCTGTCCTCCATAAAGTTTTTCCCAGCGCTTCACACCATTACGGTCAAATTTAGCAAGATAGACATCCTTAGCACCATGATTGCTTTGAGTATCAAGATCAGCATTTGTAGTACCCATAACATAAAGGTTTCCTTCTTCATCTGCTATAAGCTTTGTATCATACATCATTGGTAGATTAAAACGTAGGTTCCAGTCACTATCGTTACATTGAGCTAAAGTATTGTCATAAGTCAAGGTATCAATAAGCGCATTATCTCCCGCACGTTTCAATGAAAGTATAAAGCCATCATTAAGATCAACACAAGCAGGTGTTAGGATATAAGCTTCTATCCAGCCGGATGCATTACTTGAAATAGTGATATTGTTGTCTAATAAGTCATAATATCCCGCATTCACTTTTTTGATTTTATAGGGTTCTATAAAGGTACTGTTATTGTTAATAACTTCAGTACTAAACACGGCACTTGCCCAAGATAAATTATTATCAAAACGATCTACAGTACGAAATTTTACTTTAGAACGATGTCCCGGAGAGAATGGTGCATTTTCTAGGACCAGCGTGCTTTGTGCTGTCGTTATGTCTAACATTCCGGATTCTACATAGGGGTAAAATGAGGTGCTATCAAAATCTGTGGCACTAATATTAATGCTCCATGAACCAGATTGTGTTGGAACATTGTTAGTACCATTCACATAAAGGGTAAAGACACCCGCTTCCAGCAAATAGTCACTACCAGAAATAAGGGTCGCACCATCGAGTGTCACTGCACTCACCGCTGCACGCCACTCTACATTATCACTAAAGCTAAAGTGCATCTCTGCTTCATCAAGTGTATGCCCATATCCACCATCGATGTATGGGGCTCTATTCTCTACGGTGATTGAGAATGTAATACTATCTGTCCCGTCATCATTGATGGCCGTTAATATAATATTTTCGACCTTACCTACTTGAGTAGGTGTTCCACTAAGCGTACCCGTAACTGTATCAAAACTTGTCCAGTCTGGTTTGTTTTCAATCCTCCATGAAGTGACTGCAGGAGAGTTGTACACCGTTTGTGGTCTGTAGGTAAAGAGCTGGTTTTTGTCTGCTCGCATATCAGGGTTAGGGGTCACTATGTTCGGTACAAACTCACCACTTGTACTCACACTAAAAGTAGCAGTTACACTACCAATTTGTACTGTTACAAAGGTCGTTGTTCCCCACTCTGAAGAAGAGGCATGATAGAGTGTTAATGTGTCACCATTACTAATGACGGTTTGAACCGCTCCATTAACCTTAAACTCTTGTCCTCTTCCATAACCAACTAATGCTACTGTTGCTTCTACCCCATTGGCAAGACCACTAATAACTGTAGAAGAGGAGTACATCTCAGTAAGAGCTGCATTCACTTTAGAGGTAAAACTGAAGCTGTTAGGGTCATCATCTTCTTTGGTAATACTACTAAATGTTCCTGTTACGCTACCAATAGTCAATGTGGTATCCACCTGAGTAAGATACGTTGATGCACTCATATGACGTACGGATATCATGGCACCTTTATCTACTGTAGATGCCGTAGTTTTCCACGTCATTCCACCATCGCTTGAGTATTCTCCATTACTGATACTTATAGAGGTCACTCTGTTAATACCCGTCACTTGAAACTGTGTTACGACATAAGAGGCTAAAGGTGCTCTCACATCATTTTGAATAGCCAAGCTATCAGGTGTTGTATCGTCTACAGCAGGATCAGGCTCCGTTCGACTCAACATTGTTGCTGTTTTTCCAGCCACAGTGACTGTAGTTACCACATCAGTGGCATAACTACTCGAAGCAGTATGTCTCACATACACTCTAACATTGTTAGTCACCTCACCCACTGTACTCTTCCATGACAAGTTGTCAAGAGAGTACTCACCGCCACTAATGCTAATAGACACAGCTGCCTGAATACCTGTGACTACAAAACTATGTTTGATCATTGTGTCACGTGTTTGATCATAAAAAGAGTCAAGACTAAAACTGTCTGGTATTAAGTCTGGTGCTAAGATGTCCACATATAAGTGGGCAATATCTTCACCTCTCGTGTTCACTGCATGTACTGTGATGTCTAAAAGGCCTGGCGTAGAGTCTACTGGAGGAGCACCTTCAAAACGAATAGACCGGTGTCCTGTTCCTAAGTCCACATATTCTGTCCAGGTTAACCATGATGGATAACTTTCAAAAGTAAAGGTAGCAATACAACCATTAATATTTGATGTACTCGAGTAAAACTGTGCCGTTATTTCACTATACCTATCATCATATCGATATGATGTTTTGGTCGTATCTTTAATATCAGGAAGTGTTGGTGCCTGCCAAATCGAGAACTTCTTAGTCACCGTAATCTCTCTATCTTTTACAATGATCTCATAATTGTGCTTCTTACTAATACACCCTTTATACAGGTAAGTAATGTTAAGCATACAATCACCATTCTCTTCACATTCTACACGAGAATCAAACCAAAAATTAGCAGGGTCACTTAGAACATTAGACTCCGAATCTTTACCTTCATAAACTGTACTATTAGTATCAGGATCTAAAATCTTAAAACTAATATCCATCTCTGATACACTACTTTCATTATCATCAATATGGAAGTTAATAACTTGGTGATAACTGTTAGCATTTTCTAAAATATATTCTTTATAAAAGTCATCACTAGTAATACGTGGTGCAGAATTTTCTATATGAAGTGTATCCACCAAAATCAGGTAATCTTCTTCATCTGCACCATTACATCCATAAGTCATAGAACCACTACGAGCCGCCGAAAGTGTTGTTAACAAGTAGCGTCCATCAAGAAACACTTTGTCTGTCGCATGCCCACAAGGAACCAGGGTAAGCTCTTCATCAAAAAATAACTTTTCATTAAGCTCTTTACGATTGTTCTTACTTGTTGTTCGTGGATATGAAGATAATTTCCAGTCAACATAGTAGATGCTTTCTGGATTTTCCAGTAGATATGCCCCTCTTAGCTTCTCTGGTTTAGAACCAAAACGATAGTTAGTAGTATCACTATTATAAATGAGGTTAATGACTCCAGTACCTGTTCTAGACAAGTTATCAAACGCACTAATATTTACAATTCTGTTTGTCACACCATCATTAATATTTCTCATACCATGTCCATAGTAAGGAGTAGCACGACCATCATAAATATATAAGGGGTAATCTTCAGGTGTAAAAGAGAACTCACGTATATCTGTTGGGGATAAACTGTTATCTTTTACTTCTAACAACATGACTTGAAGCTCTTTAAACCAATAACCATCAGGATGGGTAGGATGATCATAACTTTTATGATGTAGTTTAGAGATTTTTACGAGTAAAGTCTTGTCGTCTACACTTAAAAGGTCTATAGGGGTATGCAAAAGTGGGTACTCATACATTTTTGTTATGCTAGCACTTAAGTCCGTTTTATAAACCTCTATTTTGCCACGATCATTAGCAGGGTCTGAGATCAATACTGCTGCACTTAAACTCTCATTACTATCACGCATCACTTGCATTACGGTCGTTGTGCCACTAAGGTCAAGAGAGCTTAACACCGATACACTGGCATTATTCTCACCAATGTTTACCACTACCATTTTAGCTACGGGGTGCACCGGTGCATAAGCAGTCGTTGAAGTATTTCGTTTGTATATTAAAAGGGTATCATCATCTATGAAATGGGCCGTCACGCTGCGCATTTTTGCAAATACATCTGCTTGTGCTGCAGGTATGTTTTCAGATGTTATGCTAGTACGCCAAGCCAGTCTGTTTTCAGGGGTAATACGTACAACATGGAGTCCATCTGCATCACGAACAAGGACTTGATTGTTATGTGTATCTAAGATCTTTGTTGATCCATTTTGTAAGATCTGGTCTAGGGCTTTTAAGTTGATTTGACTCATATCCGCTTCAGGCTTACCATGAGTAGGGTCCCCATCCACCAAACTAGCATTAGTATCAACCACATCATAATCAACATACTCACCTAAATGCATCTCGATATAAAAAGAGATTCTGGCTGATGCGTGCTTAACACGTTCATCGTTATGCTCTAACTGCTTATCACGATTGGCTGTATTGATCAACTCTACTGATGTTTCAAGATTAAATGCGTCATAAACAGGATAATCTTCTACATAAAGGCGAAAACGGTTTCCAGCACGCTCCCAGTGTAAGTCACCTGCATTATTGAAAATATCTTCAATATAAAATGTTTTGGTAAAGACACCAATCATGTCATCATCAACACCACCACCATCACCCTCATAGAGTCCCACTTTAACATAGATAGCTGCCATATTGTTGTTGCTAGGATAAGTTGCTTTGTACATCTCTAAGTAACTACCAAAAGGGAGCTTATCTCCATTTGAGATGCCATTATAGTTTTTGCTGCGTAGGAGGTAACCTTTAAATGGTAGGTTTGGTAAAGTCTTATAGCCATTAGAACCATTTTCATACATTAACGAACCATCCACCATAAAAGGAGCATTTTGAGCAAAATGGCCTACATAACTTGGTTCTTGGTCACTCACAACACCCACTCGTGTACGCAGTTTTATCTCCGCATTACCACTCTCATAATTATCATAAATTATAATTTCTGTTAATGAGACTTCAAGATCCACGATAGGTAAACTTTCAACCTCTTTGACTGTAACTTTTGCCCGTGTTTTACGTTCGTCAAAACTAGAAAAGAAGTAGTCACCTTGTGAACGCATCACATTATGACCTTCTCCCCCAAGCCCACCAATGTCGGATGTAACATCTGCAAGAGAGCTAAAGATGTCAACACCACTAGCGAACGCAGAAGTTTTAGTAGCAGAAGCAAGAGTCTCATAAACCTCTGAACCTGCTGTACCATTTTCTATAGCATCAAAAGCAGACTCTACACGAGTATACATAGCAGGGTCTTCCGTAAAGTTTGAGAGCGTGTCTTCACGCATAGCCGCAAGACTTAAACCATCAAAGTAATCCCCAGAGAGCAAGGTACCCACAGAGTTTGAAAGGGCATACCCACCTTTTATCACGCCTGCTATGTCACAAGCCAGTGCAGCATATCCTAGATTACGATCATATGATGTATAGTGGTTAGGCACCTCAGCAAAACCTGAGATGGCAAACTCAAGATCTTTGTTGCCACTAATACTATAAAAGCTATCCTCACGGGAGAAACGGTTTAAGAAAAAACTTGCTTCTCCAATGGCATCATCTTCACCATCTATTTCTATCTGACGTAACTCTTGCATCGTGTCTATAGTATTGCAAACCATTGCTGCATAGTTTTGAGTGATAATGGCTAAGGCTTGATTGACAATGAGTTTTGCCACCGAAAACAGCTGTGCAGAAGAGTCAACCTCATCAGCATCACTAGCACTAAACTCAAAGGAGAATGGTAAACTAGACACTGCCATACGCTCTTTAGGAAGGGCCAAAATAGGGATATGCGTTTCTATAACAGGATGGTAAAAGCGATGGTACGTTGTAGTGGTATGTGTAGAAAGACCATCGTGAACTATTTCTGTTATAAAAATTGAATCTTTGATACCATAGTGATAATCATAAGGAAAAGTCATGTTATTGACTTGAAGAACACTCTCTTGCCAACTTTCAAAAAGATCTTTGTAAAGCTCGTAAACAATCTTAAAACGTGTATCGTTCAGACGTTGGATTAAGTCATCTGCATACCAGAGAAAAAGATTTTGCTTAAACTCCTCACTTTGCTGACTTAAAAGATAGTTGTCTTCTGCATAAGCTGGAACTGTAACCATATTAAATGCATAAAAAATGTCCTTCATACCATCTAAGTTACCATGACAAAATGCACCATCTTCAAAAAGTTCCATATTCTTACCATGGGTACGCCAACACTCATAAGCTAAGTAAGCATCATTTTGTGTAAACTCATCGTCAAGTTCATTACCAAACTCTAGTTTAGGTGCCATGTTAGCGTGTAAGTCTAAAGTCACCTCGGCACTCTGTCCATCAGTCTCACCATCATGTGAGAACTCCGCTTGTTTCATCTCAGAGATAATGAACTTTTTAGTGTTAACTCGACGTGCAACTGGCATCGAGACCTTATAGTCTGAGTACTCATGAGCCGAGATTAAGGCATTAAGATAACTCACTTCTGTAATTTTATCATCACTAATGGCATATGGAACAGGAGTATGACCTTCAGGAATGACATAGACTGACCACGTACCATCTTCTGCAGTTACCTCTATGTGACCTGTTGCATGCGCATTACCATTATAGAGTTTTCCAGAAGGTGCCTTGATAATGTACCAAGCATAGATGTCAGAACCTAAGTTGTCAAAAGAGATCTCTTTAGTCGCTCCCTCAGTAACCCCTTTCTCCTCAAATTCTATATACCCAGCACTTTCAAAAACATCTTCTTCAGCATCCACAGTAAACAGAGCTTCCGCTTCATAACTTCCATCTGCAGGGTTAAGTATGTACTCTGGCTTTTGAGCACCTATCATTCTTAAGATGGTCGCGTCTACATGATCATCATCTTTGGTGATGTAATAAGGTACACAAACATCAAAATCAAAGATAGGAAGATAAACTTTCTTGACTTCGTTGGCCGCGAGTGTTACTGTCAACAAACTAATGCTGTTATGCTCTAAGGTAAGTATTGCACTTGCATCTGTTCTGTTTTTTAAGACTATCTCAGCTAAACCCTCTTTATTAATCTGAAAGTAACGTTTACCCTCTTCATCACCTAAAAGAGGCCGACTAACATCAACACTCTCTAGCACGGAATCATGATCACGCTCTCCCATAAACTGGAAAGGGTAGTGGCTTTCTACTGTTGCACATGCTTTGTAGTTGTGCGGAGCATACTCGAGATATCTTTGAGGCTCAAAATCCATCCGGTTTTCATTTTCATTGACAGGGTTTAAAATACTACCTTTCACAAAAGTACTGGCACGGCTTGCAGAGAGATAACGTTGCGGTGCAGTTGTAGAACTACTATTAGTATCAACATTTTGTAAGGCACGTCCAAAGTCATTAAAAAGTACCGCTAGCTTAGTCACTTCACGCTTTAAAGCACGGAACTCCGCTAATGTTAACTGCGGTTCACCAAAACTCGCTTGAGTGTTGTTATAGATCATAAGTTTTTGCTTAAGGTATTCATCTTCTGTTGCTTGCAAAACGGTAGAAGCATTAACACCTTTCCATTGACGAAGGGCACCTGCTTTGAGCTTAAAAATAGAAAGATGCTGTAATGCAATACTATTAAGAGCATTTACAGAAATTTTTCCTGAAATCTTTAAAGGTTTTAGCTGTACTTCAAACTCCACACTACGTAGCAAACGTACCATGTCTTCTGCTTGCAATGAACTATCTTTTTCTTTAAGTTTTAGAAAAAATGTGAGAGGATCGTCTTTTGCAAAAGCAACAGAGAGCGCTTTTGCATTACTAATTGACATTAAGGAGAGTGCCTTAACCACACCATTATACTCTTGTAATGCAGCAATATCAGCAAGTGGTGTGTCAAGTGTCACAACAGGTTTATTCTTCTGTGAACTACCTTTCTCAGAACAAGATGATAAAACTAAAACAGTTAAAATCATCGTTAGCAACATCAAAAATTTACGTATAACCATAACAAATCCCTTATGACTTCTTTATACTATAATCATATAGGAGTAGCGTTCTAAAAACGTTCCAAATTTGGGATTTGGGATTATTAAAAAGTAGCAAACGTACTGCTATTTGTCAAGTTATTTAAGAAGTTCTATGACCTTTTCTGGAGGGCGACCGATAACTGCTTTGTTGCCTTTTATGACAATAGGACGCTCAATAAGTACTGGAAACCGTGTCATCGCGCGGATCAGAACACCTTCATCACCTACTTTGTCCAACATAAGCTCTTTAAACTTATCTTCTTTGGTACGCATTAAGTCAATAGCATCGATATCTAGCTTTAGTAATAGCTCTTTGATCATCGATTCATCTAGCTCTTCATCAAGATATTTCACTACCTCAACCGCAACACCACTTTCTTCTAAAAGCGTCATGACATTACGGGATTTACTACAACGTGGGTTATGCCAAATCTGTACTTCACTCATATGTTCTCCAATATAATATATTTTAAAAATAATATCAAAGTCGTTCTAAAAATCAGTGGAGATTTAAAAGGAAGAGAGTAGTGTTAAGAAAAACTTACGATGCATTGTAATTCATACGATAACCTTGAGCAGGAATTGTTTCAATAAACTTGTATTTGAGTTTTGAGCGGAGTCGGGCAATGAGACCTCGTCGTGTATTTTCATTAGGTGCTTTTTCTGGCCAAAGTCTATTTTCTATGGTGTACAAATCAACTGTCTGCTGTCTTGCTTCTATCAACAGTTCTAAAAGCTCACTCTCTTTGCGTGTTAAATGCACAAACTCTCCACAACACAAAAGTTCTTTGTTCACAGGGTCATAACTGAACTCATGATCAATTTTAATCGAACCAACTTTCTCAGTTTCTATCAAACGGTTGATACGTTTACAAGCTATTTTAAGTATTGCAGATAGCTCTTTTCGATTAAAGGGTTTTGTAAGGTAACCCGCAGGATCAGTTTCTATGGCACGATCTAAACTTGTATCATCATTAAAAGCAGTGATATAAATAACTGATATTCCCATAGCTTCATGCAGACGTTTAACTAAGTCAATCCCATCTTCATCACCTTTTATATGCACGTCCATTAATACCACATCAGGTTTATGTTCAAGTGCCAAGTTAAAAGCATCTGACCCATTAGAAGCCCGACCAATAACACTATAACCGAGTTCAGTGACATACGATGAAAGCTCCATTGCCACAATGCTCTCATCTTCAACAATCAGTACCTTCATACTCATACAACAAACCTTATAGTGTAATGGGTACCATGCGAAATATTGAGGTCTAACGTACCCTCTAACTGCTCTTCTGCCAATGTCTTCACTAAAATTAGACCAAGACTTTTTTCTTCTAAAAGTTCTTCATTATACCCTTTTCCTTCATCACATATTTCAAGAGTATTGACCGTTCCCGAAGCTTTGAGTCTTATATGGACAACCCCACCCTCTGCTGCGTAAGCATACTTCACCGCATTAGAGACAAGTTCATTTATAATTAGTCCTACATATACAGCTTCTTTGAGTGGCAAAGTTGCTGAAACATCACTTTTTAAGATAATGTTTAATTCTTGTAAAGTCTCATCCATACCTTCCACATATTCATCTACATAGACGTGCATATCTACTAATTCATCACCAGAGCGCTGATACAGAAGTTCATGGGTACGGGCTATCGCCCCTATACGCCCTTCTAATTGTTGCAGCATATTGTTCTCTTTGTCACATGTGGAGTAGTCATGTTGTAGACGAATCATCGAAAGTATCAGCTGTAAGTTGTTCTTAACTCTATGATGTAACTCTTTAAAAAGAAGTTCTTTTTGTTTAAGGGTGGTTGAGAGCACATCAGTCTGTTCTTGCACCTCATTTTCAATAATCTTTTGACGCAGGTTATACTCAAATACAAACTCATCATGTAACTGTTCTTTCTGCACTCGTAAAAGACTAAAACGATCAACAAAAGCTAATAACAATAACATCGCTTCAAGTGCCGTTGCCCACATCAATAGGTTTGGAAACTTATACATAACACTCACCAACCCTAAACTGTCCATAATAAGAAGTAAGTAGGCAAAGATAAGCACAATCCAACCTGCAATAAAAAAACGTGCTTGTTTATTACCTTGGAGATAGACGTAGATACCCGCGTAGGTATTAAACATAATAAAAGCGAGTCCTGTCAGTACGGTCACTTCTGGTAAATAGAAGTACGATGTTCCAATAAGTGGTATCTGTACAAGGAGAAAAAGAATAAAACCTTGATAAACACGATGTAAGCGTTTATACTCTTTTGTACCCAAGAAGTGCATTGCATACCATGCTGCAGCAATAATCATTATCCCCACTTTTGGAACCATTAAAAGGTTATCTATCTGTGTAAACCATGAAGGTGCATGCAGTGGTAAAAATCCAACA
>Ga0256824_10000653_pt1 | contig 13430 bp, 12 predicted proteins | sample CV67metaG_FD_191570 | JGI IMG/M metagenome (GOLD analysis project Ga0256824, IMG submission 191570) | Hydrothermal vent microbial communities from East Pacific Rise, Pacific Ocean - CV67 | ecosystem: Environmental > Aquatic > Marine > Hydrothermal vents | place: Pacific Ocean: East Pacific Rise...
AAATAACTCTAAGCAATTAATTTTACTATCTCCGTATTATAATTTAACGGATATGGTGCGTCAAAAGTATTCATTCATTCCAACTGTGCTTTTAAAATATAAATTTGCAACAAATGAGTATTTAAAGGAATGCGAAATGCCTATCACTATTTTTCATGGAAATAGTGATGAGGTTATTCCTTATGAATCTTCTCTAAAGTTAAAAAAAGCGTTTAAAGTAAAAATTAACTTAATTGAATTGAAAGGGCAAAATCACAATAGAATAACGGACAACGTTGACTATGTAAAAGAATTACATCAACTATTACACTAACTATGAAAGGACTTATAATTTCTGCGTTATTACTAATATTCCAATAATTTTTGACGTTTTCTTGTAATCAATCCTCTTGCATTTTTATCTAATTTATTATCCCACCCTAATAAGTATTTACTTAAAGGTGAGATGCCTAGAGAATCAATATTTCTATGAGCAAATGCCATAATTTCATTTGGATAATACTTCATGATTTTTTTCTTTTTTCTTCTGCTTTTTCCATTTCTATCAAATTGAGAAAGGTATAAATCTTCTGTACCAAAAAGGTGTAAAAATTCATGAGCAATAACTGATGGCCTTTTTTCACTTAAAACAGCATATTCTGTTTCTTCTCCAGAGGCAGTATGTAAAGCGACAGATAATTCATTTTCAAAATAACTATTTGTAAAAAAGAGTAAAGCAATGTTATCAGTTCCATAAAGATCTCTTAATCGTGCAATTAATCGTTCTCTATCATTCATTTTGTTTTTTGTTAATACCTTGGTAGAGTTAGATTTTGGCAGCCCTCTGGCAACCGTTCTTGAAATAGAATTCGACCAATCATCAACTAATTTAATACCTTTATATATGTATTTATAGTGAAAAAGTGTTGCGCCTAATGTTTCATACTTAAATTTTCCTCTGACTGGAATTATGTCATTTTTTGAATAGTATTGAAAATCAATATCAAGATTCACACCATTTTGTTTTGCTTGGTCTTCTAACCAATTTACAGCTCTAAGAATAGAATCTTTAGTAGATTTTATATCATATTCTGTCCAGGGATGAATACCTTTTGAGTCAACAAAAACGGCATAAAGTATAACTTTACCATTTAATGATTTACAGACATTATTTCTAATTGTAGGATAACGTGCAACTCCATTATTTTTAAATAAAAAACAACCTTGTACTAATAAAAGAAGTAAGGTAAAAATAATAAATCGTTTCATATATTTAATTACTAAATAAAAAACATTGCTTTTTATAGTTTAAACACCTACAACTTCAACCATCTCATTTTCCAGACTCCAAAAATGGCTTCTTTAAAAATGCTTGAACTCATTTTAGATGTACCAAATTCACGATCTATAAACGTAATAGGTACTTCAATTACTTTAAAACCATGCTTTACAGCTGCGTACTTCATGCAAATTTGAAAAGCGTAGCCTTTAAATGTAATGGCATCAAAATTTATTTTTTTAAGTACTCTTTTATTATAACATTTAAAGCCTGCAGTAGTATCGTGAATACCCACCCAAAGAATTATACGTACATACCAAGATGCTAAAAATGAAAGTATTAATCGTTTTTTATCCCAATTGGCTACTTTTCCACCCTTCACATATCTTGAACCAATTGACATATCGGCTCCCTCAATAACGCAAGCGTCTAATAATCGAGAAAGGTCGTCTGGATTATGAGAAAAATCGGCATCCATTTCAAATAAGTACTCATAATCTCTGTCTAACCCCCAATTAAAACCATGTAAGTAAGCGGTACCTAAACCCAATTTACCAGCACGTTCTTCAATGTGTAATCTTTCAGAAAATTCATTTTGTAATCCTTTAACAATTTTACCAGTTCCATCTGGAGATCCATCATCAACAATTAATAAATGAAAGCCCTCTTTTAAAGACATCACTTTACGAATCATGTTCTCAATGTTCTCTTTTTCGTTGTAGGTTGGTATAATTACTAAATTCTTCATATTTGGAAGACGCTAAGATAATACAAAATTTTAAGTTATACCCTTACCGGTAAATCGAAAGATGTAATAGTTTACTCAAAAACCTGTATTTTTAACACTTTTTATATGATAACTAGTCTAATTAAGCTAATTTTGAAGACGTGAAGCAAATTATAACTGTCATATTATTACTTTTTATCACGATTTGTAACGCTCAGCAAAGTTATAATATTGATTTATTAGACCATTGGACAGATACAACTCGTTTAAAAGGTGCAGAAAATGCCATTTTTTCAGACGTTTGGGGATTTGAATATCACTCAGATAATTATGTAGCTTTAGGTTCTACAGAAGGGACACATATTTTTAAAATTGAAAATAAAAAGCTAATAGAACTGGACTTTAAAAAAGGTAAATTTTCATCTTCACAAGTTCAACATAGAGATTTTAAAACCTACAAAAATTATTTGTATGCCGTTTGTGATGAAGGGGCAAGTAGTTTGCAAATATTTGATTTAAGCACACTACCAGACTCTATTCATAAAGTATATGATAGTAACCAGTACTTTCAAATTTGCCATAATCTATTTATTGACACACTAAAAGCTAAGTTATATGCCTGTGGAACGGATAATCAAGGTATGAAAGTTTTTGATATTCAAAATCCCATTCAACCTCAACTGTTTTATGAATATACTCAAAATTACGTACATGATTGTTATGTTACAAATGACACCGCCTTTTTAAATTGTGGGTTTGATGGACTTCAAATTTATAATTTTGAATCTACTTCCATTCAGCAATTAGGTCTTTTAGATTTTTATGCAGGTCAAGGTTATAATCATAGTGGTTGGCTAACAAAAGATAAAAATAAATATGTATTTATAGATGAAACAAAAGGTAAAAAGGTAAAAATTTGTAATAGTGAATCTTTGATAGATATTGAAGTGTCATCAATTTATGGTACAAAAAATTATGAAAACTCTGTTGCTCACAATGTTCAAATAGTTAATGACTTCGCATTTATTTCTTATTATAATGAAGGGGTGCGTATTATTGATATTAAAACTGACAAACCAAAAGAGGTAGGTTTTTATGATACATTTCATCAATCTACTGCTTACAAATTAAATGGAGCTTGGGGTGTATTTGTTTTTGAAAAAGAGGAATTAATTTTAGTTTCAGACAGACAGAATGGATTATTTTTATGCCATTTTCCAATTCAATTGTATAGAAATTTAGACACTACTACAATTACGTCAAACACACCGTTTATTGATGAAAATAGTAAGCTAATTTATGAATCTGGTGAAACCAATCCATTAACTTTCTCAATTTATGATCTAGCTGGTCATCACGTTTATTTAAAGGAGACTTTAAATGATTGGATTACTATCCCTCTGACATTATCTAGCGGAGCTTACGTTTATCTCATTCAAAATTATTTTGGAGACGTAGTGAGTCATGGTAAGTTTGTAATTGGAAATTAATTTACTTTTCTTTTTTTGTCAATGCAACCCTTTTTTGTAATTCTGCATCAATTTAATAAACGAATGAAAATTCATAAAATTAAATACCATGAGAACTATACTAATTGGAACATTAACACTTCTTTTAACTGTAACAAGCTGTAAAGACAAAGTTTATAATAAATATTTAGCAAATTCACCTATTTATACTTCTTTTGAAGACTTTAGGAACTCAGTTAAACTAGAAGTATCCCACTCAATAACTACAAAAGGAGGTATTTATATTAAAGACGATTATTTATTTGTGACAGAACCAAACAATGGTGTTCACATTATTGATAACTCCAATGTATCAGCACCAAACAATATTGGATTTTTAAAAATAACTGGCAATACTGGAATTATAATAAAAGGTGATTACTTATATGCCAATTCATTAATTGACTTAGTTGTGATAGATATTTCAGACATTTCAAATCCTAAAGAAGTAGGACGATTAAAAGATGTGTTTCCAAATTCATTACCATTTCCAAGTTATAATCCTGATTATCCTATTGCAACAATTGACAAAACGTTAGGTATTGTAACTGATTTTGAAATTAAAGAGGTAAAACAGGATATTGATGAGAATTATAATAGTTGTTATGGTTGTGAAACTAATACATTCCAAACGGGAATTGCGTATTCAGCTGAAGTAGGAAATACAATACAATCTCAAGGTATTTCAGGGTCGATTACAAAAATGACATTAATTGATGATTATATTTATGTGATGGAACAAAACAGTTTAGTACCAATTGATATTAGTAATGCAACTGAACCTAAAAGTAATGAAGGTATTTATATATGGAGAACTGTAGAAACTTTATTTGCAGCTCAAAATCATATTTTTATGGGAACCACAACAGGTATGTTGATTTACGAAACATCTAACCCTAATAGTCCCACAGAAAGAAGTGTGATTAATCATGTTGATGCATGTGATCCCGTAGTTGTTCAAGGAAATTATGCCTATGTTACCGTTAGATCTGGTACAAGATGTGGTGGGGAAATCAATCAGTTAGATATTATTGACATTACAAACTTAGATAGTCCGATTTTAAAAGAATCTTTTGAATTTACAAACCCACATGGCTTAGGTATTGATGGAACAAATTTATTTATTTGTGATGGAAGTGCAGGCTTAAAAGTGTTGGACGCTACAAACCCTTTAACCTGTGGTGATGAATTGATAAAAACGTTTGATAACATTCAAGCAACGGATATTATTCCATTTAACAACGTTGCTATTGTTATTGGTGATGATGGAATTTATCAATATGATTATTCGGACATTCAAAATTTAGTTTTAGTAAGCACTATTAATTTTTAAACTTAACCTTATGAAAAGTATAAGCACACTATTAGTTTTATTTTTAGTTCTAAATTTATTTGCTCAAAGAAGTGAAGTGACGTTAAAAAATGGGTCAGTAATTTTAGGTCTAATAAAAACAGAAAACGACAGTACTTTAAAAATAAAAATTAAAGGCGGATCTGTTTTACACTATTCAAAAGATGAAATTATATCAATTGAAGCCTATGATTATACAGATACAAAAGGAATAATATATAGCACTATAAACTATGGCTATATGCCTGGAATTAATGCAAGTAAAAGTTTTCATATTATAAATGGGTATAGATTTAATAACCATTGGAATTTAGGAATAGGTGTAGGAAAGGAGAGTGTAGGAAACCAGGATTACATTCCCCTATTTTTACATGGACAATACAATTTGCTAAAAGCAAATACTACACCATTTATATCGGTTATGGTGGGGTATGAAATGGCTTTAAATAATCAAGAACAAAATAAAGGCGGATTTACAACAGGAGCACAATTTGGTATTAATCATTATTTTTCTGATCATGTGGGTTTAACTACATCTGTTGGGTATAGATATGGGTATTTTAAACAAGAAAACAATTCTGGATGGTGGGGTGGTGAACCTACTGTTACAATTAGAGAAATAAACAGATTTGAATTTAGATTTGGTTTAGTATTTAAATAGAGAGTACCTTTGAATTAAAACGACTACAATTTCAAAATACAAAACATATTCAGATATCCAACTAGTTAAGGCTTGTTTAAAACAAAAACGACACGCACAGCAAGAATTGTATCTCAGATTTTCGTATATGATGAAAGGGGTATGTTTAAGGTATTCCAAAAATGAAACAGAGTCAGAAGATTTACTACAAGATAGTTTTATTAAAGCGTTTGATAAATTAGAGTCCTATAAAAACAAAGGTCCGTTAGGTGGTTGGCTTAGAAAAATAACTGTAAATACAGCTTTAGAGTATTATAGAAAAAACAAAATAAATACTGACCCTTTAACATTAGTAACTGAAGAAGTGGATACAACAAGTGATGCCATTCAACACTTAGAACTAGCAGATTTAGTTCTTAAAATTCAACAACTACCAACTGGTTTTAGAACTGTTTTTAACCTTTATGCGATTGAAGGTTACACCCATAAAGAAATAGGTGAATTAATGTCAATTTCTGACGGGACTTCTAAATCGCAATACAGCAGAGCTAAAAAACTATTGATAAAGATGATTGAAGATGAAAATCAAACAGAATTAAAAAATTTGAAATATGCAAAATAAAGGCGATTTGCAAGATAAGTTTACCGATTTTGGTGCTCAACCTACTGATGCGCTTTGGGATTCTATTGCCTCAAATTTAGATACTAAAAGAAATAAAAAAGTAATTTTATCTTGGTGGATTGGTTCTGGGATTGTAGCAATTTTGGGATTAGGTTTAGGGGTGTTTATTTATTTTTATGATACTAAACTTAACTTAGCTTCAATTGATGGTGTTGATGAACATAAAACTATAAACTCACACCTTTATTTAGAAAAGGAAACTTCACATTTAAAAGATACAATTCAACCCATTAAAATAAAGACCCAAAAAGGACAAAGTGGTACTACCGAATTGACATCACAAAATATAATTAATAACGTTGATAGAATTGAAGTAAAAGCACATTCAAAACCACTGACTACACTACCAAAAGTTAAGACAACGAATACTCAACCCAAAAGTCAATTATTTTTTGACCATTTAAAAGCGAAGTCAAAACAACATCTTATCCCAGAAAAATCGAATACAGAAGGTGTTACCTTACTATATACGGATGAAGAAGAAGATCTTAATTCAGTAAAAGTCAATACTCAATTTGTTACTTTAACAACAACTAATGAACGACAATTAGTTTGCGAAGAGTGTGATTCAGTAATGAGTGCAAGATCTATAGCTGAAATCACATTAGTTTTCAATCAAAATTTAGGATTGAATAAATTATCCATGCCTAGAAAACGGAAACAATTTGAATATAGCTTGAATACCGTAACGTTTTTCAATTCTAAGAATATAGATCAACAAACGTATGCTTCAATAAATACAAATGGTTTTACTTATACAGCAGATGAATCACTAACAGCAAGTAATAACACTCAATTCAAAACATCTATTCCATTGGTTTTAAGGTTTGGAATTGCCACGCCACTTTTTAAACGTTTTAAAATTCAAACAGGTTTAGATTTTGGATGGATTCATTCTAAACCTTTAAATTCAGAAAATCTATACCAAAGATCATCTATTTTCACACTAGGTATTCCTGTACTATTAAAATTAAACTTTGTGACTAAAAAACGTTTTGATGTGACAGTTAATATTGGAATTGTTAATGATTTTACAATTTTAAACCAAGACAAGCCCTATGAAAAATCAACGTTTACACTTACAAAAGGATTTTTAGGAGGCGCTGAAGTTGGTTTTAATTTTGATTATAAGCTAACCGAAAAACTGAAACTTGGAATTGGTACTGGTGTAAGAACGTATTATTATCAAAGTAAACCAATATTAAACTTTACAACTGGAAAAAATGCATTTTATTCCCTAAATTTTGGACTAACCTGGAATTATTAACGAGAATACAAATCATTAAACAAAAAACCCAATCAGAAAATAATCTGATTGGGTTTTCAATTTTATTATAAAGTGTTGTTTAGTGCTCTACTCCACCTTTACCATGAACATGTCCATGATCTAATTCTTCTTCAGTTGCTTCTCTTGTTTCTAAGATAGTTCCTTCAAAGTAAATATCTTGACCAGCTAACAAATGGTTCATATCAAATTTAACTGTTGTTTCAGCAATTTCTAAAATTGTTCCTGGGTGAACTTGACCTTCATTGTTTTGTAATGGCAATACATTACCAACAACAATTTGCTCAACTAATTTTCCGTCTTCACCATGAAACATATCTTGAGGTAAGTCAATAATAGCTTCTTCCACTCTTTGACCATAAGCGTTATCCGCTTTGATTCCAAAAGAAAATGTTTCTCCAACTTTTAATTCAACTACTTTTGCTTCAAATTCTGGAATCATTTGACCTTTTCCTGTTAAAAACACTAATGGTTCTTGACCTTCAGTACTTTCAATCATTTCTCCTGCTGCTGTGTCTTTGTATAATTTGTAATTTAAAGAAATTACATTATTTTTTACTTCACTCATTTTTTTAATTTTTTGCAAAGATAAACTTTTTTTAGATACAAGCTACTAAGATACAAGTCACAAGATTTTTAATTTTCAATAATTGAACAACAAATTCACCGCTTAGGTCTATCTAAAGTTAGTCCGTTGACCTGAGTGGTGTACTTGATCAAGTGCTAAACAATAGGTTTACAATTTAGAAGTAAATGTGCAGGTACACAAACTCAGGTTAACGTATCTGTTTGAAATAAACCTGAGCTGTGATTTAAAGTTTATAAAACGATACAGACAGTGTCTGAAGTAGATATAATAGAATTTAAAAGCGTTAGGATGAAGGTGGTTAGCTTTAATGGTTAGAAATTTACAAACCCTTGAACTTAAAAAGCGCCCAAAGAAGCTTTGCAAATTTTAGGTGTTGTTAATTGATAAATGTTAAACTAAAAGCTGTAAACCGTATAAACGCCCAAATTTGATAAAGCCCAAATAAGACGCTCAATTAAATACACTACTTTACCTAGTTACGCTTGACTTTTTAACTATTTACTTAGATGAATTAGGCTTTTTTTTATCCCATTTTTTTTTACCCTTATAGTTTCCACCTTTACCTTTTGAATTAAATTTAGGTTTTGCAGTAGACCATTTTGGAGCCTCTCCCAATTCTTCAGGTGGATTTAATTTTGGTAAGTCAGCTTCAATTAATTCTTCAATTTTTCTGAACTTATACATGTCTTTTTGGTTCACTAAAGTAACGGCTTCTCCTTTAGTTTCTGCTCTTGCTGTACGACCAACTCTGTGTACATAATCAGCTGCCTCATGGGGAACATCATAATTAATAACCATATTAATTTCTTTAATGTCAATTCCTCTACTCATTACATCAGTAGCTACTAATATTCTAATTCGTCTTGATCGGAAACCTCTTAAAACATCTTCTCTTGCTGCTTGATCTAAATTAGATGAGATTCCTTTTGACGGGAAACCAGCTTTATTTAAAGATTGTACAATTTGAGATACTTTCATTTTTGAAGAAGTGAAAATAATTATACTTTTATAATTTTTTCTTTCTTTTAATAAGTGTCCTATTAATTTATCTTTTTGATTGTCAAATGTTAAATACACTTTTTGATCAACACCTGCAGCTGGTTTTGCAACTGCTAAAGCTATTTTTTCTGGATTATTTAATATTTTACCTGCTAATAGCTCTAAACTTTTAGCCATGGTTGCAGAAAACATTAACGTTTGGTGCTTTTTTGGTAAATATGAAATAATTTTATTTAAATCGTCAATGAATCCCATATCCAACATACGATCTGCTTCATCTAAAATTAAATGCTTAACGTGATCAAAATTAACATAGCCTAATTTTAAATGTGATAATAACTTACCTGGGGTTGCTACAATGATATCTGTACCATTTTTAAGTGCGTCTTTTTGTAAATCAAAATCTTTACCGCCTCCGCCACCGTAAACCGCTTTAGAACCTACAGATACAAAATAAGACAAGCCTTGAATTTGTTGTTCAATTTGTATGGCTAACTCCCTAGTTGGTACAATTATTAATGTATCAATAGTTGAATCTGTTTTACCCACTAATTTATTTAATATAGGTAAAACAAATGCACCTGTTTTTCCGGTTCCTGTTTGAGCACATGCTAAAACATCTTTATTATCTAAAATTAAAGGAATGGCTTGCGCCTGTATTGGGGTAGCAGTTTCAAAGCCCATATATGAAATGGCTTCTAATAATTGCTCGTCTAAGTTAAGTTCTGTAAATTTCATTGTGCTAAAGGTACAGTATAATTTGTAATGAGTTAAAAAGACACAATTAAAGTAGTTAAAAGTGAATAGTTAATTACTTAATAATAACTTTTTTTACAACTATTGATTTTTCCGTTTTAATTTTAAATTGATAAATACCTGGACTAAATTCTTCTGTATTTAGTTGTAGATTAAAGGTTGAATTTGAGTGTGTATTTTTTACTTTTTCACCTAAAATGTTATATATTTCAATGTCTTTTATAATTTCAGAACTGGTAATTGTTACTATGTCATTTACAGGGTTTGGATAAAGTTGTAAAATAGACTTTGATTCAGAATATATACTTGTAATGCAAGGTGTAATATTCAATTCTCTCACACCCGTATAGTTTGAATGAGGAGGAGTAATTGTTGCCCAAATATAAGCTACATACACTTTATTATTATATAAATCCATTCCCCATGACCCATAATCGTCTGTGGTAGATTGGTAACTTTCGCACATTGAAATTGAAGAAATGTTTGAAACATCTAAGACAACAATATCACTTTTCCCTGCTGACAGATATAACTTGTTACAAACGGTGTCTAATGCTAATTCATTTGCATGTCCTATAGCATTGCTCCATAATATAGCATCATTTGTTGGTGTTTGCCAACCTGTGCCATGCCACCATCCAACCTGTATAATACTCATTGGGTTACTAATATCTAAAATTTCTACCCCATAATAGTCTAATGTAATATAAGCTAAGTTATTATGAATTTCTATATTATTATAAGCTGTTGCGTTATCTATTAAATCTGTAAATACATATTGATTTATTTGAGCAGGTGAATTCACATTCGAAACATCAACAATTCTTAATCCTCCTCTGTCATAACATATAAAGGCAGTATTGTTCTTTATTGCAATTCCTCTGGCGTTATATAATCCCGAACCACCTGTTTGATTATGGGGAAAATCATTTTGTAAAACTAATTGGCTTTTAAAAGTAATGTTTGATTTATCAGAAATATCTAGAATAATTAATCCTGATTGCATTCCTGCTAAATAAGCAAAATCTCCCTCAATAAAAACAGCTCCAGCTCCTCCAGATGTGCCACTTAATGAATAGAAGTCTAAAACAATTGGTGAAGTTGGATCGGTGACATCAATAATCGCAAGTCCACTCTCTTCATTTGTAGACCAAATATCGCCTAAAGTAGCGTATAAATAGACACCATGTTGAATTAAATTTATTACTGACAAACCCCCTAATTGAATATTTGTTATGGTATTGTTTAAAGAGGTTACACCACTTAAAGAAATGTCTAAAACTTTAATACCTGCATTTGTTGATGCTAAATAAATATATGGTTTATCTGTTTTATCTCGTTCTGGTGTAGTTGCGTTACCTAAAGCAGGATTATTAAATAATTCATGATCTAATTGAAGAGCATTATAATTTACACATTGTGAATGTGAAATGGTTGATGTTAAAAGAATAAGGATGAATAGATGTGCTATTTTCATTCAACTAAAGTACAATAAAAGTAGAGAGTATAAAAGTTCTAGTTCAATCAATTTTATCATGAATCATTTTGCTTAACACATGAATGTTATCGCAAAAATCTACATCATTTGTAATAATCAAATCCGATTCAGATTTATAAGGTCTAACATAATTATCATAAGATGGTATGACGTGATTATTCCATTGGTAAATAATAGACTCTTCTGAATAATTACGCTCAATCATGTCTCTTTTTAAACGTCTAGCCAATTGTTGTTCTCTGTCCACGGACAAATAAACGGAGTAGTTTAATTTAGATTTTACAAATGGGTAATGCATGACAAAAAGCCCTTCAACTATTAAAATTTCGTTAGGTTCAATTAATAAATAATCATCTGGGTTATCAGGATTGTTAAACGTATATACTTTTTGTTTAACTACTTTATTCTTTAATAATAAATCTAAATCGTGTTCTAATTGTGAGGTATTTAGTGCTGTTGGTAAATCAAAATTAGTTACACCATTGTTATCAATTACTTGTTGGTCTTTTGGTTTATAATAATTATCTAAAGACAAGGTTGTAATTTTTCCATCAAATTCGTTGTATAATTTATTAATAAGTGTCGTTTTTCCAACGCCACTACCTCCAGTTATTCCAATTATTAATTTGATATTTTTCAACGTATTAGGGTATTAAATTTTGATGTTATAAAATTACTTTAAAATTTTGAATAATTCAATTTTCAAAATAGTAAATATTTTTTTATGGAATTTATAAGTGCCTTGCATCTAATAAGAAACGAACATTAAAAAACACAAATTATGAAAAAAATAATAATGATAGTATGTTTAGCATTAACAGGGATAGCTAGTGCTCAAACAGGAGGAACAGTAATGGGAAAATTATATAATTCTGATTCAACTAGTGTAATACCATTTTCAATTGTAAGACTAGAAGCTGCAGGAGAAACAATAAGTACAGTAACAGATATTAACGGAAAATATAAGTTTAGTGCGGTTAAGCCAGGGATCTGTAACTTAAAAGCAGAAACTGCTTCTTATGGAAAAAAAGAAGTAAGTGGGGTAGTAGTAACTTCAGAAGGTATATCAAAAGTTAATATGTATTTAACAAAAATGTTAGATGAGGTAATTGTAGAATGGAAAAAACCAAAATTAGATATTGACAACACATTTAAGATTACCGCTCAAGATTTAGTACACAATATTAACCAACAAAGTCCTCTTGATATGTTAGCGAATTCAAGTTCTGAAATTACTAAAACGGCTAATAACGAATTAATCATAAGAGGGTCTAGAGCTGGAGACGTAATCTATTACGTTGATGGTGTAAAGATGAATACTATGCAATCTGTTCCAGGTGTTTCTATTGGTGGAATGACAGTATTCACTGGTGGAGTCCCAGCAAAATATGGAGACACAACAGGTGGAGTTGTAGTTTTGGAAACTAAAAGTTACTTTGATTTATATTATGCATGGAAAGCAAAAAAATAGCTTTCTCCTAACAGGTCTGCTAAACAAAATTAGTTAGGCCTGTTAGGTGTGTTTAAGTAAATTCTTTAATCAAAGTCTTAACAGGTTAAACATAAATTTGTTAAGAGAATATTATACCTAAATTATGAAATATCTAATAGTCTTACTTTTGTGTTTTAGTTTTAACGGATTCAGTCAAAATAACACTCAAATAAAGGGTGTAATTTATTCAAGTGATTCAACGGAAGTAATTCCATTTGCTAAATTATGGTTAACCACTAAAACGGATACAGTTGTGACACATACTGATATTAAAGGAAACTATATATTCAAAAATTTAAAAACAGATACGTTTGACTTAAGAGTTGAAAGCTTATCTATGGAAAGAAGAGTAATAAAACAGATTACTTTAAAATCAAACGAATCATTATGTTTAAATGTATTTTCAAGTATTCAACTTATCTGTAACGGCTGTTGTCAAATGATTTGTTTAAGACGACCACGAGCTTATGAAATAGGAAATGAAAATCACGTTAAATTAACGCGAGTAGATATTCAAATAACAGGTACAATTCGAATAAGTGATGGAGTAGTTAAGATGTCTACAGATTTCAATCAACAGGAAAATCAACTTTTTGTAAGAGGGTCAAGAGAAAACAACGTAATGTATTACGTTGATGGTGTTAG
>Ga0256824_10000654_pt1 | contig 13425 bp, 24 predicted proteins | sample CV67metaG_FD_191570 | JGI IMG/M metagenome (GOLD analysis project Ga0256824, IMG submission 191570) | Hydrothermal vent microbial communities from East Pacific Rise, Pacific Ocean - CV67 | ecosystem: Environmental > Aquatic > Marine > Hydrothermal vents | place: Pacific Ocean: East Pacific Rise...
GTGTAATATGTGCTTCAAGTGTATACATAGGGTCTTGCTTTAGTATTGCACCAAAGCTATTGTCATTATTTTCATAAAACCATACTGATGGTAATATTTCCAATGTAGTTATTGATCCTGCTTTCCACTCACCTATAGTTTGAACCATAGGTAGTCCTAAACGCAAATTCCAACGGTTTGTACCCATATTTAGTAAACTGTCACTCTCATAGTCTCCTGTTGGTGCTGTAACCCCAACTAAGAGTGAAATAAGTGTACTCTGTTCATAGCTAGCAAACTCTTCAGCAGTTAAAGCAGGCGCACCCATAAGATTTATAACACCTTGTAAATATATATCGCCTAATCCTCTTGATGATTTAGCTATTGCATTGTTTTTAGTGCTTAGGCTTCCCGATATATTACCAGCTGTTATTACCCCTGTAAGTATAGCAGAAGCACCTGCTACATCAAAAATTTTATTATATCCAAGAACACCTACTCCAATATCTGTTTTAAAATCAACACTGCTTTGAGTACCCTCGGGACTAATGCTATTACCACTAGCAGACCAGTAGTATGTTTGAAGTATATTTGTACCTACTGGAGCATTCCAATACATACGAGGTCCATCATCTGCACCATTTACTAGCGTTAGTGTAGATGCTACTACTAGTAAACTCTTTAAAAAGTTATTCATTTCTTACCTTTTTTTATAATCTTTATTTATTTTATCACAATAAAATCATATAATCTATCCTAAAAGCGTAAATATGTTACTATTATCCTATGAGAAGTAAAAAAAATGTAGAAACAATTAAATTAAAAGATGGTGAATATCTTGAAAAAGAGTTCAATAATTATGTAGATATGGCTCAAAATGCTGTAGATTGGACTCTTTTTTGCTCTTATCAACTTCAGCCAAATTTTTCAAAGGGTATATATAAAATTTTGCAACTACCTTCTATGCAAATAGCCTATAGTGAGATGACTGGTGGTATTATGTTTGATTTTGTTGTACCAAAAGATTGTATTACATTTTCAGTTATGAGAAATATTTCTAAAAAAGCATCAATTGATCAAATGAAATTAGAAAGTAAAATGATTGCCATATTGGACGATAGTAAAGTATACAATTTTATATGTAGTAGTCGCGTAGAGTTTATAGAAATATCTTTAAATAAAAACTCTAATTTTCTACTAATAGATAAACTAAGCAGAGTAATTGATAAATTTTACATAGATAACTCTAATATAATGTCTAATTTACTAATGAACACCATAAACAAATATGCAGATATAGAGTTACTAGATGAAAAAAAATCTATACAAATTGAAGAAGAGATTGTAGCTAGTATGTTAACTCTCATAGAAAGTCAAAAGATAAATACTCCTCACTTTAAAAAATCTGAGCAAATTGCACTTTCTATAAAGAGAAAACTATTTAAACATATGGATCATACAATGAGTGTAGAATTATTAGCAAATAAAAATAATATTTCAACTAGAACTCTTCAAAATGCTTTTAAGTCTCTATTTGATTTAAAACCAAATCAATTTATACGACTTCTAAAACTAAACTTAGTACACCATGAGCTACTAAAAAGTAATCCATCACAAACAAGTGTACAAAGAGTAGCTCAAAAATGGGGCTTTTTTCATATGGGTCGTTTAGCCAAGTACTATGCTGATTTGTTTGGAGAAAAACCATCAATTACACTAAGTACAAATATTCCTATAGTAGATGGGATAAAAGAGAATTGTGTAGAGAGAAAAGAAGAGATATAATAAATAATATTGATTTTATGTTATAATATAACAATTAAATTAAAAGGATTGTTATGTTGAAATATGGGCTTTTGTCTCTACTATGTTTATCGCTTAATGCTGAAAGTTTTTACTATGAGTACGGTAAAAAAGTAACTGTTGAAAAAATATCTGAAAGTAGATCAAATAGTGGTACAAGCTATTATAAAAACTCTTTAGGTAAAAAAGTAGGTATTAAAAATGAGATTATTTTTAAGTGTGTTGATGGAAAAGAGTGTCTTTCTATAGTTAAAAGATATAATCTTAAAGATATATCTAATTTATCAGATAATATTTACATAGCAAAAGTTTTAGAAGGCAGTGATATATTTGAAATATCACAAAAACTATATCTTGAAGATAGTATAGAATTTGCAAATCCTAACTTTGTTAAGAAAAGACATAGGAGATAAATAATGAAAGTCAATAGTTATACCAAAATTGCTTTGTCTTTAACTATGGTACTACTCTACGGATGTGGTAGTAGCTCATCATCAAAAACTAAACTAGATAAACCAACGACAGAACTAATACCACAAAATGAACCATATTTTAAATATGCTTGGCATTTAGATGCTTCTTCAACTCAAATGGAGAATGTAGGATACTCTATTGATCCAAATGCAGATGTGCATGTATTGGAAGCGTGGAATGTAACGAAAGGTTCTGGCATAAGAGTAGCTGTTATAGATGATGGATTTGATGTTAGCCATGAAGAGTTAATAGATAATGCTATATCTACATATAATGCTGATGAAGATAGCAATAATGTTGAGTATGATGGGTTTGATGGTATTCATGGAAATACTTGTGCTGGATTTATTTTAGCTTCTGTCAATAAAAAAGGTATCTCAGGTATAGCTCCTGAATCTAAACTAATCGCAATTAAACAAGTAGACGATAATGATGCAAATTTAATTAGAGCCTTTGAGTACGCAAGAAATCAAGGTGCTAAAGTCATTAGCTGTAGTTGGGGTACGGGGCAAGTGTCTGAGACTATTGTGTCTGAACTAAAATCACTGTATGATTCAGGTATTACTGTTGTGTTTGCTTCTGGTAATGATGGCATGGACTTAGACCAAGCAGGATATGATGAATCTGAAGTGCCATGGGTACTAGGTGTAGGTGGTTCTGGAGAAAACAATGATGTTACATCTTATTCAAATTATGGTAAAAATATAGATATTTTAGCTCCATCTGGAGATGCTCAACTATCATCAGGTATTTTAGGCATAGACGATACAGGGTCAAATGGAAATCAAAATCAAAGAAATATTGTAAACAATAACTATGCTTTTACAGATGGTACAAGTTTTGCTTGTCCACTAGTAGCTGGTGCAGTTTCATTAATGTATAGTGTAAATCCAAATATAAGTCCTGCTCAAATAAGAGATATAATCATATCTACAGCAGATAAAATAGGTGGTGTTAATCTATATGATAGTAATGGCTTTGATAAATCAAAAAGAAGAGCTTACGGAAAAATAAATATTAGTGAAGCTGTAGCACAAGCTAGTAGGTAATAAAACAATTAGAGTGATGCTATTTCTGATTCTTGAATAGCTATTACTCTTCTTTCCAATTTTAAAATCTCTGCGAGTAAACTTTTAGATATTTGCTCTAGCTCTAAAAAGTATTCTCTACCTAACTCAATTGTTTCATCTGTTAATTTCTTTTTATTGCTAAAAAGCTTTGCAAAAAAACCTCTAGTTTCTACAACATAATAGAGCTTAAAAATTTTTAAATATACATCATGAAGTTTTGAATGTTCATCTTCAATATTATCCATACACTCTAAACTATTGTTACGAAGTGCATTTAGTTTTTGTGCTTCACCATAAAACCATTGACCAAATTTACACTCGGTTGAGTTAACTGGTATAGAGTTTTTATCTATTTCAATACCTTCAATTAAAAATTTAGCTTTTTGTACCCAACTAATATGTGCAGCTTTAGCTGCTCTTAACTGTTCCAATATAATATTTTTATCCATAACCTAGATTCCTTTAAGTTTTACTTCTTATTAATCATAACTAAAATTTATTAATATATCATTAAAATTATAATATTACTTAAATAGGGTATGTGTTAATTGTGGATTGTATTTGTGTTATGAGATTATTGTTGAAAGATTTGTAGATTGAAATTTAGTGCATACAAATATATATAATATTTTATGAAGTATACACCAAATATATGCTATTTGTATCTAAAAGTGATACGACCTTTATCTAGACTGTATGGAGTTAATTCAACTTTTACAGTATCACCAGGTAAAATTTTAATGTAGTGCATTCTCATTTTTCCTGCTATATGACAAAGTACAATATGTCCATTGTCAAGTTCAACTCTAAATGTAGCATTTGGTAATGCTTCAACTACTTTTCCGTCTATCTCTATTACATCATCTTTAGCCATTGTTTTCCTTTTTATCTTTACGCATCTGTTAATATTATCGCTTTACCATCAACTACTGCAACTTGGTGTTCATAGTGAGAAGTTCTACACTTATCTTCACTTAAAACTGACCATTTATCATCTAGTAGTAGAGGTATTCCACTCTTCATACATACCATAGGTTCTAAACAAAAAACCATTCCGTTCTTTATCTTAGGTCCTTGCTTAGCTTTGCCTTCAAGGTAGTTTGGTATATTTGGTTCATCATGAGGCTTAGTACCTATGCCATGACCACAAAAATCTCGTAAAGGAACAAAACCTCTACTTGTAATAAAGTCTTCTAAAATTTTAGTTAACTCTTTAAAACGCATTCCTGGTTTTATAGACTCAATAGCATAATAGAGTGCATCTTTAGAACAAGCAATTAAAGCTTCATCTTCTGCTGAAATTTTTCCAATAGGCATAGTAATTGCAGCATCACCAAAATAACCATCTAACTTAGTACCAATATCAAGACCTAAAATATCACCCTCTTTAATGGTTTGATTACTAGGAACTCCGTGAATACATACTTCATTTAAAGATGTACATACAGAACCTGTAAAACCATAAAGACCTTTAAATGATGGAGTAGCCCCTAAAGAACGAAGGTACTTTTCACCCATTTCATCTATCTGTTTTAGTGACATTCCTGCTTTGATTGTATTTTGAAGATATTGTAGTGTTTTGCCAACGATTTCGCCAGCTTTTTTAAGCTTAGCGATCTCGTTAGGTTTTCTTATAGCAATAGCCATTATAGACCCACATTTCCTAATGTATCGTATTGATTCATTGTTCTTTGTGCTTCTATTTTTCTCATAGTATCAAGTGCTACTTGAACAATAATGAGTACTGAAACCCCACCAAAGTAAAATGATGCACCCATTCCTGAGATAATAGCAAATGGTAGTGTAGATATAATAGCCAAATAAATAGCTCCTGAACCTGTCAGGTTACTCGCAACATCATTTAAGAAGTCTTTAGTGTGAGCACCTGGTCTTACACCTGGGATGAAACCACCCTGTCTTTTTAAGTTGTCTGCAATATCTTTAGCATTAAATGCAATTGACGCATAGAAGAAAGCAAAGAACATAACAAGTAAGAATGTTACTATATTAAATACTACACCACCTGGTGATAAAGCATCTGCAATAGCTGTTAGCCACTCATTTGTACTAGCCTGTAGCATAGTCAATGGAAACATCAATACAGCAGAAGCAAAGATAGGAGGAATAACACCAGAAAGGTTAACCTTAATAGGAATGTAATTCATAACTCTCTTTGTCTGATTTTGCATTATTGTTTTTCTTGAATACGATATAGGAACTCTTCTCTCACCTAGTTCAACATATATAATAGCCAACACGGTAATAAGCATAATTGCTAAAATACCAAGAATAACCAAGAAATTCATCTCTCCTGCATTCACTGCTCTGATTGTGTTACCAATAGCAGATGGTAGACCAGATACAATACCAGCAAAGATAATAAGTGAAATACCATTACCAATACCTTTTTGTGTAATCTGCTCACCAATCCACATAAGTAACATAGTACCTGTTAACATTGAAAATGTTGTTAGTACTGTAAACATTACAGGGTCTATCATAACTGCACTCGCACCTGAACGACCTGTCATACTTTGTAGTCCCATAGATACACCAATAGCTTGAACTACTGTAATGAAAATAGTAAAATAACGAATAATTTGCATATATTTTTGCATACCATCTCGTTCTTTTTTCATTTGACCTAATGTTGGGAAAGTTGCTGATAGGAGTTCCATAACGATGGAGGCAGTAATGTAAGGCATAATACCTAAAGAGATGATACTTAATCGTTCTACAGCATTACCTGAGAACATATTCATCATCCCTAGGGCATTGCTTGAGTTGTTATCAAAGAACTCTTTGATAACAGCTAAGTCAACACCAGGAGTGGGAATATAGGCTAAAACTCTGTACGCAAAAAGGAATCCTAAAGTTATTAGGATTTTTTGAGTTAAAGCATTACCCATCTTATTTTCCGCTTGTTGTAACAGCTTCGTCTTTAATCTTAGCAGCTAAATCTTTAGCAGTTGCACCGATTAGTTTAACTCTAGTTACTGTTTTTTGTAGCTTATGAACAGATTTGATACTTTCAATAGTTATCTCAGCTAGTTCTGCAACAACTTTGATTTTTTCAACATTGATTACATAAGGTTTTTCAACTTTAGATGTGAAACCTATTTTAGGAAGTCTCTTAATAAGTGGCATTTGACCACCTTCGAAACCTCTTTTTCTCTTATAACCAGATCTTGACTTTTGACCTTTGTTACCGCGTCCAGCTGTTTTACCTGTTCCTGAACCCTGACCACGACCAACTCTTTTTCTATTTTTAGTTGAACCTGGAGCAGGTTGTAAATTATGTAAACCCATAACTACCCCTTACGATTTAATTCTAGTAAGAGCTTGAATTGTTGCTCTAACTAAGTTATTTGGATTATTTGAACCGATTGATTTGCTAAGAACATCTTGAATTCCTGCAAGCTCAAGTACTGGTCTAGCAGCACCACCGGCAATAACACCTGTACCTTCTGATGCTGGTCTAAGAACAATTCTACTTGCGTTGAATTTATGTTCTATGTCATGAGCAATAGTTGTACCTTTAATGTTGATTTTCACAAGATTTTTGTGAGCATCATCAACTGCTTTTTTAATCGCATCTGGAACTTCTTTAGATTTACCAAAGCCATATCCAACTGTACCTTTTTTGTCGCCAATAACTACAAGTGCAGTAAATCTAAATCTTCTACCACCCTTTACAACTTTAACAACACGACCGATATTTACGATTACCTCTTCAAACTCTTTTTCGACTTCTTCGTTATTTCTTTTTTGCATCATGTCTCCTTAAAACTTAATTCCAGCTTCTCTAAGAGCATCAGCAAATGATGCAACAACGCCGTGATATAGGTAACCATTTCTGTCAAAAGCAACAGTTTCAATGTTTTTAGCTTTAAGGTTCTCTGCCATAGCAGCACCAACTTTTTTAACATCTTCAATTGTTGCTCTTAAACCAAGTTTAGCACCATCTACAGATACAAGAGTTGTACCTGTATTATCATCTATAGCTTGAGCATAAAAGTGCTTGTTTGATTTAAACACAGTTAGTCTTGGTAATTCAGCTAAACCAAATACCTTACCTCTAACTCTTGCTTTTCTTTGAGCACGAAGTTTATTTTTTCTTTTTTGAATACTTTTTAACATACTATCGCCCCTTACTTACCAGCTGCTTTACCAGCTTTTCTAATGATATGCTCATCAGTATACTTAACACCTTTACCCTTGTAAGGCTCTGGTGGTCTGAATGATCTTATCTCAGCTGCTGCTTGACCAACTGCTTGCTTGTCTGTACCCTTGATTGTAACTATATTTTTAGTTACAACTATTTCTAGTCCCTCAGGGATATTGAAATCTATTGGGTGAGAGTGACCAAGTTGAAGGTTAAGAACCTTCCCTTGTACAGCTGCTCTATAACCAACACCGTTGATCTCTAAAGATTTTTCATAACCTTTATCAAGACCTATGATGATGTTATTGAAAAGTGCTCTGTATGTTCCCCAGTAAGCTGCGTCTTGTTTTTCGTCGCCTACTCTTTCAAATGAAACTTCAGTACCATCTATATTGATTCCCACTCTACCGTGAGTCTCAAGTCTCTTTTCAAGATTGCCTTTCTTAGCCACGAGAGTCGTACCATCTAGTGATACATCAATACCACTTGCAACAGTTACTGGTCTTTTTCCTATTCTTGACATCTTGTCTCCTTACCAAATACTACAGATTACTTCACCACCAACGCCAAGCTTATAAGCTTCATCGTTAGCAATAACGCCTTTAGAAGTAGAAACTACTAAAGTACCGTAACCATTTTTAAATGTTCTAATATCATCTTTACCTTTGTGAACGCGTCTACCAGGCTTAGATATTTTGTTAAGTTCGTTTATAACACTGTTTCCATTGTCATCATATTTAAGAACCACTTTAATTGTTTTTTTGTTTCCATCTTCTTTCACTTTAAAGCTCTCTAAGTAACCTTTATCTACTAAAATAGATATGGTTGACTCAATAGATTTTGAGTGAAGAAGTGTAGTAACATCTAGTTTTCTTTGAGCAGCATTTCTTATACGAGTAAGAGAATCTGCAATTATATCTGTCATCATCTTGTTCTTCTCCTTACCAGCTTGCTTTACGCATACCAGGGATTAATCCCTCGTTAGCCATTTTTCTTAAACATATACGGCAAAGACCAAAATCTTTGTATACTGAGTGAGGTCTACCACAAATGTTACATCTTGTATATGCTCTTGAAGAGAACTTAGGTGTTCTCTTCTGCTTAGCAATCATTGATTTCTTAGCCATTAGTTTCTCCCTTTAGCAAAAGGCATACCGAGCTTTTCTAAAAGCGCGAATCCCTCTTTGTCTGATTCAGTACTTGTAACAATTACAATATTCATACCGTGAGTTTTAATAATATTATCAAATTCAACCTCTGGGAACATTAACTGCTCTTGAAGACCGAAGTTGTAGTTACCTCTACCATCAAAACCTTTTCTAGGAGTACCTCTAAAGTCTTTAACTCTTGGAAGTGCTATAGATACTAGTTTGTCGAAGAAGTTATACATATTTTCACCTCTAAGAGTAACTCTAATACCTGATGGAGCACCTTCTCTTGCTTTAAAACCTGCAACAGATTTTTTAGCATTTACAACTACTGCTTTTTGACCAGCAATAAGAGAAATAGTATCTTGCATATTTGCTATTAGTTTAGAGTCTTTACCCTCTTCACCAGCACCTACAGAGATAACTATTTTTTCAAGCTTAGGTGTCTGCATCGGGTTTTTAATACCACACTCTTCTTGAAGTGCAGGAACGATGTCATTGTACTTTTGCTTCATTCTACTCATAGGTTTAGCCCTCTACTTTTTTTACATTTGAGATATGGATTGGCATCTCTTTGCTCTCAAATCCACCATCTTTATTTTGCTCTGTTGGTTTAACTGCCTTTTGAGCTGTTTTAGAACCAGAAACAATTACTGCATCTTTCTTTGTAAGAACTTGAAGAACTTCTCCAGTTTTACCTTTATCATCACCAGCGATGATCAGTACTTGATCACCCTTTTTGATTTTAAACTTTTTAGCCATTACCATACCTCCGGTGCAAGTGATACAATTTTCATAAAACCTGCATGTCTTGTTTCACGACTTACTGGACCAAAGATACGAGTACCTATTGGCTCTTTTTTGTCATCAATGATTACTGCTGCATTATCGTCAAATCTAATAAGTGAACCATTTTCTCTCTGGAGCTCTTTTTTAGTTCTAACAACTACTGCTTTAACAACCTTACCTTTTTTAACTTTTCCAGTTGGAAGTGCTTTTTTAACAGAAGCAACAATAATGTCACCTACTGATGCGTATCTTCTCTTAGAACCGCCAAGAACCTTAATACACATAATCTCTTTTGCACCAGAATTATCTGCTACATTCAATCTTGTAAAACCTTGGATCATTACACTTCTCCTCTCTTCACGATTTCAAGAAGTCTGAATGCTTTAGTTTTAGATAGTGGTCTACATTCAATTGCAGTCACTGTATCTCCAACATTAATATCATTCTTCTCATCATGAATAAGATATTTCTTAAATCTTTTTACAGTCTTGTGGTATCTTGGGTGAAGAACTCTTCTCTCAACTAGTACAGTTGCAGTTTTGTCTCCAGCCTTTTTAATCACAGTACCTTGTATTTGTCTTTTTGGCATATATGACCCCTTACTTCGATCTAGCAGCAGTTATTGCTGTCTGGATTCTTGCGATATCTTTTTTCGCAACTCTTAACTCAGAAGTGTTTGTAAGTTGCATAGTTTTCATCTTTGCATTAAGTGTAAACAATTCAAGTTTCTTCTCTTTAAGCATAGCAGTTAAATCTGCTTCGCTTTTGTCTTTTAAATCAGTATAGTTCATTTGTGTCCTTTAATGCAACGATCTTACACTTAAATGGCATTTTATGAATAGCTAGCATAAGTGCTTCTCTTGCAAGTTTCTCTTCTACACCAGCCATTTCAAATATGATTCTACCTGGCTTAATATTCATTACCCACTCTTCAACAGGACCTTTACCTTTACCCATTCTCACTTCAAGTGGTCTTTTTGTTAAAGGTTTATCAGGGAAAACTCTAATCCAAGTTTTACCAGTTCTGTTGATGTGTCTTGTCATTGTAATACGAGAAGCTTCAATTTGTCTTGAGTTGATTCTTCCTGCTTCTACAGCTTTGATAGCTATATCACCAAACTCAATTTTATTGCCTCTGAAAGATTTACCGCGATTACGGCCTTTCATCTGCTTTCTCCATTTAGTTCTTTTAGGCATTAACATAACTACTCACCTCTTCTTTTAGATGGTCTTCTACCACCCTTTTTTTCTTCTTTAGGCTCTTGCTGAATTCCTTTAGCAAGTACTTCACCTTTAAAGATCCATACTTTAATACCAATAATTCCGTATGTAGTATGTGCTTCAGCAAAACCATAATCGATTTTTGCTCTTAGCGTATGTAGAGGAACTCTACCTTCTAAGTACCACTCTGTTCTTGCCATCTCAGCACCACCAAGACGACCAGCAACAGATATTTTAATACCTTTAGCTCCTGATTTTAATGCACCTTGAATAACTTTTTTCATAGCTCTTCTAAATGCAACTCTTCTTTCAAGTTGAGTAGCAACATTTTCAGCAGCTAATTGACCAGATGCTTGAGGACGCTTCTCTTCTTTAATATTGATTGCTACATCTTTACCAAGCATTTTGATAAGAGTTGCTTTCAATTTTTCAATATCAGCACCTTTTTTACCAATGATAATACCAGGTCTAGCAGTTACAATATTAATTCTTAATTTTTTAACTGTTCTTTCGATGATGATGTTAGAAACACCAGCATAAAAAAGTTCTTTTTTAAGAAATTTTCTAATTTTGTAATCTTCAGCAATAAAGTCAGCAGTTCTAGCTTTAGCTGGAAACCATCTTGACTCCCAGTTTCTGTTAATTCCAAGTCTAAGACCTATAGGATTTACTTTTTGACCCATATTATGCGTCCTCCTCAGTTTTTTCAGCTACGCCAACTTCCACTAAAATGTGTGCTGTTGGTTTAATGATTCTAGAAGCAGTACCTCTAGCTCTTGGTCTCCATCTTTTCATTACCGCTGCTTTATCAACTCTACAAGAAGTAATAACAACTTCTTCTGGTTCAAAGTCACCGTTAGCAACTGCAGAAGCAATTACTTTTGAAATGATTCCTGCTGCTTTGTTAGGCATAAATTCAAGAGAAGCTAAAGCTAACTCTGCATTCATACCTTGAACTTCTCTAGCAATAAGTCTTGCTTTTATAGGAGATACTCTTACAAATTTTAATAACGCTCTACTCATATTAACCTACCTTCTTCTGAACAGAACCTTTATGGCCCTTAAATGTTCTAGTTGGTGCAAACTCTCCGAGTTTGTAACCTACATGATTTTCAGTTACAAATACTGGTACAAATTGTCTACCATTGTGTACATTGATAGTCAAACCGATAAACTCAGGGAAGATCACAGATCTTCTTGACCAAGTTTTAATCGCTTTTTTTGAACCTTCTTCTTTTGCTTTAAGTACTTTTTTCATTAGGTGACCATCAATAAATGGACCTTTTTTCGTCGATCTTGCCATATCTTAGCCCCTTATTTCTTTTTCTTTCTAGAGATGATTAATTTATCACTAGCTTTTTTCTTACGAGTTTTAAACCCTTTAGCTGGAGTACCCCAAGGAGATACTGGATGTCTACCAGAGTTAGTTTTACCTTCACCACCACCGTGTGGGTGATCAATAGGGTTCATCGCAGAACCTCTAGTTTGTGGTCTAATACCTCTATGTCTAGATCTACCTGCTTTACCAACAACTTCGTTTGAAATCTCTTCATTACCAATAGCACCTATAGTAGCAAGACAAGCACCAAGTACATATCTCATTTCACCAGATGGAAGTCTAAGTGAAACATATTTACCATCTCTACCCATAATCTGAGCATAAGCACCAGCTGAACGAGCTATCTGACCACCATGACCAGGACTAAGTTCAATGTTGTGTACTAATGTACCAACTGGTATAGCTTTAAGTGTCATAGTGTTACCAGTCTTGATATCAAGACCTGATTCTGCTGACATTACTTTTGTACCAACTTCTAAACCTTTTGGTTGAAGTATGTATCTTCTATCACCATCTACATATTTAACAAGACAGATTCTACAGTTTCTGTATGGGTCATATTCGATTGTAGCAACCGTACCCTCTACATTAAACTTCTCTCTTTTAAAATCGATGATTCTATATAGTTTTTTAGCACCTGCTTCTCTGTGACGAGATGTGATTCTACCATTTGAGTTTCTACCTGCTGATCTTGGAAGATTTTTAAGTAAAGCTCTAACAGTTGGTTTAGAAGTGATATCACTGCTATCCACATTTGTCATCCAACGACGAGCTGGAGTTATCGGTCTGTATGATTTAATTGCCATTATCTACCCTTATACCGCTAAGCTTTCGATTTTTGCATCTTCAGGAACTTTAACATAGAACTTTTTAGTGTCTGGTCTTTTTCCCTCAATACCTTTAAATCTTTTCACTTTACCGTTTACTCTCATTGAGTTAACTTTAAGTGGATTAATCCCAAAGAATTCTCTAAAAACTTCTTTAAGACCATTTTTAGTCATTCTTGGAGTTGTTTGAACTACGATGACACCATCTTCTTGAAGATCAATACTCTTCTCTGTATACATTATTGCTTTAATATCTGTAATATCTGCCATCTTAAGCCTCTTTTGTCAATTTATCAAATACTGCTTTTTCAATCACTACTGAGTGATATGCAGCTGCTAGATAAGCGTTAAGCTCATTTGCTTCAACAAGGTATGCATTTTGAAGATTTCTGAATGCTAAGAATGTCTTATCATCAATCATCTCTTTTACTACAAGTACATCTCTTTGTCCTAGATCATTAACAAAAGCTAAAGCATCTTTTGTTCTACCTGACTCTACAGAAAGACTATCAATAACGAAAAGTTTATCGTTAGCTGCTAGTTCTGCTAGTGCATGGTAAAGTGCAAGTTTCTTTTGCTTTTTATTTACTTTTTGATCATAATTCTTGTT
>Ga0256824_10000655_pt1 | contig 13411 bp, 13 predicted proteins | sample CV67metaG_FD_191570 | JGI IMG/M metagenome (GOLD analysis project Ga0256824, IMG submission 191570) | Hydrothermal vent microbial communities from East Pacific Rise, Pacific Ocean - CV67 | ecosystem: Environmental > Aquatic > Marine > Hydrothermal vents | place: Pacific Ocean: East Pacific Rise...
TCTGCATTAAACATTGATTTAATTTCAGAATCATTTACCAATGCATTAATTTCATTAAAATCACAAGTAAAACCAGAAATATCAACAGGCATAATGACTTTAGTATTTGGTGTAATCGCTTTTTTAATGGCTTCTACCGAAATATTAAAATCTTTTTCGTTGATATCAACCATTACAGGTGTTGCACCACAATGCATAATTACATTTGCTGTTGCGCAATATGTATATGCCGGAATAATTACTTCATCACCTGCTTTTACACCATACCACCTCAAAATTAATTCTAACCCAGCCGTAGCCGAACTCAAACAAATTGTTTTTTTACACCCTATATAATCAGTTAATTCAGTTTCAAACTTTTTAGTTCTTGGTCCTGTCGTAATCCAACCAGACAATAATGCTTTTGATACTTCTTCTACTACTGCTTGGTCTATTCTTGGTGGGGAAAATGGAATCATAAAGGTTATTTTTAAACAAAGATAATCATTTCTCGATACTATTTTAAAGGTTTTCTATGAAAACAATTAAAATCACTCGACATGACTATCTTACTCAATCAAAACTTCATTTATCTTCAAAAAATTCACTATCACAATTAATTAAAGTTAACAACTGTGTGTAACAAAGAAAGTAAAGAGTTACTATTTAAAAAAACATTTACTACTAGTTGTCATGTCGGGTGGTTTTGAAAAACATTATCCCCTATTAGTTGTCATGTCGAGTGGTTTTGAAAAAATACGCTAGTATTTTATCAAAATTGTACCGAGAAATGACAAAAATCATCTTTATGTAATTTATATTACATTATTAGAAAATTAAAACTACTATTATTGTAGAAATTAAAAAAAATTATGGCTTATAATATTATTGATACAATTAGCGGAGGATTTGGATGGCTTTTAAAACAAATTATGTTTGATTGCGATTGGTCTCAAAATTATTTTTGGATGTTAACAATTGTTTCATTATTGGTTTGGGGATTAGAATTAGCTTTTCCTTGGCGTAAAAATCAAAAAGCAATTAGACGTAACTTTTGGTTAGATGCTTTTTATATGTATTTTAATTTCTTTTTGTTCTCTTCTGTAATTTATGGTGTTTATGGTTTAATAGCTACCTATTTACCTGAAGATATCATGAGTAAGATTGCATTTATTGATGTAAAAGCAATGCCTGTTGCTTTAGGACTGTTAGTTTTCTTTATCTTAAATGATTTTGCACAATGGTTTACACATGTTGTATTACACCGTTTTGAATTTTTATGGAACTTTCATAAAGTACACCACTCTATTAAAGAAATGGGGTTTGCTGGACACTTGCGTTACCACTGGATGGAAAACTTAGTGTATAAGCCTTTAAAAACATTAGTGGTAATGGTTTTAATTGGTGGAGAACCAGAACAAGCGTTTATTATTCACTTTATTTCTGTTGCTATTGGTCACTTAAACCATGCTAACGTGAAAATTACTTGGGGACCATTAAAATATGTATTTAACAATTCAGTTATGCACTTATGGCACCATGTTAAAGATTTACCAGAAGACAGAATGCGTGGTGTAAACTTTGGAATTAGTTTAAGTTTATGGGATTATATTTTCAAAACAAACTACATTCCTCACGACAGTGGAGATATTGAAATTGGATTTGGAAATGACGAAAAATTCCCAATTGATAGTTTTGCTAAACAATTAATTTACCCAATTGGTAAGGAAGATTAGCTTGATGCTTTTGCAAAATAAATTATATTCGGAAGAGAGGAACATGGTTTCCTCTTTTTTTTGTACTAATAATTGTGGCTTTTTTGATTATTTAGTAATATCTATTTTTGACTGACGTGTTTTACTAATTAAATTTTATATTTGTAAGAAATTAAACAAATGAAAGATTTTTTAATTGAAAAAATTGATGAATTAGCATTTTCTACTGTAGAAGTTGATGACAAATTATGGGCATCAGAGATTTTAGATTCAATAACTGTAGTAGAGTTAGCAGTAGAAATTGAAAATGAATACAATATCAAAATTCCTTTTGATGAAATTATTGTTGAAAATTTTGAAACTGTCAATTTATTAATTAATTACATTAAACAAAAATTAGCATAACGTGTTAAAAAAAATAGGTCTATTTCATATTGTTCCTTTTTTATTAGCTTCTTTAATATTCGTTTTTTTATATCATTTATTCATTTCAGACATAATTGATAACCATGTAAATATTAAACCTCTTAAAACGACAGAGATTAGTGGTAAACAAGAAGTACATGCTGGGAAATACGGCAATTTATCAGAAGTAGATCATGCTGAATTAGAATTTATTGCTTCAATAAAAAGTAAAAATCAACTCACGTTAATGGGGTCTTCTGAGTTTACATACTCAAAGTTTACAACATACAAATATCTACCAGCTAAAAAAAATTACCAAGTATTAGGTATTGGTCATGCCCATCATCAAAGTTTAAGTATGCTTATCGAATTATTAGCAGCTCATCCTGAAAATTTAAATACCAAAATAGTTTTTTTCATTAGCCCAGACTGGTTTAACACAGAAGGAACAAATTCAAAAGCTTTTGTTGAGTATGCTAGACCTAATTTTTTAAATAGAATTATAAATGATTCCACAATAAGTCTTGAATACAAAGAGTATTTAGGTCAATATATTGATTCGCGGTTAAACGAATTTGATGGCGTTTCAAAAAGTATGACTAGTTTTATGAAAATATTCATAGACAATCAAACTAATTACATATCCTTAAAAAAACTAAAACAAAACATTAAAGACAATTTCAAAGGAACAATTTCAAAACCAATTATAGAAAATATAAATTATAAACTTAATATTACTAATACTATCAAAAATTCAACTTTCTTAAACTATGATAGTATTGCAAAAGCATTACAATTAAAATTTATTTCAAATATCCAAAGTAATTCTATTTATGTTAACGATAATTATTACAACAAATATTTATCTAATAAAAAAGAATCAATACTAAACCAACCTAATCTAAAAACAAATGAAGAGTACTTAGATTTTAAATTATTACTTAAATATGTAATCGAACGAAAAATGGAGGCTTCATTCATTATCTTACCGTTAAACCCATATTACTATAAAAATACAGAAGTTTTTCTTCCTTTGATTGATTCAATTAAGCTAAATTTAGAAAAACATGACTTACCATATTATAACTTATATGTAAGTGATACTCTAAGTTATGATCCTGGAATTTTAAATGACGTAATGCATTTTGGTGATTATGGCTGGATGAAAGTAAATAAATACATTGATAGTTTATATTATGGGAACCACTAAAAAAATAATACAGAACACATTAATCTATTTTTTGTTAATTATAGGCTATGTCTATTTATATGTCATAAACATTAATACAGTATTAAATCCTAGTCAAGAAGAAGTAGTGAAGTCAAAAATTGATTTTGTTTACCAACAGTTTTAATATTATGACACTACACGACACACTTCCCTTTACATCAGTTTTATTTTTTCAGTATCTACTGAGCTGTATTGCTTTAGCTTTAGGTATTAAATTTGTTTTTAAAGGTAAACTTTCTTTTAAGTTTGCACTGGCGTTTTTAACACTTGCATACATAGGTTTACTGTTCACTAAACCTCTTCATTTAGTTGGATTAATTCTATACTTATACACAGCATCTCTATCTTTACGTAAGTTTTATAAAAGTGATAACTTAATATTACCTATGTTAGTATTGTCGTTACCAATATTTTTAATGAAAACACTAAGTATTATTCCGTCTACAACAGAATCAACACTTTTAATATCCGCTAAAGACATTGTACAAATTGCAGGCTTGTCTTATATGGTTTTTAAAGTCATCAGTTTATATATTGACGAAAGACGTAGTAAAAGCATTATTTCGTTTATTGACTTTTTTAATTACACAGCATTTGCACCTACTTTATTAATAGGTCCTTTAGATAGATTTAAAAGATTTAATACTGATGTAGAAAATGGTTATGCCAATATGAATTTAAAAATGATTGGCAAAGGATGGAATAATTTGATTTTAGGATTATTGTACAAGTTTATTATTGCTGAAGCCATTCGCCGTTATGTGTTAGTCAATTTGGTTGATGATGGGTCTTTACTTTATCATTTATCATATATGTACACCTACTTACTGTATTTATTTTTTGACTTTGCAGGATATTCATTATTAGCTATCAGCTTTGGAAATTTTTTAGGTATAAATATCCCCATTAACTTTGATAAACCTTTTTTAGCTGTCAATCCAAAAGAGTTTTGGAAAAAATGGCATAAAACTTTAGGTGATTGGCTTAATGATTACTTTTTTAAACCTATTTTTAAATTTCTAACTTCAAAAAAGTATAAAACCTCAATTACACGTCAAAACATTGCTTTAATGTTAACATTTACATTAATGGGATTTTGGAATGGATTTCAATTACATTATATAGTTAGTGGTATGTTATTTGGATTATATTCTGTTATTCATAATTACTATGTTTACAAATGTAAACGTACTAAAAAAGACGTAGTATTTGGTAATATGAATCCAAAAATGGTTAGAATTATATCTATATTTTTAATGTTCAACTCTGTTGCGTTTGCCATTTATATTTTTAGTGGAAAATTATTTTAGGTATGAAATTTTGTTTTGAAAAAAAAGACTTTATAGATTTAGAGAATCAACCTAATAAACTGGCTATTATTGGTGATGATTTTGAATTAACGTGGAGTGAATTTAAGAAATCAGTTAATACATTGTGTGATTTTTTTGAACAAAATTCGATTAATCATTTATCTGCACCCGTAATTATTTATGGACATAAAAGTACCAATATGATGGTATCTATTTATGCTATGATGAAACTAAACATTACCTACATTCCTGTAGATATTAACTATCCAATTGATCGAATATCTAAAGTTATTAAAACTTCAGACTGTCAGCTAATTATAAATACAACGGCTAACAAATTAAATATTGACTCTGTTTCAGAAGTACAGCTATCAAAATTATCTATAACTCTTGATTCTAATATTGATACTTATAACTTAGGATTAACTCAGGCAGATCCAGTAATTTATGTGATTTTCACTTCAGGAAGTACTGGCGAACCAAAAGGTGTCCAAATCAGTACAGAGGCTGTACAATCTTTCGGTAGGTGGATGAGTAGTGATGATTTTAAATTTAAACCCTCTGACGTATTTGTAAATACGGCATTATTAAGTTTTGATTTATCAGTATTTGAAGTAATGACATTTGGGTATTTAGGTGCATCAATTATTTTAAATAATAAAACACAATGTAGTGATCCTAATTTATTAATGAAACGTATTGAAAGCTTTAATGGTTCTATTTGGGTTTCAACCCCTTCATTTGCATTAACCTATTCGAGAATTGAAAATGTTAATCAAATGGATTCAATTCACACTTTTTTATTTTGTGGTGAAATTCTACCACATCCACTAGCAAAAAAACTTTTACAAACCTACAATCAAGCAAAAGTAATTAACACTTACGGACCTACTGAAGCAACAGTAGCAACAACTGTAATTGAAATTACAGATGCTATCCTTGAAGCACATAATCCATTACCTGTCGGTAAATCAAAAATGGAAAGCAGGCTACTATTTGAAAATGATGAAATTATCATTGTAGGTCCTAATGTTTCGATTGGTTATGTTAAAAATGAAAAATTAAATCAAGATAAATTCATTCTAAAAAATAATCAAAGAGCGTTTAAAACTGGAGATAAAGGATTTCTAAAAGATGGATTGTTATTTTTTAATGGTAGGAATGATGATTTAGTTAAGCTTCATGGTTATAGGATTGAATTAAACGAAATAACCTCAGTTTTAGATAGTTTACCGTATGTTTTACAGGCAGAAACAATTGCTTTGAAAAGAAATGATGTGGTTAAGAAAATTGTGAGTTTGGTGAAACTTGAACCCAATCAATCTGTTGACAAAAATAGTATCAAAACTGATTTAGCCATCACTTTACCGAACTATATGATACCATCTGACATTAAAATTATTAATGAGTTTCCTTTAACACAAAATGGAAAAATTGATAAGAATTTATTAACCCAATTGTATCTAAATAGGTAACCATTACAAATACTATGAGATGATTATCTTAAATTAAAATTATTGTTTTTCTTTATATTGATTTTGTACACCAAAAATTAATACATTTCATATAGTATTTTGAATCAACCTTTATATTTAGCCCCTAGATAAAGATTTACTTTTTTGAGACGGATTTTTTTTCAATATAAAAAAATGTATCAATCCTTTTAAATACCCATACCCATAACTCCAATGCAAAACAGGAAAAATAAGCATAACCCTTAACGCTTTTGAAACATTACTTGATGACTTTACTCCAAAATAAATTGCCAAAAGACAATATAAAGATATTCCTATTAGAAATAACATTGTAAAAATTGAAGAGAAAAAAGTGAGTATTGCCCCAAGTATTATACCTATAACAAAAAACAATGGTATTAACTGTCTTACTGATGTTATTGTATTGTGTAGTTTATTTACATAAACTTTCCAGTAACCATATTGCATATACTGTTTAAACAATTTGCTTACACTTGCTCTAACAAAATATTTAATTGTAATTTCAGTATTCAAAAATATTTTACCTCCATTAGATGTAACTCTATAATTAAATTCATCATCTTGGTTACGAACTAAGTTTTCATTAAAATATCCAATCTTAGTAAACACATTCATTCTATACATTGGAGTACCTACAGTATCAGTAAATTCAGATTTTTTAGCTACTCTAAAGTTACCTGCTCCAACACCAAAAGAAGATGCCATTGCTAATCCAATAATTTCACTTTCTTTAGTTTGATATACATTTTCTACCCCACCTCCAACACACCAAATATCCTTATCAGTATTTAAAGTGTCAATACAACCTTGTAAGTAATTAGCTGATATTATTTGTCTTGCTCCAATTATTTGAACAAATTCGCCTTGAGCCTTCTTAATTCCAAGATTAAAAGCTACAGGGGTAACTTGCTTAATATTATTTACTACAATAAGGGTTGAATATCTCTTTTTTAAATCATTAACGACCTCTAAAGTTCCGTCATCACTCAAACCATCAACCAATATGACCTCTATTGATAATCCATTTTTCAGCTTAGAATTGTAAATAGCGTTTACACACTCTTCAATATTTAAAACTTCATTTCTACATGGTATTACAACTGATATCAACATTATTTATTTTTAATTTTTTTTGCTGGAACTCCTGCAACAATAGTAGACTTTTCAACATCTTTAATAACAACACTCCCCATTCCAACTAAAGAATCATCCTCTATTTTTAATTTTTGCATAATAGAACTAGATGGAGAAACCCAAACATTTTCACCAATATCAACACTACCAGCAACCATAGAATTTGCAATGATTAAACTATTACGACCTACTTTAACGCCATGAGCAATATGTACAAGGTTGTCAATTTTAACATTTTCACCAATAATAGTACTTCCTAATACAGCCCTATCAATACATGTATTATTACCAATTTCTACATTAGCTTTTATAATAACATTACCTATGTGAGGTAATAAATCATAAAACCCTTTGGAATTAATCTCATAACCAAAACCAACACCACCAATAGTATTATTTGATCCTATTTTAACATTATCACCTATTTTGGTACCTTGTTTAACTACTGTATTGTGCCCTATAATTACATTATCTCCTAAGACAACACCTTCTTCAATTACTACATTTGAACCAATGTTAATTTTTTCTTTATTATATTTCACCGATAAATCAATATCTGACGACTTAGAAATAATACCAAATTTTACTTTTTCTACAAAAAATAAGTTTAACACTTTCATAAATGCTAACCTTGGATTATTAACCACAATACAATTCAAATTTTTTGAGACCGATTTTTTTATAAAATCATAAGACAAACTCGATATCAATACAGAACCTTTTTCTAGCTCTAAAAGTGCCTCTTTATTCTTATCAGAACACCAAAATAAGGACTGTTCATTAATTTGACCGTGGCCTAAAGCTACAATTTCAGAAAAAACAGTATCATCTTGACCAATAAAGTCTGCATAATCAATTTTGGATAGTAATTCTTTTAAAGTAATCTGCATAACTTATTTATTAATCCAACGAATTACCTCAAATGTTTCTGCGTATTTAGTACTTATCTGAACACCTCTAACAGTTGCTAATGATTTAATAAAATTTTCACTTGAGTAGGGTCTATGTGCTTGGGATTCATACTTTTTTAATGCTTTAACTTTAATAGCTATATTTTCATCACTTAGTTTATAAAAACATGAAGTTTGAAAAGATATATTATTCCAAGGCATTTCATAGGATAATATTGATGTAAATTTAAACGCTCTTAAAGCTTCCTCTGCTATTGTTTTATGATCTTGATGAATATCAGTAATAGCCGGAACAAATACTAAATCAGGTTGAATTTCAGCTCTTAATTTTATAATATCATCTAATATATCTTGCCTTCTATAATTAAAGGTTCTAACATCATATTTAAACAAAATTAAGTTTTCAGGCTTTATACCTAAAACTTTAGTTGCTGCTTTAACTTCAGTTATTAAAATATCTGATGGAAATTGAGGTAATACTGATTGTTCACAAGCTGAGAATGCAACATAATAAACTTCATTACCTTCTTTGATTAATTTATTTATTGTTCCTCCGCATCCGAATTCTCCGTCATCAGTGTGAGGTGCTAAAACTAGTACTTTCATTATAATTATTTTTATATCACAAAGTTAATCAAATTTTCGTTTCTTTTTTATTCTATATTTATTTCCAATCAAGAATAAAAACATATTACGTATTCCTACAATTTAATCATAAGTCTAAAAAATAATTCAATCTGTACGAGTATTCAATTCAGAGAATTGTGAAAACAAACAAAAAAACAGTCCAAAGAACATTGTACCTGCTTGATTTTCTAAAATTGATTCTACGGACATAAATAATAAAGATATAATAATAAATTGGAAAAATAGAGGATTTGATTTAATACCGAAAAATATACTAACCAAAAAAATGAACAAACCTATACTACCACTAGAAATTAGTATCTGTAAATATTGATTATGCGCGTTATACTGATGTTCAATTGCTGATTCTAAATTAGAATCAACATACCTTTTTACTAATTCGTCTTTCACATCTCCAGTTCCATAACCTAAAATAGGCTTTTCTTTTACTAAAGCAACAGCATGTTCCCAAATATGTAACCTTATACCACTCGACTTATTTGAATTAGCTGCTTTATCAGTATTAAATACTCTAACAAATTCATCTACTCTTTGGGCCACATAATCGACTTTTTTATACGTAACTGAAAACAGTAAGACAATCGATAAAAGAAAACCAAACCCAGCTATATACTTTTTAGTTAATAATACCCATGAAATAATAAAATACATAACTAAAAAAACCGAGACTATAATTCCTATCTTAGATAAAACCATAAAGTTTATTAAAAATAATAAGCTAACAATAAGAAGTGTAATTTGTTTATTTCTAAAAACATAAATCCCTTTCCGTAACAGAAACAACAAAAAAGACATTGAAACAACAATATACATTGACATATAAGATGGGTGAATAGTATGACTCAGTCTCGAATATAAAAAATAATGATATCCATCTAATTTCACAGAATATATCTGATATGCTTGATAAATTGAAATACTAAAAAAAATTAAAACACCAAAAATTAATGCTCTTATAATTTTTATAACCTCAATTTCATCATAATTTATAAGTGAGAATAATAAAGGAAAGATAAACAATGACATCTTGACTTCCAAATCAAAAACACCTGACTTCATATTATCTGTCCAAAATAACCCAACACCTAAAAAGATATAGAACATCATCAAAAAAAGATTTGATTTATTGAATTTTACTTTTTGTTTTGTCTTAAAAAATTTAATAAATACACTTAACGCAAAAATCGCAATTAATATTGGAATAAATTTATGATTTAGAGGTAATAAAAAAGCTATTAACTGTAAAACTATTACACTAAAGGAAAATGAATTAAAATTTTTATTAACTAAGCTCTTCATACATTCTTATAAGTGTTTTCGCTTCTGCTTCCCAACTATATAAATCACGAACTGCTTTTTTACCTGCTTCTCCCATTATTGTTCTTTTTTCTTCATTATCAATCATCCAATTAATAGCTTTTTTAATACTATTAATATCTGTCGGAATTACAAATCTTGAAAATTCTGAATATCTTTCAGACCAATACGGAATGTCTGAAATAATCATTGGTAAACCACAAGTCATATATTCAAATGATTTTGTTGGTAGACAGTTCAAATGGTTTTTTTCGTAATAAAAATTTACAAAGCCAACATCTGCATTTCGAATAATAGGATAGACTTCTTTTATTGGTTTAGCACCTAAATACTCGACATTTGTAACACCTTGAAGACAATCTTTCTTATACGCTTGACTTTCCCACACACCTAATAAAACAAGTTTAACATTTTTTGTTTCTCCTATAGCTTGACATATCTCTTTTATTCCTCTAATCTTAGTTAGGCCTCCCGCATAAATAAAAGTTAACTTATCGTTAATTTTTTTATTAACTTCTTTGTCATTTCCTGTTAATGAAGATTTTGGGTAATTTCTAATTAACACACCTTTATTTGGTGCCAAAAATTCAACGATTTCTGGTGTAACTGAAATAACTTTATTATAAAAAAATATGTTAACTTTTTCAAATAATCTATATACATTTTTCACTATAGATCTTACGATTTTATTACCTAACCAGGTTTTTGTTTCTATTTGATGTGATACATTTTCATGTGAATCAAATACAACTTTTTTTCCTAATAATCTCAAGGCCAAACCAACAAACATTAACTCTGGATCATGAAAATGAAAGATTTTAGCTTTTGTCTTTAATGCTTTAAATAAAGCAACCCAAGGCTTAAGAATCATTCTATGAAACCTACCGTTTGACTTTTTTAATGCTACAATATTAACTCCATTAACTACCTCATTTTTTGTATGAGTAATTACTAATGACACATCATAACCTGCATCACTTAATGAAACACATTCTTTATGGAATATTCTTCCATCAAAAGTTGAATGTGCAGTTGATATGTGACAAATTTTTATCATTTTCTAAGTATTTATGTAATGTTTTTCTGTAGGGTATAAAATTAAAATAATAGTAATCATAACCAATCCAAAACTAATTAAATTTACAATCAAACCAGAATTCATTAACGAAATAACTGGAACTGTAGCGATTGGAACTATTATTAAATGATTCTTGTTTTTAACAATTGAGTCTACAATTTTAAAATATATTGAAATTACTGTAAATCCTATAAAGTAGCCAATCCAACTGTAATTATAAAATAAATCAGCTAAAAAATTTCCGTTTGCATGAGTTCCTTTCCTGATATATTCAGCTCCTATAATCTCAGGAACATCTGAAATATAATTTGATTCCATAAATAAACTAAAAGGGAAACTTTTAGCGAAAAAATCATGGGGTTGTGTTTCAAAAAACTCAAGGTAATAATAATACAAATTAGCTGGTACAAAAAAGTTTCTTCTTATTAGAATTGATGAGACTGTACTAAAATGATCATTAATTACAAAATCATAAAAATAAAGCCCGTACGTTAAAATAAGAAATGATAATAAAACAAATAATGGCATGTATTCCTTAAAAACCTTAATCGAAAATATTATGAAAACTAAAAATATTGGTAACATAAAAATAGATTTATTACCACCCAAATTAAAGAGATACAATTGAAGTAAAACAGCTGTCAATGCCAAAATCCATCTTTTTTTAACGACTGATATTGTTAATAAGACAATCGTAAAAACATTAGACATCCAACCAAAAGAAAACGCAAGTAATCTGCTTTTTTGTGTTAACTCCTTAAAATTTGCTCTCACATCATATATATCATCATAACTTTTTACATTTAATTTTATTCCATAATGAGACACCAAAATTACTATACTTATAGATATCAACCCAAACAACATCCAATTAAATGATTTTGTTGATAACGTTTTATTCTTAAATTTTAACGATTTAATTTTAATTTTATCTAAAAGAGATAGCCCTATCATAAAAAAAGTATAAGCTAAAAAGCCAAATAATGATGCTGATTTATCATAAGAGTAGATGACAGCTACAGGGACATAAGACATTAAAAAAAGAAATAATAAAAAAACATTAGATGGCTTTTTATGATTTAAAGGTAATATAAAGGCAATAAATATCAACAAGAAGTACACACCCATTACTATACTTTCTTCTTGAGGTAAAAACTTCAACCCTAAATACCCAAACAACGGTCCATACACTTCATAATACTTATCTAAGATAATTTTAAATAACAATATACCTATAACAAAAATGATTTTTATTAAAAGCTTTTTATATTTATAATTATTTTTAGGAAAAAACATTATACAAAGTTAGTACAATATATATATATTATCTAATTTTAGAAAAAATTTAAACAATGAACCAGAACATAAAATATTTGATTGAAGACAAAAACAATGATATTGACTTTCTTTTTTTAATTAGAGTTATTCTTAAACGAATTAAATTATTTAGTATATTATTTGTACTATTCTTAACTCTATTCTTTACCTATGTTTTTATCTTAAAAAAAGAAGAATACATATCAAAATTCCCAATTTCTATCAATAGTATAGCAAGTCAATTTGTTATAAATGATTTAAAAAATGCATCATGTTTCACTAACAATGAACTGCAAAAAAATATAAATTACAGTGCAGAGGAACTTAAACAATTAAATTACATTCAGCTTTCAAATATTGATAAAAATAGTACTAATATAGTAACAGCAACAATAACAATTAACACAAAAACTCAAACTCAAGTAAAATTAATTGTTGACAAACTCATTAATTGGACCTTAAGTAATCCCAATATTAAGCGTCAAATTAAATTTAAAAAAAGCTCTCTAAATTCGTTAATTAATAAAACTGACGAACAATTAATTGAAATAAAAAAACTAAAAAAGAAATACCTAAACTCCGAAAGTATTACAGAAACTAAACTATCCTTTCTTGAAGAATTTCAAATTTTAGAATTAAAACATTCTCTTATGCAAGAATTAGAAGAGTTAAATAACATTACATTTTTCACTAGCCAAATATATACTCCCCTGAATGCTACTAATACTTCAAAAACACTACCAGTATTCTTTTCTATATTAGCTTCACTTATTCTATCAGTATTAATTACGCTTATTTCTAATATTAAAAAAAATAATTAACTATAAAATAATTCAATTTTACTAAAGTCAAACTTAAATGAAAAAATAA
>Ga0256824_10000656_pt1 | contig 13395 bp, 15 predicted proteins | sample CV67metaG_FD_191570 | JGI IMG/M metagenome (GOLD analysis project Ga0256824, IMG submission 191570) | Hydrothermal vent microbial communities from East Pacific Rise, Pacific Ocean - CV67 | ecosystem: Environmental > Aquatic > Marine > Hydrothermal vents | place: Pacific Ocean: East Pacific Rise...
GTTCAAGATGATGAAATAAAGTTTATTAGTGTAAAAGAATTTTTTGAAATAATGAGAAATCATCATAAAACTAATACAATTATTAAAAATATAATATTAGATTGCATAAAAAATAATGATAATAGATTTATTTACAATACTAAAACAAAAGAATTAATAATTCATCAAAGTGACTTTACAGACTTAATCTAATATAATCCTAAAAACAATTAGGAAATACAATGAAAATATCAATTTTAGATGCAAAAACTTTTGGAGCAGATGCTGATTTATCAGTATTTGATACTTTAGGAACTATACAAACATATCAAACTTCTTCTTATGAACAAACATTAAAGCATATAAATGATGCTGACGTTGTAATTACTAACAAAGTAGTAATAGATCAACATATTATGGATAACAGCTCTTTAAAGCTTATTTGTGTTGCAGCAACTGGTATGAATAATATTGATTTAGAATATGCAAAGCAAAAAGGTATTGTTGTAAAAAACGTAGTTGGATATTCAACTGCAAGTGTTGCACAACTTACTTTTGCACTTGCATTAGATTTTATACAAAAATTATCATATTATAAAGAATATACATTATCAAAACAATGGTGTAAAAGTGAAATATTTACACATATTGATAAACCATTTTATGAATTAGAAAATAAAACATGGGGAATTATAGGACTTGGTAATATTGGAGCTAAAGTTGCTTCAATTGCAAGTAGTTTTGGATGTAATATACAATATTATTCAACAAGTGGTGCAAATAATAATACACAATATAAAAATATATCTTTGGATGAGTTATTAAAAACTTCAGATATTATATCAATACATTGTGCATTAAATGATGTAACAAATAACTTAATAAATAACAAAAATTTAAATCTACTAAAAGATGAAGCAATTATATTAAATCTTGGTCGTGGTGGTATTGTAAATGAAAATGATATAAGTGATGAACTTAATTCAAATAGACTATATTATGGTACTGATGTAGTTACAAAAGAACCAATTGAAGAGTCAAATCCACTTATGAATGTTGAAAATAAAGAGAGATTAATAATCACACCACATATAGCATGGGCTAGTAAAGAAGCTAGAACTAAACTTATAAATAGTATAAAAGATAATATAAGTAATATTTCATTATAATACATACTACAATATGTAAACAAATATGTTAAAGGAATATTATGACACATTTATTATATGCATCTAATGAGATGTTTTCATCAACGCAACTAGTTCGTCAAAGTAAAAAAATATTTGATAAGTTAGGTACAAATGAGATTGAAAAGGCTATTATATTAAGAGATGGTAAGCCAAATTTTATGCTTTTAGATTTTAATACTTATGAATCTATCATGAAAGATTATATTGAACTAAAAGAAAATCAAAAAAATAATGAACTAAAGATTATTAAAAAACCTCAAGAAATTATTAGCAAAAAAGAAATAATAGAAGAAGTTATTGAAGTTAAAGAGCAAAATGATGTGATTGAAATAGTTGAAGAACTTAACGATAAAGGTTTAACTCAAGAAGAAGATAAAGAGTTACAAGAAGCACTAAAAAGACTTGATGAATTGGAACTAGATCCTATTTTAAAATCTGAAGCCAAAGAAGAGCTTAAAAAAGAAAGATCTACTGGTGAGATAAAAGAGTTTTGGAACTAGTATGATATATGATGCAATAATTATAGGAAGTGGTGGAGCAGCATTAAGTTCAGCTATAAGTTTAAAGCAAAAAGGTCTTAATGTTATAGTTGTAAGTAAAACATCAAATACTGCTTCACAAACAACACAAGCACAAGGTGGTATAAATGCTGTTATTAATCCCAATGATAGTATTCAAAACCATATAAATGATACTTTAAAATCTGCTTCTAATATTGGTTCTCAAAGTGCTATTGAGTTTATGTGTAATAATGCAAATGATACTATAAAGTGGCTAGATGATTTAGGTGTCCCTTTTAGTAAAGATGAAAATAATAATATAGCCCAAAGAGCATTAGGAGGTGCAAGTTTTAAAAGAGCTTGTTATAGTTCAGATTATACAGGTTTAAAAATATTACAGACCTTGTTCGATACAGCAATAAAATTAAATATTAAGTTTTTATTTGATACAAATTTACTTGATATTATTGTAAATAATAATTGCAGTAAAGGTGTGGTACTCCAAGATATAAAAACAAGTCAAATAAAACAATATCTTTCAAAAAATATTATATTAGCAAGTGGTGGATACGGTGCAATTTATCATAACTATACTACAAATAGTGCAGGTAATGTTGGTGATGGATTAGCAATAGCACTAAATAAAGGTGCGATTTTGGAAAACATGGAGTTTGTTCAATTTCATCCAACAGCTCTTAAAGATAAGTTTATACTTATAAGTGAATCAGCTAGAGGTGAAGGTGGATATTTAGTAACTAAAGATGAAAAAAGATTTGTAGATGAATTACTTCCAAGAGATGTAGTTGCAAGAGAAATATATAAAAAGTTATTAAATAATGAGGAAGTATTTTTAGATGTGAGACATTTAGGATTAGAAAAGATACTTCATCTTATGCCACAAGAATATAAACTTTGTCTTGATTTTACTTCATTAAAAATGGATAAAGATCTAATACCAATTACACCAGCTAGCCACTATACAATGGGTGGTATAAAAGTAAATGAAGAACTAGAATCTAATATAAAGTATCTTTATTGTGTTGGTGAATGTTCAAGTGTTGGCGTACATGGTGCAAATAGACTAGGTGGTAATTCACTTTTGGAGATTATTACTTTTGGAAGAACAATTTCCAATCATATTAATATAAACAATAATGTTGAAGATAAAATATACAATGAAGTAAAAACACAAGAAGATTATATAAATAATATTTTGTCTTATAGTGGTAATGATGATTTTTATAAAATAAGAGTAGAACTTGGAAAAATGATGTTTGATAATGTTGGATTATTTAAAGATAAAATCAAATTAAATATAGCACTTGATTTTATAAATACTCAAATAAAAAATATAAATAATTTTGTTATAAATGATAAATCAAAAATATACAATACCAATTTAAAAGATTTTTTAGAATTTAAAAATTCTTTACAAATATCTAAAGTTATAATAAAGAGTGCAATGAGTAGAGAAGAAAGCCGTGGAGCACATTATAGAGTTGATTTTGATAAGCAATCTAAAGAGTATGATAAAAGTACTTTATATTCTATAAAGGATGAAAATGAATAAAAATATTAAAATAATTAATAAAGATTATTCTATTGAGAATTCTATAAATAATCTTTTAGAAGCTCTTATTTATCTTAAAGAAAATAAAAATAATGCTTTATCTTTTAAATATGGATGTAAAAGTGGAGTTTGCGGTTCTTGTGCTATTCGTGTAAATGGAGTTGAAAAATTAGCTTGTACTTGTAGTATAGAAAATAATGATGTAATTGAACCACTTAAAAACTTACCAGTATTAAAAGATTTAATAGTCGATGATAATAATATTGTAAATAAATTAAATCAAAGTAAAGCTCAATTAAGTGAAAAATCAAATGAAATAATAAGTCAAAATGATGTAAATATTATAGATATTGAATCAAATTGTATATTGTGTAATTCATGTTATAGTTCATGTCCTGTGTATGAAGTAAACCCTGACTTTATTGGTCCATTCGCTCTAGCTAGAGCTTATAGGTATATAAGTGATAAAAAAGAATCACAAAGCAAAGATAAGCTTGATGCTATACAAAGTTCAGGTGTATGGGATTGTACTCTTTGTGGAGCTTGTGATTTAGTTTGTCCTGCTAATATAACAATAAAAGATGATATTATGAAATTACAAAATATATCTGTACAAAATGGATATGAAAATCCAGCCTTTTCTTCAAATTCTGGTGGATTTGATAGTTTTGATGGTGGTGATTTTTCTGGTGGATTTAACCCAAATGGGTTTTAAGAAAACAATTTATAAGTAAAATTAGTGTAAAATCTTAACCTTAACATATAAACATAAAGGTTTTAGATGATTACAAGTAACGACTTTAAAGAAGTATTAATTAAATACTTAAACTTAGAAGATATTGAAGTTTCTGATATAGGTGACAATGATCCACTTTTTGGAGATGATGGACTAGGTTTAGATTCTGTTGACTCTATAGAATTAGTTTTGGCAATAGAAAAAGAGTATGGTATAAAAATCTCTGATACAAAACAATATGATACAATATTTGCTTCTGTTAATACTCTTTTAAAATATATAAATGATAATAAAGAATAGAGTATATATAACTGCCAGTACATCAATTTCATGTGCTGGAAATTCAAATGAAGAGTTATTTTTAAATATTTGTAAATGTAATTCAGGTATAAAAAATAATTCTAATTTCTCTTATAATAATAATCCTGCAATAGGAGTTATAAATTCAGATTTAACTTTTGATCAGAATTTAATAGATCAATGTCAAAAAATATTAGAAAATTCAAATTTAAAAAACTTTGAAGATACACTTTTAATTCTTGGTTCTTCTGTTGGAGGAATGAAAAATACTGAAAACTCTTATTTTAAAAATAGTGATTATAAAGATATAGATATAAATAATCACAATATTCAAACACTAATTGATGTGATAGAATCAAAATATAAATTTTATGATAATATTGCTTTTTCCACTGCTTGTACATCAAGTGCGAATGCAATAGGTTATGCTTATGATGTAATAAAAAAAGATATTTATAAAAATATTTTAGTAGTAGGTGCTGATTCAATTTGCCACACTACAGTTGGTGGATTTGATGCCTTAGGAGTATTATCAAATGGGGTATGTAAACCATTTGATGAAAATAGAGATGGAATGAATGTATCTGAAGCAATTGCATGTTTATTAATACAAAATCAAAAAACTTCAAATAGTATAGAAGTATGTGGAGTAGGATATAGTAGTGATGCCTATCATATGACACAACCTCACCCAAATGGATCAAAAAATGCTATGATGAACGCACTAAAGTGTGCAAATATAGAGCCTAAAAATATAAACTATATCAATGCTCACGGTACAGGAACTATGGCAAATGATACATCAGAAGCTAGTGCAATTGAAGCTGTTTTTTCTTCAGAAGTAAAAGTTAGTTCTACTAAATCTATAACGGGGCATACTTTGGGAGCTGCTGGAGCTATTGAAGCTATTATCTCTTCTATGGTAATTCAAAATCAAACTATACCGGCTAATAACAACTTAGAAAATATAGAAAACAAAAATATAAATTTATCTTTAGAAACTTCAAAAGAAGATGTAAATTATGTAATGAGTAATTCATTTGCTTTTGGTGGAAATAATTGCTCATTAGTATTTGGACGTGTAAAATGAATATAAATTTAGAAATATTAGAAGCATCATTTATCTATGATAAAAATGATATAAAAGAATTAAATACTAAAGAATTGGTACCTAAAATGGTAACCAGAAGAAGGTTAACAAAAGCAGCTAAAATAGTGATATATTTATCTTCACAAATTAATTCTAAGAATGAAAGAATAGTATACGGTAATGCATATGGTGAATTAAAATCAACACAAAGCATATTATCTAGCATAAATGCCAAAGAGCAAATAAGTCCAACAGTATTTCAAAATTCTGTATATAATACAGCGGTATCTTACTTATCAATGTTAAAAGGTAATACAAGTGAAATAATGACTGTTTCTAGTGGAGATATTACATCTTTAAATATATTAAAAGCAGGTGCAGTAAAAGCTCTTGATGGTGATGAAATAGTATTAATAGTAACAGAAGCACTAAATATTGATCATATAGAAGATTTGAATAAATGTATCGATTATTTAGAAGTGGGTGTTGCTCTAAAAGTAAAAGTAAGTAAAAAAGAAAAAACAATGAATATTGATACTACAAATAATCAAAAATATCCAGCATCTGTTATTCATATGTTAAATATTGCAAAGTCTTTTGATAAAACAAAACAAAATATAATTGAGATAACTCTTTAATGACTTTACCGCATCAAGAACCACTTATATTTGCACAAAAAGTTATAGATAAAAATGATACTACATCACAAGTTTTATGTAGGTTTAACTTTATTCCTACATTAGCTACTTTTATAGAGGCAGCTGCTCAAAGCTCTTCTTCTTTTAAAGAGTTAAGAAAAGATCAAATAGGATTTTTAACTACAGTAAAAAATATAAAACAACTTGAAGAAATCAAAAATACTGAATATATTTTTCATATAACTTTAGAAATAGATTTAGGTAATATAAGTAAATTTTCTTTTATAGCATATGATAAAATATCAAATATTGCGATAGTAAGTGGTGAATTTACAGCAGTACTAGAAGACTAATTAAAAATATAACCTATTTTAAAAGCTACAAATATAGCATGATTTGAATTAACCAAACTAGAATCTTTAAATACTGCATTTTTCAAATCATAATACCTAATAAATCCGCCATAAAACATATGTTTAGTTAAATACGAAAATCCAATAGAACTTTTATATCCTCCAAAACCACCTTTTGAAGAATACTCATATCGAGATGAAGTAACATCTTTTGATTTAACTTCATAAAAATAGTTATAGTAATTATCATTTGCATAAGAAGCTCCTATTTGAGCTTCAAATTCAAATTTATATTTATAATATTTAAAAGATATATTTGGATTATATAAATAACCTATATTATCAATGCTATTACCTATTTTAAATGCAGCTCTTATTGGTAAATTAAAATCAATATTTATATTTTTTACTCTTATATATTTATATATAAAATTAGGACCAGCTTCTAAAGTTAAATCTAAATCTTTCATACCATATCGAAGTGATTCTTCATCACTTTTAACTGGTACCGTACCACTAAAACTCATATCAATTTTAATTCTTTTACTATTATATATATGCTTGAATAATCTATTCTTTTCTATTGTAACTTTTTTACTTGAATAATATAAATAAGGGTAAGGAAGAGTATACTGTAATGTATTTTTAGCTCCAATATATTGGGGGATATTTATATATGCAATACCTATGCCATAATCTAAAGTATAATTTTCTTTAGAATTTAATGTACTAAATATAAGTAATAAAACAAGGAGTTGTTTTATCATTATTTACAAATAATAATAGACTGACAAATACCAACATGATCAATCTCTTCTTCAATACACAATCCTGCTTTTTTTATATATTCTATCATATCCCAAGAGTTAAACATTTTACTATATCCATTAGCCATTGCTGTGAAATAAGGTGAAGTATTTATAATACAATATGCTCCAGCTTCTACAGCTTGTTTATCCCATAATGGTTCCATTATATAAATCTTAGCATCTTTGTCTTTTGCATTTTTTATTCTACTTAATATACTAATAATATCTTCTTCTTTAAAACAATCTAAAAATTGGCTCATCCAAATAACATCATATCCATTTGGAATATCAAGGTTTTTATCAAGTATATTTGTAGGATAAAAGTCTACTCTACTTTCTAAATTATTTTTCTTTATATTAGCAGTTGCCAATGCTATTTGCTCTTTTAAATCAGCAATTGTCACTTTTATATCATTTGATTTATTTGCAAGTCTTATGCTAAATTTACCAGTATTTCCACCAATATCAAGTATTTTTTTTGGTTTGTTACTCAATAATATATCAATAGCTTCATCTAATGCTGTATCTGAATAAAAATGATCAAATTCAAACCATGATTGTTTTACTTTTTCTGGTAATGTTGATAAAAGAGGATAAATAGTATCACATGTCCCAAATTCTTTTAAACCTTCGGCTTTTTCATTTACAATAGCCTTATCTAAATCATATAATCCTTTATAATTCACATAATGATTATAATTCATATTTACATTTGTCATCTCATCTTTTAATAAAAAGTAACCAGTTTTAGTTATAAAATATTTATTTTCTTTTTGTTTAACAATATCTGCGCTCAATGATGTTTCAATAAGAGTTTTAACACCATAAATACTTAAATTAACTTTTTTCGCTATTTGCTCTAGTGAAAGTCCATTTTCATCATTGTTATTTAGTATTTCTAATATTCCAAGATCTCGCATTGATCTTGCTACTTGAAAAATAATTGGAGCAAATGCAATTTTTTGAGCTTCATATTGTGCTTGTCTAGCTGATTTTGTATCATTATGGTTAAAAAATTCATTCATTTATACTCTTTATTTTTTTGAATATTTTAGTTAAATTTAGATAAAATGATGCTTTTAGCAAGTAAGGAATAAGCCTTTGACAAATAATTTGTATAAAATATTAAAATATAATGAAAATATTGTAACTGTACAACTTTGCAATAAAGAACATAAAATATTTAAAGCTCATTTCCCTTCTAACCCTATCCTGCCTGGTTTTTTGCAAATAGATATAATTGCTGAAATATTAGAAGATAAAATAACTACTATAAATAAAAGTAAATTTATTTCACATATTTTACCAAATGATGAAATAATGTATAATATAACTATTAAAAACAATAAAAAGATAATAAAAATAATGAAAAAAGATAAAAAGATAAGTGAATTTACATATGAAACAAGCTAAAGTAATAATAATAATCCCAACATACAATAATCCTGAAACTATAAAAGATGTAGTAAAAGATGTTCAAAACCATAATTTACCTGTAATGGTAGTAGATGATGGTTCAGATACCCCTATAAAAAGTTTATTCTCAAAGCAAGAACAAGAAGGTGTAGATTTTGTAACTCATGAAATTAACAAAGGTAAAGGTGAAGCTATAATAAGCGGTACTATTAAAGCCAAAGAATTAGGTTATACTCATGTATTAAGTATCGATGGTGATGGTCAACATTTGGCCTCTCAAGCACAAAAACTTATAGATATTTGTACTGATGACGCTATAATAATTGGTGCTAGAAATTTTGATTTGGATAATGTTCCAAATGGAAGTAAATTTGGTAGATGGTTTAGTAATATGTGGGCTACTTGGGATACTGGATATGAAATAACTGATTCTTTATCTGGATATAGAATATATCCTATTTCTATACTAGATTTAGAAATAAAAACAAGTAGATATGATTGGGAAATGGAAGTAATAGTAAGACATGCTGATAAAAATAGACCAATAAAGGAAATAATTATTGAATGCTACTATCCAACTGCACAAGAACGAGTAAGTCACTTTAATAAGTTTGGTGATACTATGGCAATAGTTTGGGTACATATCCAAATATTACCATTGAAATGGATTAAGTGGCTTAATCCATTTTCAAAATAAAAATTATTTAATTAAGTTAGTATTCCCTAAGTAAGCATTATCAACAGGGTTTACTAGCCATTTCCCTATATCTTTACCTAAAGCTTTTGCAGCTCTTCCAAGTACAGAACATGATCCTTTAAAGCCACCCATAAAACCTCCACCTGAGTTTCTTGCCGCGTGCATAGTAGAAAGTAATTTACCATTTTTATATAATTTACTTGTAATAACTATATATTTTCTATGTCCTAAAAATGCATTTCCAGAACTAACAGCATTATCAATTGTAGTTTTTAATACCATATCTGACACTGATGGTGCATCATCAATTGTAACATTTAAATCATAATCTTGAGCATAATCTTTTGTGTATTCGCTAAGTTGGGCTTGAATATTACATTCTGATTTAATAGCGTAAGATACTCTTGAATTTTTACCATAAGGTACTTTTGAAGCGATTTTTATATTTTCTTTAGATGTATCAACAATTGATTTCATATTTGGATTTACATTTGCAGATGATGATCCACAACCAGTCATAACAAATGCCGTAATTCCAACAGCTACTAATATTTTTAATATTTTCATTTTATTCCTTTTATTTTAATATATAAATTATATCTAGTTATTTATAAAGTTTAGAACTATTTTTTCTTAAATGATACTCTGCATGTAAAGAATTACCATTTTTATTACTTAGAGATATTTGAATTTTCGTTGAAAGTAATGGATTTAAATTTTTAAAAATATATGTTCTAGATTTAAAATCAACTGCAACAAATTCCATATCACTATTATATACTTCTATGGGATATTTATTATTTATTGAAGAGGATATCATTTCAATAATACTATTTACAAAGTAGCTTATATATGAAGGCTTAAACTCACTATTTATTAGTTTAACTCTTGATTGAAATATCTGAAATTCTTTTATTCTTGCATTCTTTATAGTTATATTTTGGCAGTTATTAAGTTCTAAATAGTTTATATCCCCACTTATTGTTCTATTGTTCACATTTTCCCATATTATACTTTTTCTTTTTGAATAAATTGGTTTTGGCTGTATTTTGTAATAAGGATATTTTAGATGATCTTTTAATATTTTCATAAACTCATCATAATTATCTATAAAAGGGATATGTTTTGAATCATCAATTATATTAAGTTTTGAATGTGTTATTAATTTATTTAAAGCATAAGCTGTTTTTATTGTTGCTATTGAATCATCTTTACCCCATATTATTCTTGTGTTTAATGTTATTTTTTTAATTACACTTGAATAGTCTTGATCAACTAAAGATAATGCAGATATGACAGATGGATTTGATTTAAATATATATTCTCTAGCTTTTGAATTTTTTATTATTTTCCCCATATCAATTGGTATTAATTCTTCTAGAAATGAAGGTATCTTTGAAATGGCAACATCTAATCTATATTTTTTAGCATTATCACCTAATATGTTATTGATATTATTTTTTATAATTGCTTGAGCAAAAGATTGTTTAGTTAATATTCCAGCTGCATCAACTATTATAAGACTTTTTATTTCATTTTGGTACGTAGAAGCATATTTCAAAGATATTGCTCCACCCATAGAGTGGCCTAGAAGATGATATTTTTTATGTATATATTTATTTTTTACATTATGAATAAATTTTACATATCTATTCATTGAATAAAGTTGATTTGATTTTGTAGATTTACCAAAGCCTGGCAAATCAAATGTTAGTACAAAATAATCATCTTTTAAATTGTCAATTACATCTTCATATAAACTTGAAGCTTCATTTCCCATTCCATGAACAAGTATAATTGGCTCATGCGAACTATTTCCATATGTTCTAATATATACTTTTTCTTTAAATTCATCTTCTATTATATAGCTTGCCTTTAATGATATGGATATTACTAGTATTATTAATAATATTATTTTCATATTTTCCCTTTACTGGACTATTATACTAAGATATTGTTTATATATAAGCTTTAGAAGCTATTAATATAATTAATATTATAATAACTTTAATAATTTAAAGGTTAAAGCTATATGAGTGTTAAAGTAAAACAAAGAGGTAGTGTATGGAGTATTAAGTTAGCTGTTTTTATATATAAAATATTCGGATATAATTTTATTTATTATCTACTTTATCCTATTAGTTTTTTTTATTTTATATTTGCAACAAATGTAAAAGAATCATTAAAAATATATTATGAAAAACAAAATATAAAAATGACTTCCTCAATTTATTTTGAACATTTAAGAATATTTGCTATTTGTATGGTTGATAGATTTGTATCAAAACTTGATTCAAATTCATATATATTTGAATATTCAGATGTTAATAAACAAAAAGAAGTTTTATCACAAGGAACGATTCTTCTTTATTCTCATTTTGGAGGTTGGGCTGCATCTGCGAACTCTCCATTAGTTAGTAGTAAAATAAATATAGTGATGCAAGAAACATTAATAACTGGAATAAAAGATATTGAAGAAAATATTGATATAGATGTAAATACCAATATAATAGATATTAATAATGGAACATTAAGTGTGGCCATAGAAATTGCAAATGCGCTTATTGATGAAGAAATTGTTGTGATGATGGTAGACAGATCAGCAAATAAAAAAGGTGAAATTTCATCATTATTTTTTAACGATTATGCAAAATTTAATAAAAATCCATTTCAAATAGCATATAAGATGAACAAACCAATAATGGCATATTTTATAGTATATAAAGATAAACGAACTTATGAAGTTATTCATATACATATAAAAATTGATAAGAATCTAAATGAAAAAGATGCTATTATGAAAGCTTTAAATGAATATATACTAGAATACGAAAAAATAATCACAAAATATCCAAATCAATGGTTTAACTTTTATAATTTTTGGGAGAAATAATGAACGACAACTTAACAATAGATCAACGAACAATAACTTTAGCTGAGATAGCATCAGCTAAAAATATTAAAATTTCAGATGATGAAATATTTGTAACGCATATTAATCATACACATGACTTTATGATGGATACCATTAAGCAAGGTAAACCAATATATGGAATAACAACTGGATATGGAGATAGTGGTAAAAACTATGTTGATTATGAAGATGCAGCAAAACTGCAAGTAAATCTTTTTAGATTTCATGGTTGTGGAATTGGCGTAAATTTATCTCATGAAGTATGTAGATATGCGGTTATTTGTAGAACTATTTCTTTAAGTAAAGCTAGATCTGGAGTTTCTCTTAATCTTTTAAAAAGACTAGAAATGTTAGTTCAAAAAGATATTATTCCTGTTATCCCATCTCAAGGTAGTGTTGGTGCCAGTGGAGATTTGACACCACTTTCTTATATTGCAGCAGTTATTGCAGGTGAGCGAGAAGTATATTATAAAGGTGAGATTAAAGATGTTATGGAAGTATATAATGAACTAAATATTACTCCATATGTATTTGAACCAAAAGAAGCATTAGCTATTATGAATGGTACAACTATTATGTCTGCAATTGCACTTAAAGCAATACAAGAATTTGAAGTAATTTTAGATTCTATGGAATCTTATGTTTCTGGTATGTTTGAAGTTTTACTTGGTGATGATACTCCTGTAAGTGATTTTGTACATGATTCAAAACCATTTACTGGGCAAATTGCAGCAGCTAAAAATATCAAAAATAAAATAGCTGGTTCAAAATTAACTCACGGTAGAGATGATAGATATGATAAGTTTTTTGCTGATAATAACTTAAATATTCAAGATACATACTCTATGAGATGTGCTCCACAAGTTTTAGGTGTAATTAGAGATAACCTTACTATATCTAAAAACTGGGTACAAACAGAAATAAATAGTGTAAACGACAACCCATTAATAGATGGTGAAAATAAGATTATTTATACATCAGGAAATTTTTACGGTGGATATGTAGCTCATGCTATGGATACACTTAAAATTTGTGCTGCAAATTTAGCTGATCTTTTAGATAAAGAGTTTGCTTTACTAGTTGACCATAAATTTAACCGTGGATTAGGTGAAAATCTAAAACTAAGTAAAGAACCATTCTTCCATGGTTTTAAAGCTATGCAAATTTCACTTAGCTCACTTAGTGCTGATGTTATCAAAAATA
>Ga0256824_10000657_pt1 | contig 13378 bp, 14 predicted proteins | sample CV67metaG_FD_191570 | JGI IMG/M metagenome (GOLD analysis project Ga0256824, IMG submission 191570) | Hydrothermal vent microbial communities from East Pacific Rise, Pacific Ocean - CV67 | ecosystem: Environmental > Aquatic > Marine > Hydrothermal vents | place: Pacific Ocean: East Pacific Rise...
AAGTTATTAAAATAATATAAAAGTTTTATGAGGAATTTATGAAGAAGTGATAGTTAATTTAACAACTTCTTAAAACTATGAAATGCTTTGGTCTTACGTATTGTACTCTCTCTATTATCAACCAATCCATAACCCCCAGAAATAAGCTGATGCCAATAGACTTTTTCTATTTTTTGGCTTTTAAGTGCAATATCAAAATACTCTATCATATATTGATTATATAGCTCTTCACTCACACACTCTTTTTCAGAAGTTGGGGCATAAGGTGCGGTACCACTTAACGGCCAGTTTGCTTCAGTAATGTAGATGCTGTTTCCTGTTTTCTTCGAGCTTTTGACAATCGTATCTAAAAACTCTATCTTGTTTTTAAAATCAAATATTCCCATCTGAGTAGAGTAGGGGCTACCTCGACGGTCAACATATAAAAGAGATGCTACTTTGTCATAATGAATTTTATAGTTATTAAAAAGAGTACGAATGGTAAAATGGTACTCAAAATCTATAACAGATGAACCAATAAGTTTTATATGTTTAAACTCTTTATCTCGAACTTTTTGAACCACTTGATAAAATCTTAAGTATTCCTCCATAGAGACAAATTCCCACTTAATTCGGTTTATGGCATTTCCTATCATAAATTCATCTGCTATACCTTCAAATTTTTGGAAAATAAGTGTTATCTTCTTTGCTAAAAGTTTATGATTTTCTATATGTTCTCTATCTTGAATAATTGTTATAAGTATCTCTTTGTCCGTTCCAAAGCCTTTTACAAAATTTATATAATTATCTATATTTTTTATATCGTTTAAAAAGACTCTGATTTGAAGGGATTTTATGCCCAACTCTTCTACAAGCTCAAACTGCTCTTCACCTTTGTCTAAATTAACACATAACCCATAAAAACTTTTGGATACCGTAGGTTCGATTTTATCGAACATTTTACTTTTATTGACATTTTTGTTTGAGAAAAATGAACCTACAGAGTTCAAGCTAAATTTTATAAATAGGTAAGGGAAATAAAAAAGATTAGTAGCTATTAGTTTAAAATAGTCTAGTTTATGACCTTTTCTTAACTCTTTTTTTAATGCTCGTTTGAGTATGTGGGGTTGGTCGGAGTATGCATCCCATGGAAAATTATTTTTCATGAGTATGCCTCTTTAGTCTCTTCAAAACATCTTCTGCTGTAATAAGTTTCATACACTCATGATGTTTTAATGGGCAAGTTCTCTTCATGCAAGGAGAACATGCCATCTCTTTTCTGATAAGCATCTCTTGTGGATTCATCCATTGGTGGGTTTCAATATGTCGTGTTGGTCCAAAAATAGAGATGGTAGGAATAGCAAAAGCAGCGGCTAGGTGCATTGGCCCCGAGTCATTGGTTATAAAGAGGTCAAGCTTTGAAATGTTTTCAATTAACTCTTCTACCGATGTTTTTCCTGCAAGGTTTTGATAGTTTAACACATTGAATTTTTTTAATGTCTCTTCAATATCTTGAGCAATATCGGTTTCACCTGCTCCACCAAAGATGACAATGTTGTATTTTGAAGCCAATGCAATAGCAACTTTAGCAAACTCTTCTGGATACCAACGTTTAGCAGAACCATAGGTTGCTCCAGGGTTTAGACCTAATAGTGGTTTCTTATTTTTTTCTTTTTCACCATTTAAATAGATTTTGAGTTTATCTACTTTGCTTTTTATATGTAAACTTTTATTGATAAAATCATTATAACGGATAACTTGATGTAGCTCTTGTTTTGTATAGCGTTGATAGATATATTTTTTTTGACTCTGAACAAAGTATAAAAAGAACTTTGTTGTAATATTCTTTCTAAAACTAAATGATATATCCACTGCACCTACAGATTTAGCAAGTTTATAGAGGTTGATATATCGATTTCCCTTTTTTTTGGAGTTGTCTATAATGATTTTTTCTACATTGGGATGGTTTAAAAATAGTTTTGTTGAGACAAAAGAGCCAAATATGGTAAGTTTGGCATGAGGGTAGATAGCTACAATATTTTCGATAGCTGGAGTTGTCATTACTGCATCTCCAAGCCATGTTGGAATCTCTATTAATATTTTCAACAGTTACATCCTTGAATTTTATCAATAGTTTTTGAGGTACTTCGACCATCAATAAATTGAACCAATTTTACCTCTTTTGCAATGTCTGAACCTACAACTTTTTTGCCTTCGTAATCACCACCTTTAACCAATATATCAGGTTGAATCATTTTAATCAGCTCATACGGAGTATCTTCTGTAAAGACAGTTACAAGGTCAACGCTCTGAAGCCCAGCAAGAACAAATGCTCTGTCTTCTTCATTATTAATAGGACGACTCTCTCCTTTTAGACGTTTCACACTTGCATCAGAGTTTAGACCTAAAATAAGAACATCTCCAAATGATTTTGCTGTATCTAAATAGCTTACATGACCACGATGAAGAATATCAAAACAACCATTTGTAAAGACAATGTTTTTGCCTAATTTTTTCAGCCGTTCAACTTCTATTTTTAAAGTTTCAAAATCTTTAAAGTGGTTCTCTATGGAGTTTCTATTTAGAGAAGCTTTGTACTCCTCTATTTCAGCAAGGGTTGCTGTGGCAGAGCCTATTTTCCCTACAACCACTCCTGCTGCTAAATTTGCAAACTCAACAGCGAAGAGAATATTTTTTCCTTGAGTTAAAGCATAACCAAGAGAAGCTAAAACTGTATCTCCTGCTCCTGTAACATCATATACTTCTCTTGCTACTGTTGGTTTAATGCTTAGATGATTATCAAAAATAGCAATACCATCTTCACTAAGAGTGATAAGAGAAACAGTAAGCTGTGCTGTTTCTTTTAAACTTTTTAGTGCTTCTATAAGAGTAATATCATCAGTTATTTGAATCCCTGAAGCCTCTATGGCTTCTTTTTTATTTGGGGTTAGTAGATATGCACCTGAATATTTTGAGTAGTTTGAACCTTTTGGATCAACAAGTACTTTTTTATTTTTTTGATTGGCATAAGTAATCAATTTTTGAGTTAGGGTATTGGTTAAAACACCTTTACCATAATCAGACAATAAAATAAGATCATGGCTATCACAGAGAGTTGTGAATTTTTCGTACAACTTTTCTTGACTCTCTTCCGTAATCTCCTCTTTACTCTCTTTGTCATAGCGAACAATTTGTGAATTGGAGGCAATAATACGACTTTTTTTAGAGGTTTTTCGATTTTTTTGTTCGATGAGGTGGTGTTGCACTTGAATGGCTTCAAGCATCTCTTTTAATTCTAATCCTACACTATCTTGACCAATAACAGATAAGACTGTAACCTCTGAATCTAAGGCATAGAGGTTATTTACAACATTTCCTGCTCCACCTAAAACAGAACTCTCTTTGATAATATCAACCACTTGAACAGGTGCTTCAGGAGAGATACGGTTAACTTCACCCCAAAGATAGTGGTCAATCATTAAATCTCCAATAACTAATATTTTAGACATTTTTTACCTCTTTTTCAAACATACGTTTAATTTCTGGAAGGTAAGCTTTTATCCCCTCTTCCATTTCAAATTGTGGCTCATAGTTTAACATCTCTCGACTTGTCTCTATATTGGCTTGGGTAAAAAATTGATATTGACCAATAAAAGGGTTAGGGATATACTCTTTTCCATTGTCTATCTCTAGTAGTTTTTGTAAAATAGTAACAATATCTTCAAAGCTTCGTGCTTTTCCTGTTCCTACATTATAGACTCCTGAGATTTTTGGAGAACAGGCTTTAATATTGGCTTGAATTACATCTTCTATATAGATAAAATCTCTTAAAATGTTGTTGCTACCTTCAAAAAGCTTGGGAGTTTTTCCTGCTAATATTTGATGTCCAAATTGAATCACCATTGAGGCAGTGGAGTTTTTAAAGAACTCTTTTTCTCCATAGACATTAAAATATTTTAGCCCTACAACAGAGATGTCAAGACCTTTTTTAATATATTTATAGGAGATGTTATCCATCATTACTTTTGAAAAACCATAAACATTATTAGGCTGTTCATATCCAACTTCAAATCTATTGCTATCTCCATAAGTTGCTGCTGAACTAGCATATATCATATTAGCACCCTGTCTAATAGCAATCTTGAGTAGCTCTTCATAAGCATTAACATTTGTTTTTATCATCAAATCTTGTTCTTCAACAGTAGTATCAGATATAGCGGCTTGATGAAAAATATAATCAAAATTATAACTATCTTCTAAATCTTGCAGTGTAATATAATTGGTAATGTCACCACTAATAACAATCCCTTTAAATCCAATTAAATTTTTATAGTGTCCAAAACTCTTAAGATTTCCATTACTGAATGTCTCTCCACTTCTAAAACTATCAAAGAGAACAACCGTGGCTTTAGGATAGTTATTTTGAAAATAGAAAGCAAGATTTGAACCAATGAATCCTGCCCCACCTGTAATGAGTATTGTTTTTGAGTTAAAGTCTATTGTTGAGTAGTTCATGTTATTTTTTCCTTTATTCTTATGGTATAGAGTGGTATTTATCCAGTATAGTTTCAGCTTCTTTAAAAACATCTTGGACAGATAAGGTATTAATATGTTTTTGAGGGGCTGATGTAAGAACAGAACTACCTTCTTTATAATTGTACCACTCATTTTGGGTTTCTATTGCACTATTTTGTTCATCACTATAAAGGATTATATAGTGAGTATTTGAAATTTGAGCGATATGTGAAGGTCCACAATCATTAGCAATAATAAGCTGAGAAGTCTGGATAATATCGAAAAGCTGATTGATTTCAAGGTTAAAATAGAGTTTGAAAAGTTTATTTTCTTGAATAGCTTCTTTAAAGCCTCTCTCTTTTTCACCAATAACAAATCCTATTTCATATTGAGGATATTTCTCTTTTAATGCTTTAGCTAATGTTAGATACTTTTTAAGATTCCAAATTTTAAAATCACCACCAGCACCTGGAATAATGGAAATTCTTTTTGAAATTTTTAGAATAGGGGGAACCAAAGGGGATTCTATAAGATTTAAATAGTTTTTAGCTCTATAGATTTTTGGATTATGTTTTTTTACAGATGTAAAAAATAGCTTTGTAAATGGTGTTGAGAAACCTATTTTCTTGTTGAAGTTTAATAGTGAAATAAAAATATTAATAAAAGATGAGCGTTTACGAAGATTAATGGTTATTGTAGGATTTATTCTTAAATAAGTTACTAAAGTATTAATTTTACTTGTTTCTAAAATAACTTCATTGACTAAATTACATTGCTTTAATATTAATGATATTTTATGTTTTGAAAAGATAGTTATTCTACTATTTGGGTATTTTCGTTTAAGTTCTTGGATAAGAGGAATATGAACAACTTGTGCTCCAAAAAAATCTCGATTTTGTAAGAAAATAATAATCTTTTCCATTTAAATAGACACCTCATATAAAGTAATATATCTATCTGTCATTGTTTGATAGCTAAAATTCTCAATATTAGCATAGGCGTTACTCGTTAATCGTTCTCGTAAGGCTTTAGAGGTATAGAGTTTTTCGATTGTATCAAAAATAGCTTCACTCTTTTTTGGAGGAAATAGAAGACCATTTTTGTTGTCTTCTATAATATCAGGAATTCCACCTACATTGGAAGCCCCTATTGGTACTTTTCTTTGTATTACATCAAAGAGAATTGAACCCAATCCTTCATGAAGAGAGGGAAAAATAAAGGCATCGAAACAACTAATATAATCTGGTACATTATCAACAAATCCTTCAAACGTAATATTGTTTAGAGTTTTAGCTTGTTCTTGATACTTCTCTTTGTCTTTTCCTTTACCTAGTAGAATAAGGTGAATATTAGGGTATTTTTTTTCAATTTTTTTCATGGCTTCTATAAGGTAAAACTGACCTTTATGTGCATTGTCAAGTTCCCCTATATTTCCAATAACAAATTTATTTGAGAAACGTTTTTTTAATTGTTGAGCCTTTTTATTATCTACTTGTATACTACTATACGCACTAGGAATAATTTCTATATTGATTTTTTGACTAATTTTTAAGGTCTCTTTTTTGATAGCCTTTGAAAGTGCTATGGTATAACGAGATTTTTCATATATTTTTTGATTAAAGAGGTTTTTTTTAATTGAATTGTCTACGCGTCGTGTAATGATGTAGGGAATATTATACATAAGGTAAGCAAAGAAACAAAATTGAGCCCCTTTAGTTTCATGTGCATGTAAAATATCGCTATCTTTAATGGATGAGAGAAAAAAGGCATAAGGTTTACTCAATTGAATAATCTTCAAATTTTTTATTTGATGTAGTCGTTTTATTATTTCTGATTTTTCTCTTACAATAAGTTTCTGTTCATAACCCCGAGAAGAAAGTTCTTGAATAAGGAGCACTGTTTGGCGTTCTCCACCTCTAAATCCTTTAGCAAAATTTATGTGTGTAATCTTCATTTATCTAACTTTTGATTGGCTTCATATAATTTCATATATTTATAAAAATTAGTGGTCATATGAGAAAATGAGATAAGTAGTCCAGCATAGCCGTCTAAAAATCCTCTTCTCAGAAAATAGGTTTTTATAAATGAAAATTGAGCATTGAAAAATGCTTTTGTTGGACTAGAATTTTTTTTCCCAACATTCTCTTTTGCAAAGAGCGAGGAATACCTTTGGGCTTTAATCATAAAATCATCTATATTATTATAAGGATAGTGTTCAATAATACCCCTTAATAGTACAACTTTATGATTTTTTTCCATAACATATTCATGTACTTGGTTATCACAAAAAGAGGTTGTTTCTCTATTGTATATTCTTACAATTATATCATTTTTCCAACAATATTTAATTTTTTTCTCTTTATAATAATTGACTCGAAGTATTGAATAAAGATGCTCATCTAATAGTAAAGTTGATACGCTATTAACAAACTCTTTTGATAGAACTTCATCACTGTCTAACGATAAAATCCAATTATTTGATGAGAAAGAGACAGCTCTATTTTTTGTAGGTCCAAAACCATCAAATGTACCATAAAGTATTTTTACATTTTTATATGTTTTGGCTATCTCCATAGTATTATCAGTGCTATTATTTAAATATAAAATAACTTCTTTAAATTGAGAGAGAGAGTTAAGACAGCTATCAATTGTCTTTTCAGCATTTTTTGCAATAATCACTACAGATATGTTTTCAATCAACAATTTTTTTCCCTTTTAATGTTTTTTTGAAATTTTTTCTCTTTTTATGTTGTTTCGAATACTTTACGGCTATCTTTAAACAGCTCTCTTCATCGGCTTTTATAAGTGTTGCATACTCTTTAATAATAATCGCTAAGTCTTCATCTTTTGCCCAGAGTTTGGAGAAGTTTTTAAGCCGTGTTTTTAAATCTAAGGGTTTAAACTGCATACGGTTTATATCTACAATTTTAAAGATAAAAATATTATCTTCTTTTTTAATCAAGATATTACCTGGAGAGTAGTCTTGATGTAAAATTTTATTTTCATGTAGTTCAAATGTAAATTTTGCAAAAGCCTTTAAAATTTCTTTTTTTTGTGGATAATTTTCTCTTAGAAGAGGCTCACGAATGGTAAAGTTATAGTTGAAATGTTCACTTATAAAGTAGCTCTCTTGAAGCAGACCAAATTTTGAGAATTCTATAAAAGCGATGGGTGAAGGAGTAAAATTAGATATTTTTAGACTGTTAAAATAAGATTTATGAGCTTTACTTTTTTTGAAAGTTTTATAGGCTATTTTATTAATAATATTAGGTTCTTTAAAGAATTTTACAATATATTCTTCTTTCTGATATTCAACTTTTTTAATAATATTTCTTCCTTTTTGAATTACAATATTATTCTCTTGGTTGAAATATAATTTTATATTTCTTATAAAGTCTTTTGTTCTCTCATTTGAACTTTCATAAATCATTTTTGCTCCTTCAGTTTTTTTCTTTTATAATTTTTATATATTGAAAGATTATATGGAAAATTTTCCTCTATTTTTCTTAATTTTATTTTATGTTTAATATATCTTTTGTAGAGATATAGATTATAAGGGAAAGAAAAAAGGTGTACATTCTTACGAGCAACAAAAACCTGATTTTGGTTCATTTTTAGAGCTATTTTGGGATTATTGACAGTATTGGCATAATGTAATCTATAAGCAGATACTTTTTCATCATAAAAAAGTATTAAATTTTTGGAAGTAGCTCGTAAGAAAAAATCCCAATCCTCTACAATGAGGTTCTGATCATAGTCTCCAATTATATTATATATTTCTCTATTTACCATAAAACAAGCTCCAGCAAGAGACCAGTTATTAATTATAGTTTTTTTAAGTTGTGCATCTCCTATATAATCCTCTTTTTTAGCTTTTTTATACTCAAAAAGATTACTATCATAAAGCTTCTTCCCACTATCATCTACAACAATATTATCAGAGAGTAGGAGAAGCTTAGAAGGATTTTTCTCCAGTATCTTTACTCTTTCTATGATAGTATTATTTATTAAGTAATCATCACTTGCAGATACAATAATATACTTTCCTTTTGATAAAGAAATTAGTTCATTTAATGTTTTTGTTACTCCTCTGTTCTCTCGTTTGATATAGTTAATCGAAATATAATCTTTATATTTTTCAATCCAACTAATAATATTAGAATCGTTTAAATTAGGCGAACCATCATTAATAATAATAATTTCTTTATTTGGGTAAGTATCTTCAATAACGGAATTCAAGGTTTGAGTAATAAAGTGATTATGGTTATAGAATGGTATAAGAATACTTACTAAAGGAAGATTATCTAAATTCATTGATTACCTTTGCTATCTTTATAGTATCTTCTAAGCTTTGAACAGGACTAATTGGCAAACTTAACACTTCTTTATGTATCTGTTCACTTATAGGGTAATGCTCTTTTTCCCACTCTTTATATGCTTCCTGTTTATGTGGAGGAATAGGGTAATGTATTAGTGTCTCTATTTTGTTATCAAATAGATATTTTTGTAACTCTTCTCTGTTTTTAGTTCGAATTACAAATAGATGCCATACATGATTTTTATAATTTGAATGTGGAAGAGTTACAAGAGTGTTTTTTATATTTTCTATATAACAATTAGCTATAAGCCTTCTTTTTTCAATTTCTTCATCTAAATGTTTTAATTTTACTCTAAGGAGTGCTGATTGTATTTCATCTAACCTACTGTTTGTCCCTTTATATAGGTTCTGATACTTTTTTTGGCTTCCGTAGTTTCCTAAAGTTTGTATTGTATTAGCAAGTTTTTTGTCATTAGTAGTTACAATTCCTCCATCTCCTAATGCTCCAAGGTTTTTACCTGGGTAAAAGCTAAAGCCACTTGCATCACCTATACTTCCTACTCGTTTATTATTATTGTAAGCACCATGAGCTTGTGCCGAATCTTCAATAACTTTTAGATTATATTTTTTTGCTAATTCTAAAACTTTTTGCATTTCAACAGCTTGTCCATAAAGATGTACAACCATAATAGCTTTTGTTTTAAAAGTGATTTTTTCTTCTATTTTATGAACATTAATATTGTATGTATCTATATCTGGTTCAACTAGAACAGGTGTTAAATTATTTTCAGAAATTGATAAAATAGAAGCAATATACGTATTTGATGGAACAATAATTTCATCATTGTTTTCAAATTTACCAAGCTCTTTATATGCACGAATAATTAATGTTAAAGCATCAAGTCCATTTGCAACTCCAATGGCATATTTTGTTCCACAATAATTAGAAAATTCCTTTTCAAAAGCAGTATGTTCTTTACCTTGAACATACCAACCACTATCTATTACAGATGTACAGGCTTCTATTAGCTCATTTCTATATTGTGCATTGATTTTTTTTAAATCTAAAAATTTAATCATTTTATTCCTTTAATAAATTTTTTATTTTCAATAAATCTATATCTGAAGACTCATGCATATCGTCCATTTTATTATTCGTTAATAGATGTATTAATTTTATTTTTGCAATATCAGCCATTGGTTGAAATATATAATAATTTGTACCTATTGTTTTTGGTGAAAATATTATTGCTTTTGTATCTTTCTGCATAAAAATAATATTTGAAAAATATGCTCCTGATACAGCCATAATGATTTTTGATTCTGAAAATAAAATAATCTGTTCGATAAATGTAAGTTTTGATACATCTATTATTTCAAATTCATTTTTTATTAATAATTTTTTTACTTCATTATTATTTGTTAAGCTTCTTGCTTGTGATGATTTTCGGTCTAAATATATTTTTCGTGTTGCAGGTAAATGAGTCATAAACTTTTTGAATGTACGTCTAATTAATGCTACTGCGTATGAATCTATGAAAAATTCTTTTTTAATATTAGATTTAAATTTGGTATTATCTAGGGAAGTCCAAAGATTACTACAGTATAAAAGTGTATTTACAGTTGCACTTTTATTTCTTTCCAGTATTTTAATTTTATATTTAAAATCAATAATCATGTATAATATTTCATGTAGTTGATAGGGTAGGTTGTCATCAATTAATATAATGAATGTCTTATTTTTTAATTTTTTGGATTTTATAATTAGTTGATTAATTAATATGATTCTTGGTATAACTTCGTACAACCAATGGAAGTAATTATAGGAGTGTTCATGTAGTAAATGTATATATATATTATCTTGGTCTTTTAGTTTTATATGATTATAATATAAAGCCACAATTTTATTCTTTAAGGAATAAAACTCTTCATTAAATATATTTTTAATATCATTCGTATATTGATGATTACAAAGTATTTTATTATAGAGAAAATTATTTTTTGATAAGGATATACTACAGGAATAACACTCTACATTATTAATTAAAAAGATCTCTAAATCGGGTAGATCTCCAACCAGCATATCTAATTTTTTTTTAATTTTATAAAAAAATGGAGCGTTAATTGTATTTTTTCTGTTGTTTTTTTTATATAAATACTCAATATTATTATCTAATAAAGTTATGGTGTTGCAAACTTTAAATAACTTGGATTTGTTTAGTTGTAATTTTTTTCGTTTATTATGTATTCTTTTTGATTGTTGTAAATATTGAAGTATTTTATGATAAATATTATTATTTTTATGAAGTTTTAAAAAATTATAATATTCAAAAAGATAAACTCTGTTTTTAATTAAATATATTATCTTTTTAATTTTAAATACCTTTTATACTTTATTGTTATTTATACAAGTTTCACAAATTAAACTTTTATCACATTTCTCTCCACATTTACAAATGTAAGATTTTTTTATAGCAGGGTTACCATACCAAAGTTCGTTGTTTGGTATATTTTTAGTAATAATACTTCCCGCTCCAATTAATGCATATTTACCTATAGTAATACCACCAATCAGAGTACTGTTTGCACCAATAGAAGCTCCATCTTGAATTGTAGTTTTTAAAAACTCTTTAGGATACTGTTTACTTCTTGGAGTAAAATCATTGGTAAATGTAACATTTGGACCAATAAAAACATTATCTTCAATAGTTATACCATCCCAAAGTTGAACACCACTTTTGATGGTAACATTATTTCCAATTATAACATTATTTTCAATAAACACATTTGCATTTATATTACAATTTTTGCCAATTTTTGCATCTTTTAAAACAACGCAAAATTGCCAAATATGTGTATCCTTTCCTATATTCTTGGATTGAACATCTGATAGTTTATGAATCATTTGTTTACTTCTTTGATAAAATCATCGTAGTCTCTAATATAATCGCTCTCTTTATAATATTCATCTGCTAAAACCATTAAAACACAATCTTCACTAAAATTTTTCATTTCTCTCCATATTAGTCCTTCAATTAAAAGACCATTATTAGGATTATTTAGTAAAATATCCTCTCTAGTCTTACCATTATCTATCATAAAAGTACAATTACCTTTGACTGCTATTGCCAGTTGCTTTAAATGAATATGAGCATGAAAACCTCTTTCAACGCCTTTTTTAGTATCAAAGATATAATATACTCTTTTAATTTCAAATGGTATATTATATCCTTCCTCAATGGCTATTAAAGAGCCTCTTTTATCCCCTAACGTTTTAAAATCAATAAGTTGATATTTATTTTTCATTTTTTTCATTAATATTAAATTTCTCCTAACTCTTGTAAAGTTTTATTAATTTTTTAATATGATATTTTATGCTGTAAATAATAATAATTTATGTAATGGTAATTTCATAGAGATATTACGAGAGTAACGAACTCTTTTAGATATTGGTTTAATTCTAAAAATAGTGTCCTTATTACTTTTTAAGTATTGATACAGTTCAAAATTAAAATATTGAGTATTAAACTTTAAATAGTGGTTTATTAATAGTTCTAATAATGTTTGTGTTTCACCTTTTATAAAGGGAAGAGTTAAAAAGAAGCTGTATTTTGCTAAATTATTACTAGCCTCTTTTTTCATTTTTTTTTCTTTTGCATTAAACCTATCTATTACTGATTTATATTTTATCTTTTTATTATTAGTAATCTGTTCATCATATCTTCGATAATACGTCATCGGTTCATTTGTATAATCAATTGTCCCTATAGAAGATGCAATGAATGCAATCCATGTATCATGAAAGGGAACAAATTCTAAGGGAATAGGAAGAATAGTCGAAATTAATTCTTTCTTAAACATTAAGGTATTCCCTGATACACAATTGTCAAATAAAAAAGCTTGATTATTCTTACCTTTGATTAGATTTTTTTTAGATGAAGAAATTAGTGTTTTATTTAATAATTTAGATTTATTATCAATAAGTTCTGCATCAGAATATATAAGTAAATTTTTCTTTATTTGTTTTAAGAATATCTCTAATTTCTTACTTTTCCAAATATCATCTTGGTCTGCTAATGCAATATATTCTCCCTTGCATAGGGATATCGCTTTTTCAAAATTTTTTACAAAACCCAAATTTTGTTTATTTTGATAAAGTTTTATTCGATTATCTTGTTTTAAATATTGTTCTATAATTTGAATAGTTTTATCGGTTGATCCATCATCTGTAATAATAAGCTCAATATTTTTATGTGTTTGTTCTAAAATAGAGTCAAGTTGTTCTATAAGAAAACGTTCTCCATTATAGGTACACATGGCGATAGAGATTAATGTGTTTTGGTTCTTCATTCTGTATACTTTCTTAAATACCATTCAACAGTTTTAATAATCCCACTATCAAAATTTTCATTCGCTTTCCACCCAAGTTGACTCTCAAGCTTAGTAGCATCAATAGCATAACGTCTATCATGTCCAGCTCTATCTTCTACAAAAGTAATTAGTTCTTTGTAGCTTTTATCACTAGGAACTTTTTGGTCTAATATAGTACAAATACTGTTTACAATT
>Ga0256824_10000658_pt1 | contig 13374 bp, 14 predicted proteins | sample CV67metaG_FD_191570 | JGI IMG/M metagenome (GOLD analysis project Ga0256824, IMG submission 191570) | Hydrothermal vent microbial communities from East Pacific Rise, Pacific Ocean - CV67 | ecosystem: Environmental > Aquatic > Marine > Hydrothermal vents | place: Pacific Ocean: East Pacific Rise...
AAGTTGTCCCTCTGTTCTTGGACGCGTATTATAGACAAATGATGCTCCATTGTCAAGGGTTTTTATGAATTTCTTTTAAATTCTTTTTATTTTTTATTTTTTATTAAATAACTTACATATTATATATAATATACTGAAAAATATATTATTTTTTAATATAATTAGTTCTAATATGTTTAGAAAAATATTTTTAATATGAGTTTTTGTTTAAGCTTTAGTAGAGGAAAACTAATTTATAATATCTGATGCGTTATTTTTTGCATATAAATACATAGGAGAATATTATGACAATAAAAGATACTTTAAAATTATCATTCATTGCGGCGGCAGTAATGACAAGCGTGAATGCACAATCAGCAATGGATGGAGATGATTTACCACCGGCAAAACCAGGACAATGTTTTACAAAAGCATTTTTTCCTGCAAAATATGCAACTACTACAGAAAGAGTACTTGCATCTGAGGCTAGTGAAAAAGTTCAAGTAATTCCAGCAAAATATGGTTGGGGTACAGAAAAAATTAAAGTTTCTGATGGAACAAATAGAGTAATTACTAAACCAGCTACTTATAAAACTGTTTATAATAGAGTTCTATCTAAACCAGCTACACAAACTTGGAGAACAAGTTTAAATACAAATGCTTCAGAAGCTTCAAACACATGTGTTCAATCAGCATCTACTGCAGGTATGAATATTAGTGGTGCACGACCAGGTACATGTTTTTTTGAACATTATAAACCTGCTAAATACCAAACAACTACAGAAAAAGTATTAGCATCTGAAGCAAGTGAAAGAGTACAATCTATTCCTGCTAGATATAGAACTGTTTCTAAAAGAATTTTAGTATCTGAAGGTACTGAAAGACTTGTTCAAACTCCAGCTCAATATAAAAATGTTACTCAACGAGTTCAAATTTCTCCAGCAAGAACAGAGTGGAAAAAAACTAAATGTGGAGATAGAGGATGTAATCAATCTGAAGTTGTATGTTTAGTAGAAATTCCACCTGTATATAACACAGTAACTAAAAAAGTTGTTGCAACTCCTGCTTCTACTAGAAAAGTTACAACTCCACCACAATATAGAACTGTTCAAGTTCAAGAATTGGTTCAACCTGCAACATCAAGAGCTATTCCAATTCCTGCTACTTACAAAACTATAACTAAAAGAGCTAAAGTTCAAGATGCATCTTATTTTTGGACAACAGCTAGTGGACAAAACTCTAGCTCACGTACTACTAAACAGTGTAATAAAATTTGTTTAACTGCAACTCCTGCAAAATATAATAAAGTTTCTAAAAAAGTTGTTGCCACTCCAGCATCTACTCGAACTGTTTCTACTCCAGCTAAGTACACAACTGTTAAAATTAAAAAATTAATTACTCCTGCTAGTGAAAGAAGAATGGCAATTCCAGCTACTTATAAAACTATCACTAAAAAGAGAATGGTTGCTGATGGTTACGCTAAATGGGTTCCAATTGTTTGTAAAACAAGTATGACTCGCCCTACTATTCAACGTGTTCAATCTGCACTTAAAGCTGCTGGATACTACCATGGACCAATTGATGGTGTTTGGGGTTCTGAATCTAGATCTGCTACAAGATCTTACCAAAAAGCTAAAGGATTACCTGTTGCCGGTCTTTCTGTTGCTACTATGGAAGCTTTAGGTCTTTATTAATCAGTCCTATCTTTTTCCCCTTTGAAGAGAGCTTGTCTCTCTTCTTCTTTTAATCTTCTTTTAAACTTCAACTAACTATACTAACTACACAAATTATCAACGTAATATTGATAAAATCAATTTAATAAAACTTTTTTTAAGTTCTAAACAAAGGATATATATGGCTCTTTATGATAGAGATTATAATAACAATACCATTGATGCAGGATATGCAAGTCAAACAGAAGGTGCTTCAGTAACTTTTATGAAGAAAACTTATCAATTATTGGGTGCCAGTATGGTTTCTTCAGCAATGGGTGCATACCTTACTATGCCTTATGCAGCAACAATTTCTCAATTTAAATGGTTTATTTTTGGTTTTGTAATGTTAATGGTTTTCTTTGGCTTTAATGCTACAAGAAAAAATCCAACATTACATTTAATGGCTCTTTTTGTATTTACATTTGCAATGGGTGTTATGTTAGTTCCACTTTTAGCAATGGTTATCGGTCAAGGAAATGGTATGCTTATTGGTAATGCTTTTTTAATGACATCTGTCCTTTTTGGTGCATTAAGCCTTTTTGCTATTAATTCAAAAAGTGATTTTTCAAGTTGGGGAAAACCATTAATGGTTGTAATGATTGTAATTTTCATTGCATCATTAGTAAATATTTTCATCTTAAAAAGTCCAATGCTTCATGTAATTGTAACTGCTGGTATTTTATTACTATTTTCACTGTTTACAATTTATGATACACAAAATATTGCTAATGGAGCGTATGATTCTCCTGTTGATGCAGCAGTATCATTGTTCTTAGACTTCTTTAATATGTTTACAGCAATTTTACAACTTTTAGGTCTTATGGGCGATGATTAACAATTAAAAGTAGAGTTTTACCTCTACTTTTTTACTGCTTTTATAAATAATGCTTCAAACTCTAAATACTCTAATGGATAATTCTTCATTAAATTTTTAATTTCTTTATAATTTAATTTTCCAACTCCTCCGCTTACTCCAGTACGTTTTATATACCTTAACATTTCATGTACCGATGTAAAATCTAATCGATAAGATATTACTTCAAACTCATATAAAAAATATTTATTTAATGCTTTTAAAATTATTTCTTTCGAGTAAATAGGAGATTCAATTGACGCTGTTTTATGTAATGTTTTAAAGGTATTTGAAGTAAAAAAAGAGAAATAATATTCATTAGATAAATGGGAAATTGAAGCAAATATAGAGTCTAAATCACTACTCCATTGTAATGCTGAAGAGGAAATAATTAAATTAAATTCATTGTCGTTATAAGATATAAAATTTTTTTCATCATTAAAATCAGCACAAATTTTACTAATATTTGGATAGGAGGGATGCAAATCTAACATATTTTTAGAAAAATCAAATGCAATAAAATCATCTATTTTAATAGATGATTTTATTAGTTTTTCATAAATAGAACCAGAACCAGAACCAAGATCTAAAGCCTTTCTATAGTGATTCTTAGACAACATTTCGATTAAATGTGAAGCCACCTTCGATTGTATAATATTATGTTTCGTATATTCATCCGCAAAGCGTGAGAACTCTCTTACTATTTTCATTTATCTCAGTTTCAATTAATTTAGGGTATAATCGCCAAAATTATACCCAATTTGAAGTTTAAATAAACAAATAACTTCAATATTTAAAGAGGAAAAGAATGATTCCAACACTATTAGTTGTTCAAATTGTTTTAACTATTGCTATAGTTATTGCCATTTTATTACAAAAAAGTTCAAGCATGGGTTTAGGTGCCTACAGTGGAAGTAATGAGTCTATGTTTGGTGCAAAAGGACCTGCAGGTTTTTTATCTAAAGCAACCTTTATATTAGCACTTCTTTTTATATTAAACACCTTAGTAATGGGGTACTTGTATAATAAAGAAAAAGTTTACTCAGTAACAGATACTATTAATGCAGCAACATCTGTTCCAACAACAGAAAAGAAGATTGATACAAATTCTGCTATACCTACACCAATTACAGATACTAACAACTCTAAATAAACAAAGGTAATGAGCTTCCTCTCATTACTTCTCTTTCTAATTCATCCTTCCTAATTTTCAAACGCATCTACAAGCAAAAAATGGGTAAAATTTCATTATTAAAAATCAAGTATTCACTGCAATACATTAGCTAAGGATAACAACATGTTAAATGAAATTTATGACCATACAAAAGAACAAATGGAAAAAAGTATTGATGCTCTAAAAAGAGATTTTTCGACACTAAGAACAGGAAAAGTAACTACTAATATTGTAGACCATATCAGAGTCGATTACTATGGTACACCAACTGCTTTAAATCAAGTAGGTAATGTTATTGCTGCTGATGCAACAACCATATCCATTACTCCTTGGGAAAAAACCATGTTGCAACCTATTGAAAAAGCTATTCAAGAAGCCAATATCGGTGTTAATCCTAATAATGATGGAGACTTTATTAAGCTTTTCTTTCCAGCAATGACATCTGAACAACGTCAAGATATTGTAAAACAAGCTAAAAGCATGTCTGAAAAAGCAAAAATTGCTATTCGAAATATTCGTAAAGATGGAAATAGTCAAGTTAAAGAGCTTGAGAAAGAAAAAGAAATTTCTGAAGATGATTCAAAAAGAGGACAAACCGAAGTTCAAAAAATCACAGACACTGCTGTTGCCAAAATTGAATCTGTATTATCAGCTAAAGAAGTTGATATTTTAAAGGTATAAATAGATGAATGTAACAAAAATATATCAAGATGCTGAAGCACTACTTGAAGGACATTTTATTTTGTCAAGTGGAAATCATTCCAATCGTTACCTCCAAAGTGCAAAAGTTTTAGAAGACCCAAAGCGTGCCTCTCTCTTAGCCGATGGATTAGCTGAATTAATTAAAAAAAGTGGTATTCAAGTAGATACTGTTTGTGCACCTGCATTGGGTGGTATTTTAGCAGGTTATGAATTAGCTCGATCACTTGAAGTTCGTTCTATTTTTGTTGAACGAAAAGAAGGTGGAATGGAGCTTAGACGAGGATTTGAAGTAAAAAAAGGCGAAAAAATTCTTATCTGTGAAGACATTATTACAACGGGTGGATCAGCAATGGAAGCAGCTGAAATTATCGAAAAACTAGGAGCGGAAGTTGTTGCTTTTGCATCATTAGCAAATCGAGGATTTTGTCAGCGTAATGGTTCACAAAGTGAAGCAAAAGCTGAATGTAAACTTCCAAAAGATACTCTTTTCTTCGCTCTCGATGATTTTTCTTTTGAAATGTATACTCCAGAAGAGTGTCCAATGTGTAAAGCAGGTAGTATTGCTATTAAACCAGGTAGTAGAAATAACTAACAATTCTTTATCATATAGAACGTTACAAAAACGTTCTATTCTTCTTATTTTTTTTCTTTAATCCACAGTTAATTTACAAAGCTATGTTATACTTTATAAATTTAGTTTACTTAAAAGGATTCAATATTATGAAAAAAGTTATACTTAAACCCCTTATCGCTTCTGGGTTAACTGCTCTTTTATTTTCAGGTTGTGTACAAAATGGTATGCCTACTATTAAAAATGCTGACGGTTCGTCAAACATTACTCAAACAGCTGCATTAATCGGAGGACTTCTTGGAGCTGTTGTAGGAGGTACCACGGCAAATAAAAAAGGAAAACGTGTTGCTATTGGAGGTGCATTAGGTGCAGCAGTAGGAGCAGCAATTGGATACAGCTTAGATCAACAAGCAAAAGAAGTAGCCCAAACACTAAATACTCAAGTTAATAATTCAAATAATGCCGAACAAAATTCAAATAATCAATTAATTGTTTCAAATACTGATAAATTTGTAAAAATTATGTTTCGTGACCCTATGATGTTTAGAACTAATTCAGCAATGCCTACACCGTCTGCAGCTAGAGAAATTAGACAAATGATTCCAGCACTTCAAAAACCAGCTTATACAAATATGATTATTCAAACAGTTGGACACACCGATAGTAGAGGAAGTTTTCAACATAATCAAACTTTATCTGAAGCTCGTGCTTCATCTGTGGGAAATACACTAAGTAGTGGAGGTGTGACGAATTCACTCTATTCAAAAGGTTGCTCATTCTCAAAACCTGTAGCACAAAATACATCGGATTCAAACATGGCGTTAAACAGAAGAGTAGAAATCTATCTCTACCCTAACCAAGCATCAGTAATTGATCCTTGTCTTAATTAAAATGAGAGAGTCTTGCTTTTGCACGCTCTCCTGTGATGGAGCCTGTAATGTACTCTCTCTCAACTTTATTAATATGAGCTACTAGTTCTTTTTTAAATACCCCATCATCTTCAATATGTGTATCAATAAAAAAACGTATTTCTGAAAAACGTGGGAAAATAGCTAACATATCATTTTTTAATACTGAACTGTTCCATGCATTTCTCTTTTCTTGTTTCGTCAATTTAGATAATAATAATACCTCATTACCTAAACTGTCTACAGTATACTTGCTTCTATCTCCTGTAACAACTTGTTCTCTTTCTGTTTTTAAACCATGAGACACATCAACATCATCATGCAATACATTTACAAATCCAACCAACCAATAAACTACTGCAAATATTATAAGGGCTGCAAAAAGTAGTGTAGCTTTCATAATAATCCTTTTCTTAAAAATATCTTAACATTATACTATATTTTTATTTAATAAAGTTAAATTTATAATCCTATCTGCCTTTTCAATACTATTTTGTCGATGAGCTATCGTAATAATTGTTTTATCTTTTGTAAATATCTCTAAAGCATTTAAAAGTTTATCTTCCGTCTCATTGTCAAGAGAAGATGTTGACTCATCAAAAATAATAATCTTAGGATTATCTAATAACACTCTTGCAATAGAAAGTCTTTGTTTTTGTCCTCCTGATAATTTTGTTCCATTTTTACCAACAATAGTATTTAAATTTTTCTCTAAATTATTAACAAAATCATAAAGTTGCACCACTTTTAAAACTTCATAAATTTTAGTATCATCATACTCTTTTCCCAATGTCAAATTAAACCGTAATGTATTGTTAAATAAAAGAGGTGTTTGAAGAACAAATCCTACATTTTCTCTAATTTTTTCATATCCTATCTCTTTAATTTCTACATCATTATAATAAATTTCTCCCGAAGAAAGAGGATATAAACCTATCAAAATTTGAGCTAATGTACTTTTACCACTTCCTGTCTCTCCTACAATAGCTACCTTCTCTCCTGCTTTAATCTCTAAGTTTATATTTTCTAAAACAAAAATATGATTATTATATGAAAAAGAGAGATTCTCTAATCTGATTGATGCCGTCTTATTATCTTTAAAAGGGTCAATTTTTTCGATATATTTTGGCTCAGATTTTAATTCTAAAATTTCATTTAAACGTTCAATAGAACTCTTTGCATTATAATAAAGATGCGTAAAATTCATTAATTTATCCACTGGTCTCATAATAATCCAAGCATAAGCAAAAATAGCCAACATTTTACCAATGGTTAATAAACCAAGAAGAACCATTAATATTCCTACTGCTCTAAAAATATCATGAGAATACATAATTAAAAGACGTGAAAATTCTAAAGCAATTTCACTTCTTAAACCAAACTGATAACCTTTATCTCTAATCTCTTTTGCTTTTCCATCAATATCATTTAAAAAATAAGTTTCTCTATTCTGAACACGAATTTGATTATAAAGTTCTAAACTCTCAGTTAACGAGTTTTGAAATACTTCAATTGCCTTATTTTCTTTTTTTTTAATCTTTGCAACAGCTTTAAAAATGTGTAAATAAAAAGCCATAGCTAAAGGATTTAAACACAAAATTACCAAGGCTAATTGCCAATTTAAATATAAAATAACAATAGCAATACTCAATAAAGTTAAGGTCTCAACAATTAACTCTCCGACAGAAGAGAGAATAAACTTATCTACTGTATCCACATCGGTAATTACTTTGGCAGAAATTGCTCCAGAACCAAGCATGTCATATTCACTCATTGAAACTGTCTGTAAATGATTAAGAAGTTTTTTTCGAATAACGTATGTAACCTCTTTTGATATTTTAGTAAAGAGTCGAATATGCAAAAGATTTAATAATAAAGAGATTCCTTTTAGAAACAAGGTTACTAGTAAAACGACTAAAATATAATATTCTGGAGAACCGATAACTAAATATAAATCAATTGTCTCCGTAATGACTCCTCCTTTACCTAAGATAATCTCATCAATCAGTAAAGGTATTAATAATGGTACAGGAATAATTAAAATGGTTGATAAGATTGCTACCAAATTAGCATAGAAAAGAACTTTTTTATGCTTATAAACTTCATCTAAAATTGTTTTGATACTAATCATTATATTCTCTTTTTTAGAGCTAAAATAGCATAATTAAATTAACTGGCAATTAATATAAACTTGTTATAATTAAAATAAAAAAAGATTAATAATGATTAAAATTCTCAATAGTATGATATTCGCTTTACTTCTTACCTCTTGTTCTGCACAAGATGAACTAAAAGAAAGTGATACAAATGCTACAACCATAGTAGAAAAGCAAGATAACAATGGCTCTACAAAAGAGACAAATAATTCTCTTAAAAAATCTATCTTTACACTAAATATGTTAAATGGTCAAAAGATTCATGTAAATGAAGCTCCTGCTGGCTTAACTTTTCAAGAGTATAAAAATAAATCAGTATTTCTTGTTTTCTTTGGATATAAGTGTCCTCCATGCCTAAAAGAGATGCCCCACCTTATAGAGTTAATTAAAAAGAAACATCCTGATTTAGAAATTATTGCCATTGAACTTCAAGGGTTAAATGCTGAAAAATTAGCAAAATTTCAACAATATAAAGAGATAAACTATACCTTAGGAACAGGATCAGCTAATGAAAAATTTGTTAGCTATATTGCATCAAAAGCACACTGGGGAGGTTCCATTCCTTTTATGATTGCATTTAATAAAGAAGGAGAGGTTAATATGGTTCATGTTGGTTCATTAAACTCTCAACAACTGAATGAAGTTTACCTCTCTACAAAAAAATAAAAGATAGATTTTTCTATCTTTTAATCTTCAACCATTCTTCTTGCCATCATTGAACCCATTGCAAGCATAACAATAAAAATATATAAACAACCTAATAATATAATATTTGAAAATAAAAAAAGACCTGTAGCCAAAGCTATACTTTCGAGTAAAACAATTACTATAAAAAGTATAACCATTATAATGGTTCCAAAAATGGCTACAAATTGAAAATACTCTTTATTAATAGATCGTTTCCATAACTCCAATGAGAAAATTGTAAATACTGCTAAAAAACCCTCTTTAAAACTCTCAGAAAGTATAATATTTGATTGAACCAAAGGTTGAACATAAGAGAGAAGTAACAAAAGTAGTAATATTGGAGTACCCACAGAGAGAAAAAGGTTTAAAAAATCTCCTTTTGTCATATTCTCACTAATTAAACCCGACATTCCAGCAAGAATCCCAAATAGAAAAACAAACATAAGTAAAAAAACTAACCATCCAAGATACGCACCAAAGGCTGGAGATATTGTTCTATTCCAAAGTGTTTCTGTTGTACTTATCTCTATCTCATGAATATAACTATTAATATTATGAGTTGTATAAAATATTTTACCTATATAAATTTGAATTGCTAAAGCAAATGATCCTGCTAAAAACATAGAGATAAAAGCAAGGACAGAAATCATACCTAAAAGATGAGAAACAATGAAAAAAGACATTGTTATGAATGTAAACTTTTGATTTAAAATAATAAATTCCCAAGCCAAACGAAAAGTATTTTTGATTGGTTGAGAAGAGAGTGCTTCATCTATTAGTAATGGTTTTTTATCTATATTATGTTCATGCATTAATATTCCTTTAATTATAAAAAGATTATTGTAACATAAAGACTATTTACAAACAGTCAAACCCTCTTTAAAACATTCACTATAATGATTTGCAAGTTTTACTCGCTCTTTTGTATTGGGATGAGAAGAGAAATAATCCATAATTTCACTATCATTTAATGTTTTATTCATATCATTATCATTCATATTCATGTATTCCGTCATTCGATTCATAATTGCTGAAAATGATGCTGGATCGATTTTGGCAATAAGCATTTTATTAAAAGCATATACATCTGCTTCAGACTCATGCCTTCTTGAATAAGAGCTACTAATTAAAGCCGAACCTAACCCCACACCCATATCTCCTACTCCACTACCATCTCCAGAAATCATCATTACCGCAACCGTTATAAAGGTACCCTCAATTAACATTTCTAAACTATGCCTATGAACAACATGCCCCATTTCATGAAGAATAACCGAATCAATCTCTTCTTGATTAGAAGAGAGTTCAATAAACTGATCCGTTAAAATAATATCTCCAGAAGGTAATGCTAATGCATTTGGAATTTTTTCTCCATCCATCTCCCAAGAACGAAAATGAATTTTATAATGAAGGTTAGTATCATCATTAAAACTTAATGGAGCCAATACTTTTTTAAAGTGTTCGCGAATTTTATCTTGCTTATCTTTAGTAATATTACTCTCATCAAATAGATACTTATCCAAAAATGTCATACTTCCTGCAGAGATTAACTCATTGGTTTGATAAGGTAAAACATGTGCTATTTTTTTACTAATATAAGGCACTCCCCATTTAAAAAAAGAGAAGCCTGTAAAAAAAGTAATAATTAAAGCCATAAAAATTGATTTACCATGAGTCTCAAGATGATGAATAAAAGCGTTAACCTTTTCAGTATCTTTAAAAAGTAAATCAATGGCATTGTTATCAAGGGTCGTAAAAGTTGAGTCATTTTCTAAAGTAATTTTTCGTTCAATATTACCTAAACGTGCAGATATACTTAAAAATGATACATCTCCACGAAATATTGTTCCATCTTCTACTTCAATTGCATAACGACCTAAATCATTTACAGTAAGTGTAGCATGCAAACATAATGCACTTCCCTTCGGATACCAATGACCATCTATCATCTTAAAGTGCTACTCCAACATCTACGTCAAATGCATCTCCAATTTGCTCGCCTAATGCTGACTGTTCTGCCTCTTTTTGAGATAAATATTCATCAAAACCATTATCTGTCTCAACTAAGGTATTTGCTAACATCAACTTTGCAACTCTCACTTTAGCCCAAGGAAAAGCAAAACCTAATGTAACAACGATTAAAAAGAAGTTTGATAACATAACCCACGCTAAACTTCTAGCTTTTAATGTTGATGAAAATGAAATTTTATCATCAAAAATTGTATTTTTATAAACGTATTCACGTTCTCTAGTAACATAAAATGCCATCACAAACATCATCATAAAAATCATTATGAAATAGATAAGAATAAAAGTAAATTCTGCATTACTTAAAAGACTTGAATGAATCATAAACTGAGCAAAAAATGAAACAATAGCAACTGGTACAATGCTCAATCCTATACTTTTTAATAACAAGATTACGAATTGTTTTGTCTCAACTTTAGTTAAAAACTTTCCTTGTCCATATCGTGAGCCATTCATTAAATACTCTGTACTATTTTTTTTAAGAAAAGCAATTAAAAATAAGTACCCTGTAAAAATACCCATACCCAATAAAATAGCAACAATAGGCATAAAACTACTTCTTCCTAAAGAAGGAATCATAATTGAAACAATCATCCCAATCAATGAAATAAATATAAAGAATAATAGAGGATAACCTAAAAATATCATGTAAGATCTTCCTAATGTTCCTTTAAATGAGAAATGAACATTTGAAAAACTTGTCACTTTCATGTTAAACATTAAACTTCTCCAAATTAACCAAGGAAGAGCAACAAGAAAAATCATTAAAAAGCTAAGAGCTAATGGAGGATTTACTTGTCCTAAAAAAGAGTAAATAATAAAAAATATCATTGCAATTAAAAAGCCAACAAATAATTGTTTACCCGTCGCATGATATTCAAAATTTCGATTGGATAAGGTGGTGTTCCCATAAAAATACCGTCGAGTACGTACCTTTGCCCAAGGATAATATAATCCCAATGTAATAATTGTTAATAATATATTAACAATCCATATTTTAAAATATTCTGAACCTGATCCATTAAAACGTAATGCTTCCATTTTATTTCCTTATATTAATTATATTTAAACATTTTCTATTATACCTATAATTGTTAATATTTCTTGTAAATCTTTAGTAAATCTTTTTCTATTTTAAACTATTTATCTAAATAATAATGGATATGCTATAATTCAAAAAAAGTATGGAAATCAATAGCATGTTAGATAACAATAATCCTAAAAATGAACCTATCGAAATTGTAAAGCGAATAGAAGGTCCTTCAATAGAAGAAAATTCTATAGCCAAAGAGACAGACATTCTCCATGAGCATAATGATAACTATCCAGACCCTATAGAAAACTCTTCAGATAAAAATGGTTCAATTAAAAAAATTATCTTTATTGTACTCACGTTCATCTCTCTCTCTCTTATCGGTTTATTCTCTCTTAAGCTGTTTCAGACAGAAAAGACTTCTTCTACAGAAACAAACATAAAAACAACCATTCCCCCTGAAAAGGAAAAAGTTGTTACCTATATTGAAGAACTTGCCCTCCCTCAAAATACAATGGAGACAAAAGAGAATAATAATTCAGAAAAAGAAGAAAAAAGTGATTTAGAAGCAATTACTCAAAAAGAAATTCTTCCTAACGCCGTTATTATACAACCTAAAGAGACTCAAGAGCTATTAATTGAAGAAGTTCCTATAAAAAAACTTCCTGAAAAAAATAAAATTGAAGTAAAAGTAAAGAAAGAGATAGTTGTAAAAAAAACCATTCATACTGTTTCAATCCACTATGAACCAATAAAACTAAAAATTATTACTGTAAAAAATGGCGATTCATTGGCATCTCTTGCTAAAAAATTCTATAATGACGAAATGGATTTTAAAAAAATTATACATGCAAACCGTAGATTAAGAAGTTCTAAAACAGCTCTTCGTCTTGGAGAAAAAATTATTATTCCTCGAAAAGATAATAAAAAAAGAAGAAGATTTATAATTGTACAAAAAGGAGATACGTTAGCCTTTATTGCGAAAAAAATCTATGGAAATACCAATAGAATCTCTACCATTGTGCATGCAAACTATCGAATTAAGTCTGCACGTTCAACCCTTCGTTTAGGACAAAAAATTTATATTCCAAGATTAAAAGTAAACTAGGAGTAGCCCTCTATAAGCCTAATGGCTTATAGAGTATCAGATAAAAAATAGCCTAGAATTAATATCTTCATCCCTCTTTTCCTTTTACCGAAACATATTTCCAAAAGCTACTAAGCTCTCTTCCTTTTTTGAGTCGGTTGTCATCAAAAAAGAAATTATAAACCTCATGAAACCAAACTTTTCTTCCCATTTTGTAATACCAATGAATCGCGTGACGTATTTTAGGATCAGGATAAAAAAGATAGCGTTTTATGGCTCTTGGTCGTAACTGTAGCACCAGCTCCATAAACTTTATGGAACAAAATAGAGCCAAAGGAGAGACTTTATTAACCTTCATCACTTGATGTTTATAATCCCATTTTTGAAGATTTGGCTGAATAATATCTCGATGCTTTACCTCATGAAAATAGCTTGTCCACCGATGTGGTGTTGCGTAGAGTGTCTGAATTTGATCAGGGTC
>Ga0256824_10000659_pt1 | contig 13372 bp, 12 predicted proteins | sample CV67metaG_FD_191570 | JGI IMG/M metagenome (GOLD analysis project Ga0256824, IMG submission 191570) | Hydrothermal vent microbial communities from East Pacific Rise, Pacific Ocean - CV67 | ecosystem: Environmental > Aquatic > Marine > Hydrothermal vents | place: Pacific Ocean: East Pacific Rise...
AAATACAAAACACTCGACCTGACATTAATTAAACTACAATGATAAAAAAGAAAAGATACATTTTATATTGAAGGCTGTCGCATTAAATACAAAACACTCCCTGTCCGTAACAGACAAGGACTTGATAATTATAAATAAGTAAAACAGTTGATTAGTTGAAATAACTTAAAAATGGCATTAAACGAATATTTATACGGTAAATTAGATAGCTTTTTTAGAGGTAGAAAGAAAAAATCTATCGAAGAGGATAGTAATGCTGTAAAATTAGAAGATATTAAGTCACGCTTAACAATTTTTGCTAGAGCTATTACAGGTGAAGCTATTGATATTTACCCTGCCGAACGCGAAGGAGGCTATAAAAATAATAATTTTTTTTTACCACAAATCTATACAGACTTAAACGATTACGAGAAAAATTTATCTTTTTATTTATATCGTGTTTTATATTTATCGGTTCAAAAAAATTTAGAACTAAACTGGGAAACAGGACAGGATCATGACTTATTAAAAAGTCAACAAGAAGCATATTATTCCTCAAAATTAGTGTTAGATGAATTATTTGATCAATTTCCAATATCAAAACATATACATACTGATTTATTGAATTACTACAGTCAGTTAAAAACTGATAAAAAAGATATTGACTATACATTTATGTATGGTAAGTGGATGAAAAATTCTAAAAATAAATCTGTTAATACTCTAAAAAACTTTAACGATAAAGCTAAAAAAGCAATTGAAAGTGAAATCACAACCATTTTAAAAGCAAATCCTGTTGAGGAAATTATATCTATAGAAGTTGACAAAAAACAACAAGAAGATAATGTGTTAACTCATAACTATGAAAAAATTGATACTGCAGAAGAACATAGTGGAAGCTGGAAAGACTTTGATGGTGATGATGAATTAGACAAACACAGTAAAGCATTAGAAGAGTTAAATATGAAATATACAGTTCGTGTAGATGATACATCTCACTCTGTTTATCAAGCAGATTTTGTAGAAAATATTTCAGTTTCAGAAAGTGCAGAAGCTCAATCAAAAGATTACAGTATTGCTTATAATGAATGGGATTATTCAAAAAAAACGTACAAAGAAAACTTTACAAAGGTTTACCCTAAAACGATTACAGATACAAAACCTGGTTATTACCAAAAGACAATAAAAGACAATAGCTCTACCCTATTAGGTTTAAGGAAAATGTTAACTTCTGTGAATAATAAATTACAACAACAACGAAGACTAAATCAAGGAGAAGAATTTGATTTAGATGCTTTAACAGATTTATACATTGATGTGCAATCCGGTCATACCCCTTCAGAAAACATATATTTATCTAAACGTAAAAAAGATAAAGACATTTCTATATTATTACTTTTAGATGTGAGTTTGTCAAGTGATGGTTATGCAAATAACAATCGGGTAATTGATGTAGAAAAACAAGTTTCTATATTATTTGGAGAGATTTTAGAAGAATTTAATGTTGATTTTTCAATTAACGCGTTTTATTCTAAAACACGAAATTATTCAACCTATTTAACACTAAAAGGCTTTGATGAGAATTGGGAAAAAGCAAAACACAAAATTGGGGCAGTAGAACCTGAAGGTTACACAAGGATTGGAGCTGCAATTAGACATTCTGGAACGTTGTTAGATCAACGAGAAACAAAAAACAAATGGATCGTCTTAATTTCAGATGGAAAACCTAATGATTTTGATAAATATGAAGGTAAGTATGGAATCAATGATGTTAAACAAGCTTTGAGAGAATTAAACGAACGACAAATCAATTCTTATGCATTAGCAATTGAAGCAAATGCAAAATATTACTTGCCCCAAATGTTTGGTGCAAATCATTACGAAATATTAACCACACCTGTAGAATTACTACAAGGATTAGTCAAGTTATATGAAAAAATAAAAACACAAAATTGAGTTGCTTGGTTCACGAGTTCACGCTTGATGCATTTCGATAGACTCAATGTATCACTTTTTTCTACTTGAAGCAGTGAAACATTAAACAAAATACGTCAAGCACCCAGTATTGAGCAAAGTGAAATTAAAAACAAAATACGTAAGCATTCCACACCCTGTGTGAGGTAAAGCCTAACAAAAAACATAAACAAATGAACACATTTAGAACAGAAATAGTAAATCAATTAGCAGAGGGGCACCCTGTGAAAGTATATTATGAAGAGGCCGATTTAATTACTGGCTTAATAAAAGAATTAAGAGCTGTTGATATTGATAAAGAATTTCAGAAATATTACAACATTTTTAACCAATTGATTACCATTGAAAAACGGTTTGCAAGAAAAGAAAATCAATTATTCCCCTATTTAGAGAAACATGGGTGGAACGGTCCAAGTCAGGGTATGTGGTCTTTTCATGATACATTGAGAGATCAAATTAGATTGTTGAATATTGAAAATACAGCTACAAATACCAAAAAAATAATTGAAAACTTACCCTACTTATTATCTGGATTAGAGCGGTTAATGGATGTTGAAAATGAGCGATTATTTCCTAATGCTATGGATTTATTATCTGAAGATGATTGGAAAGAATTTTATACTGGTGATGAAGAAATGGGATGGATGTTAACAGAAAAACCTATTAAATATCCTGCAGAAGATTATGTTCACCCAAGTATGGATTTTACTGATAAATCTGATGGCTTAGTCAAAGAAGGAACATCACACTATGATGAAGGCTATATGACACCAGAGCAAGTAAATTTACTTTTAAAATTTATGCCTTTAGACATTACTTATGTAGATGAAAATGATAAAGTTATTTTTTATAATAGAGGAGACGATAGAGTTTTCCCTAGAAGTAAAGGTATAATAGGAAGAGAAGTTAAATTTTGTCATCCTCCAAAAAGTGTGGATATGGTGATTCGAATTGTTGATGAATTTAGAGCAGGAACAAAAGACGTAGCTGACTTTTGGTTCAACTTTAAAGGAAGAATGATTTACATCCGTTATTTTGCAATTAGAGATGAAAATAAAAAATACAGAGGTGTAATTGAAATGTCACAAGACATTACTGAAATACAAAAATTAGAAGGTCAAAAACGATTATTAGACTGGGATTAAAACTTAAATAAAATGAAACAAATTGATTACAAAAATATATTCTACCCCCCTGGCGGAATACTAATATGGATCGTAATATTCTTAGAGTTGATTACTTTTGGTATTGCTTTAATAGCTTTAGCTATTTTTAGTAAAGAAGATCCTGAAGGCTATCATGCTTCACGTTTATTACTGAACCCTACTTATGGAGCTGTAAATACCATTTTTTTATTAAGTAGTGGTTACTTTATGGCCACAAGTTTGAAACATTTTAAAAGTGGAAATAAAAAAAAATCTTCTCTTTTTTTGAAGCTAACCATTTTAGGTGGAACCTTATTTTTAATACTTAAATCTATTGAATATTATCAAAAAATCGAACATGGATTAGGAATGGATTATAGTACATTTTTTAATTTCTATTGGCTTTTAACTGGTTTCCACGTTATTCATGTTTTGGTTGGTATTGTTATTCTAACATCTGTGTATTTTGGTTTAAATAAAACGAAAAGCACTACTAATTTAGAAGATTTTGAAGCAAGTACAGCCTTTTGGCACATGTGTGATTTAATTTGGCTATTATTGTTTCCTATGTTATACTTAATACTTTAAGCTATGAAAGATAAAAATACATTAACCATATTGATATTATTTGTATTAACAATTTCAACTGCTTTAGTTTCAAATTTTGGTGTTGATTGGAATTGGTTAGTACTCACAATTATGGGAGTATCAGCAATTAAATTTTTATTAATTATTTTTGAATTTATGGAAATAAAAAAAGCGCATTCATTTTGGAAGTTTATAACCATTTTTTATGTTGTCGCAATTGTGTTGGCTATTGTTCTTATTTTAGACTAATAAATAGAGATAGACTGAAAAATTACTTTCCTATACAAAAATTAGCAAATATATTACCAAGCAGCTCATCATTTGATACACTCCCTGTAATTTCACCAAGGAATTCTAAAGTCTCTCTAATATCCATAGCTAATAAATCGCCTGGGATTTGAGTTTCTAATCCTTCTTTAACTCTTGATATGGCAGTGTAACTTCTTTGAAGTGCTTCATAATGCCTTGCGTTAGTTACAATTAATTGATTACCTATATTGGTATCACCAATTGAAGCTTTTATCTTTGTTAATAATTCTGGTAAATATGTTTTTTGTTTGGCTGAAATAAAAACACCTTCATTTTTCAGTAAATCAAAATCTTTTAAATCTATTAAATCCGTTTTATTAAAAATGGGAATTAAGGTTTGAAAACCTTGAATGTTTTTACCTTTAAAATCATTAATTTGTGCAATAATTGTTTCAGCAGACGTATCATCTATGCTAAATAACAACAATACTATTTTAGCTTTTTTTACTTGTTCAAACGAACGTTTTATACCTAAATTTTCTATTGTATCAGTGGTTTCTCTAATACCTGCAGTATCCATAAAACGGTAAGCAATACCATCAATTACAATTTCATCTTCAATTACATCTCGAGTTGTTCCTGCAATGTCAGACACTATTGCTTTGTCTTCATTTAAAATAGCATTAAGCAATGTAGATTTACCTGAGTTTGGTGCCCCCACAATAGCAATTGGAACACCATTTTTAATGACATTACCCAACTGAAATGATTCCATTAATGAATTAATACCTACTGTAATTTCATTTACTAAACTTTCTAATTGACTTCTGTCTGCAAATTCTACATCTTCTTCAGAAAAATCTAATTCTAATTCAATTAATGACGCAAAATCTAATAATTGTTGGCGTAAACCAGACAATTCACTTGTAAAACCACCACGCATTTGATGCATAGCCACTTCATGTTGTGCTTTTGTTGTTGAAGATATTAAATCTGCAATGGCTTCTGTTTGAGATAAGTCCATTTTTCCATTCATAAATGCACGCATAGAAAACTCTCCAGCTTTTGCCATTCTTGCTCCTGAACGAATTAATAATTGAATAATTTGTTGTTGAATAAAAACAGAACCGTGACATGTAATCTCTATACTATCTTCTCCTGTAAAAGATTTAGGGTTTTTAAAAACTGTAACCACAACTTCATCTATAATTATACCCTTATCTCTAATTAACCCAAAGTGAACGGTATGTGAGTTTTTGTCCGAAATAGTTTTAGAGAAAATTCTCTCTACTACTTCAAATGATTTATGCCCAGAAATACGAATTGTTGCAATTGCTCCCATGCCTGGTGAAGTTGCCAATGCGCAAATTGTGTCTTGTTCTAAATTATTCATAATATGAATACAAAGGTAGTTATTAAAAAAGAAAATCTTAAGTAAATAGTAAAATGACTAAAACTAAGTTTAATTGATAATATTTGAATTCAATTTAGCTCTTTTTTTATTCTTTCATAAAAAAACCTCAACCAAGTTATTGATTGAGGTTAATACAAAATTTATATTTTTTTTAAGATAAACCTGAAATTTTACCATCATTATCAATAAACATATGTTCTGATGCTGGTGTTGCTGGTAAGCCTGGCATTCTCATCATTTTTCCTAATATAGGAATAATGAATCCAGCACCTGCGGCAAATTCAAACTCTCTAACTGATACTCTAAATCCTGTTGGTCTTGCCAATAATTTATCGTTATCCGAGAATGATTTTTGAGTTTTTGCCATACAAATTGGTAAAGCATTCAATCCTAATGCATCAATCTTTTTTAAATCGGTTAATGCTTTTTTAGCGTAATCCACACCGTCTGCACCGTATATTTCTTTTGCTATTTTTTCAATTTTATCTTTAATTGAATCATTCCAGTCATATAATTGTTTGAATTTATTTTTTCCAGACTCTACCTCTGCAACAACTGCATTTGCAAGGTCTGTCATTCCATTACCACCATCAGCAAATCCTTTAGCTACAATTGCTTGTACTCCCATTGCTGCACATTTATCAATTACAATATTAACTTCTTCATCTGAATCTGTTGGAAAAGCATTTATTGCTACGACAGGATTCAATCCGAATTTTTTAATATTTTCAATGTGTTTTTCTAAATTTGAAAATCCGTTAGTAACTCTTTCAATATTTGCATCATTATACTCTTCCTTTGGTGCTCCACCGTGATGTCTTAGCGCTCTAATTGTAGCTACTAAAACAACTGCTTCAGGTTTTAGTCCTCCAGAAACACACTTTATGTCTAAAAACTTTTCTGCTCCTAAATCTGCACCAAAACCAGCTTCTGTAATAACATAATCAGATAAAGATAATCCCATTTTAGTTGCTAAAATAGTATTTGTTCCTTGTGCGATATTTGCAAATGGCCCACCGTGAATAATGGCAGGGTTACCTTCCATAGTTTGTACTAAATTAGGTTTAATGGCATCTTTTAACAAAATAGCCATTGCATTTTCAGCTTTTAAATCTCTACAATAAATTGGTTCTTTTTTAAAAGTTAATCCAACATAAATGTTACCTAATCTGTTTTTTAAATCTTCAAAATTTTCAGCCATACATAAAATAGCCATTACCTCAGATGCTGGTGTTATATTAAATCCATCTTGTCTTGGTATTCCATTTGCAGTTCCACCTAAACCAATTGTAATATCTCTAAGTGCACGGTCATTCATATCCATCACCCTTTTCCATCCAATTGTTCTTTGGTCTAACCCTAAGTTTTTAGTTTTAGATTGTAAATTATTATCTATTAAAGCCGATAATAAATTATTTGCCTTTTCAATAGCTGAAAAATCACCCGTAAAATGTAAATTAATGTCTTCCATTGGTACAACTTGAGAAAAACCTCCTCCAGCTGCCCCACCTTTAATACCAAAAACAGGTCCTAAAGACGGCTCTCTTAGAACAACAGTTGTTTTTTTACCAATCTTATTCATCCCCTCAGTTAACCCTATAGACGTTGTTGTTTTACCTTCTCCAGCTGGAGTTGGAGTTAAAGCCGTAACTAAAACTAAATGACTATTCTTAATTTTAGATTCGTCAATTAAACTTAATGGTAATTTAGCTTTATATTTTCCATATAATTCTAAATCATCCTCATCAATATTTAATGTAGCTGCTATTGTATTAATATGTGTCATTTTTACTGCTTGTGCAATCTCTATATCTGATTTCATTTGGTTTTATTTTTTTATCCAATAATAAATGGATTATTTTTGAATGTCGAATATAGTAATAATCCCTATATATTAGACAATGTATTGACACATAATGCTAAAAATCATATATTCAATTATATGCATAAAAATGTCTTTCTAAGAATTTATTCTTTAGTCTCAAAATCATTTCATATCTTTACATACAAAATATCTAATAATTAAATGAAAAAAATTATATTAATCGTTACAATCTCTTTATCCATTTTAAGTTGTAAAAAAAATATCACAACACCAAACAGTGGAATATTTAGAGGTGTTTTTGAAATGACAGGTTTAAATGGTGGTGGTTTTGAAACTGGAAATTGCTCTTTAGCAATGTATGAAGAGGTAGGTCGTTATGCTATAAATGTGGATACTTCAGAAACTGTTCCTTACGCATCTGGTGGTACCTATATTATTAATGATGCTACAAAAATCACGTTTTCATCAAATACAATACCACCATTAAATAGTAACCCTCATATTTTTTTAGACTCAATCTACACTTACTCTTTTGATGATAATGTTTTTGAATTGACTAAGGTTATTGATACAATTAAATATGAATATCGTTTTTTTAGATATTAAATAAAGTACCACTCTATACCAATTACAAAGGCACTATTTAAGAAATAATAACTAAACCTTGGTGGACTTAAAAACTAAACTTTTAAGAACACCAAGGTTTCGTCTTTTTAAAATCTATTATTTAGTCAAAATTAGATACTTTTCACCAAACTCTTAAAATGAAATTGTGATATGGCTGGGGCTCATTTCGATTTCGTTACACTTCACTCAATATAAACTTCTCGCCTAATACTTTTAAATTTTGGATATAAAAAAAGCTTCATATTTCTATGAAGCTTTTTGTTTGTGATCTGGCTGGGGCTCGAACCCAGGACCCTCTCCTTAAAAGGGAGATGCTCTACCAACTGAGCTACCAAATCTCCGTTTGGAGGTGCAAAGGTAATTACTTTTTAATTAATACAACACTATTTTTTAAAAAAAATACAAATAATTTTACATTACCCTATTTTAATGGGTTTAGGTATGTTTATTTAGGCATAAACCAAATAAAAATGTAAAAATCAATGTTTAATTAGAACAATATATTAAATATATGATTCATTAAAAAATGAACTGTGACATTAAAGATTACGGCTTGCAAACGAATTGGATTTAAGGATACTCATTTAGACATGATCACATACAATGAGAAGCATAACAATAGATATGCCTTTAAAATTACATTTTGTGTTTCCAACGTTTGTGAGACCACAACCAAAACTCAGGCTTTTTTTGAATAATCTCTTCTAATATAGATGTGTATTTGTCAGTAATAAATTCATCATTAGTTGTTTTAGGCGTTTCAGTAATTAAACTAAATTCAACTTCATAAAACCCTCTACTAACTTTTTTAGAATGTCCAAATAGTACAACATAATCAAACTTTTTAGCTAATTTTTCAGGACCAATATTCCAACCTGTATTTTGGTTTAAAAATGTATTCCAGTAGGCTTTGTTTTTATTAGTTGGAGATTGATCATTAACAACAACCATTAATTTAGGGTTTTTATTCTCTTCCCTGAAAAATGTAATAACATCATTAGTTTTTATAAGTTTCATACCATTTCTACTACGAGAGTTAAGTAACATCTTGTCAAAAAAATTATTTTTCAAAGGTTGGTATAAAGAATATGTAGTGTGCTTTAAACGCTTAGGTAAACTCAATGCATAAAATTCCCAGTTGTTATAATGACCACAAACAACCAATACATTCTTTCCTTCTTTATAGTATTTATCTAAAAGGTCTTGATTTTTAAGCTGCGTTCTTTTAATTACATTTTTTTCAGAGATACTAAGAGATTTTATACTTTCAAAAATAAAATCAGTAAAATGATGATAAAACTTACGTTCTATTTTTTTAAGTTCTAAAGCTGTTTTTTTAGGGAATGCATTTTGTAAATTTTGCTTAACAACATTACGTCTATACTTAACAATATAATACGTTAAGACAAAAGTAATGTCTGAAAAAAAGAATAACAAACCTAAAGGTAAAAAAGACAAAGGCTTTAATACCGTATAAAATAGTAAGTTATATCCAATTTTACTCATTAGTTTTTGGGACGAAATTTGCAAAGCTATAAGTATATTTTAAAACAACAGACTAAAACAATAAAAAGCTTTATATTTTGTTTAAGCGGTTGTTAATAAATGTTACTAAAAAATTCCGTTATATCTTAACGAATGTTATTTTTGCATATTGTATAGAATGAAAAAAAAAAATAGAATATACCCAACAATACTCCTTATCATATTGATTATGAGTAGCTGTGCTATTAATAAAGGTTTTAAATCTTTAAAAGTTTATAATTACTTTGATGCAAAACAAAAATTTGAGCGTGTTGAGAAACGAAAAATAGTACCCTCATCTTATGGTTTAAGTGTGATTTACCAAAGAAAAGATAATCCTTTTTATAATTTAGACAGTGCATTAATTAAAATTGTTTCCGCAGTTAATAATTACAGTTCTTTGTCTCAGAATCAAAAAGAAAAATATTCTAAAATTGGTATTGATAGTTTAATCATTGTTAAACAAAGGGATTTAATTTCGAACCTCTATTACAAAAGAGCTTTAGAAACTAATTCAATCTACGGTTTTCAAGACTTTATTAATAAAAACAATTGGAGCAAGGATATTAGGCAAGCTAAGCGTTTAAGAGATAGTTTGTTCTTTTTTGAAAATCACGAAAAAGGTAGAGCTTTAGATTATGAATTGTTTTTGACAACTTATCCTAATTCTATTTATTCAAATAGAGCTAGTAAATTATACAATAAAGCTTTTTTTATTGAGAACACAAAAAATAATAGTATTGCAGATTATAAACAGTATTTAATTGACAAACCTAATGGTGATTTTGTGATTGAAGCTCAAAACAGTATTTTTAAATTAGCAACACAGCATAAAACAATTAAAGAGTATCAGGCATTTATTACTACTTATCCTAAAAATAGAAATATTAAAACTGCATGGGGGTTTTTATATGATACCTATATGCAAAAGAGTTATACTCTAAAAAATATTGAACTATTTTTAGTTGATTATCCAAATTACCCATTTAAACATAGTATATCAAACGAACTATTTATGGCTAACATTAAGTTTTATAAGTATAAAGCTCATAATAAATGGGGTTTTATTTCTGAAGGTGGTAAATATTATATAGAACCAAAGTTTGATTTTGTTGAAGATTTCCATGAAGGTTTAGCTGTAGTTAGCTTGAATAATAAATTAGGGTTTATTACTAAAACGGATGATGTTAAAATTAAAACTCAATTTGATGATGCTTTTTCTTTTCAAAATGGTTTTGCTGTAGTTGAAGTAAACGAACTGTTTGGTTTGATTAATAGATCTGGTGAATATGTGTTAGAGCCTATTTATGATGATTTAGGTAATGTGAATAATGGACTATTATATGCTGAAAGAAATGAAAAAATAGGATACTTTAACACTCGAGGAGAAGAAGTTATTTTCCATCAATACACGGATGGCAGTAATTTTAAAAATAAGTTAGCTATAGTTGAGAAAAATGATAAAGCAGGTGTAATTGATGAAAATGGTAATACAAAAATAGAGATTAAATATCAACAAATTAAAATGCTAAACTCTCATTTATTTGCAGTTCAGCAAAATGAGAATTGGGGTATAATTAATATAAAAGGAGAAACTATTCTTTCAATAGAATATGATTTTATAGGAAATACTAAATCAAACTTAATACTCATTGAAAAAAACAATCAATTTAAATATTGGAATAAGTTAACAACACAGTTTCTACCTACAATTTGGTTTGAAAACTATTCTGAATTTAAAATTTTAGCTAATTTTAAAGATGGGTTTGCTAAAGTAAAAACAAATGAGGGCTATATCTTTATAAATACTAAAGGTCAATTTGTGTTTAACGAAACGTTTAAAAAATTAGGGGTTTATAATACATTTGTTGCATTTGAAGATAAAGATACTTGGGGATATATAGATAAACAAGGAAAAGTTATTATAAAGCCCAATTACACTAAATCATATTCATTTTTTGGTGTAGGAGGAGTTGTTGAAATTGATGATTTAAAAGGATTAATAGATGAAAGTGGTGAAATATTAATACCAGTCTTTTATGAAGAACTTAAGTTATTAAATGATTCAATTCTAATTGTAAAAAAAGGAAACTCTTATGGATTGCTCACACTATCTAATGATACAATTATTCCAATCAAATACAATTTAATTGAACCTATTTCAAATTCAATCGTAAAAATAGTAAGTGATAATGAGCTAACATATTTTAATTTTATTACACGAAGTTGGCTTAAAAAAGAAGAGTAATATAATGGATAAATTTTTAGACTATATTGAAAAGTACAAGATTGCCATTTTTGGTACAATTTTTATTCATATTTTAGTTTTCTTCTTTACAATTTTCACAACAGTTAAAGATGTTAACAGAATGGTCTCCCCAATAATAGCATTAGAAATTCCACTTGAAGATATTGAACTAGAAGATGAAATGATTCAAGAACTGGATGAAGATGGTAATCCTATTACTCCAAGTGACGTAAGTAGCTTAACTAAAGACGCTAATGATGAAAGAGATGAGTCTTTTGAAGATCATTCAACAAACTCAGAAGAAGCACAACTGACAGCAAAAGAATTAGAAGCTCAGTATATTAAAGAGGCAGCAGAAAATAATGATCGATCTGATTACGCTCAAAATATGGAGGAACATAAACTTAACGATAAACCTGTTAAAACTGCAACAAGCGGAGGTAGTAAGGCATTTGCAGGAGAAGTTATGATATCTTATGATTTGAAAGGACGAAAAGCATATAGTTTACCTAATCCTGGTTATACTTGTAATGGAAGTGGTACTGTAGTTATTCAAATAAAAGTAGACAAATCAGGAAAAATAAAATCGACAACATATCAAAGTGGTTTATCAAGTAGGGCTACTTCATGTATGATTGCACGTGCTTTAAAATATGCCAATAAGTCAAGGTTTGATTATAAGTCATCAACTAATATGCAAACAGGAACAATCACATATAAATTTATGGGCAAATGAGTTTAAAAGATTTTGTAAGAAGTATAACGCCAACGTTTTTATTAAACCTGAATCGTCAGCGAAAAAAAAGTAATAGAAATCAAGTTTTAAATCAACAAAAACAATCTGGTGAAAGTATTACCAAAGCACAATTAATTCATGAATTTAAACAAATTGGGATTGTAAAAGGCGATACATTATTAGTACATTCTGCATTGAGTAAAATTGGTTATTTAGAAGAAGGACCAAAAACATTTGTTGATGCTTTGTTAGAAATAATTGGAGCAGAAGGGAATTTATTAATGCCAACCTCACCAAACAATGTCTATCAATTAAATTATATTCAAAACACACCTTTTTTTGATGTGTTAAATTCTCCTTCAAAATTAGGTGCAATTACCGAATATTTTAGAACGCTAAAAGGTACTGTTAGAAGTTTAAATGCTACAGAACCTGTTTCAGCGTTTGGACCATTAGCCGAATATTTTACAGCAGAACATTTTAATCAATTAACACCTTATAACAGTAAAAGTCCATTTTATAAGATTGGATTAAAAAAAGGAAAAATACTATACATTGGTGTCACTTTAGACAATGCAGGTACATCACTACATACTTTGGAAGATGAAATTAAAGATTTTAAATATCCAGTGTATTATCCCAATATTTTTGATTTTAAAGTGATTGATGACAAAGGGAATTCACATAAAGTAAAAACAAAAGTTCATAACCCTGAATGGTCTAAAAAAAGAAAATGTGATGGCTTAATCCCACTATTTGAAGCTGATAATGTATTAAAAAAAGTAAAAATAGGACAAGCAGATACATTATTAGTTGACGCTGAAGGTTTTTTTAAATCTATGGTAGATAACTATAATTCAAAAGGAGTGACAATGTATTTTCCCGAAGGAAGTTAAAAATATTTTTTAAATAGAAATACTAAAAAAAAACTCCTACTTTTACGGTGTGAATATTCCGTCAAAACATTTAGAAGATTTAGTTGACCATTTTTCATCTCTACCAGGGATAGGAAAAAAAACAGCTTTGCGCTTAGTTTTAAATTTATTAAAACGAGATGAAGGTG
>Ga0256824_10000660_pt1 | contig 13370 bp, 9 predicted proteins | sample CV67metaG_FD_191570 | JGI IMG/M metagenome (GOLD analysis project Ga0256824, IMG submission 191570) | Hydrothermal vent microbial communities from East Pacific Rise, Pacific Ocean - CV67 | ecosystem: Environmental > Aquatic > Marine > Hydrothermal vents | place: Pacific Ocean: East Pacific Rise...
CAGCAACTCCGTACTCACAAGTCACCAATGGGTGGGACACTTCGTCTAGGCGAGTACCCATGTGACACAAAAGAGGGTTCTATAATCCGTGAAGCTTACAACGGCGAAAAAACAATTTATGAGCGTCACCGTCACCGTTATGAAGCAAATCCAGCTTACCGTGAACAGCTTGAAAAAGCAGGTATGATAGTGACGGGTGAGTCTAATGGCTTAATAGAGACTGTTGAGATAAAAGGTCACCCTTGGTTCTTAGGTGTACAGTTTCACCCAGAGTTCACATCACGTTTACAGACTCCAAACCCTGCTATTCTTGCATTTGTTAAAGCTAGCATGAGTGCTGAGTAATTAGCTATTAACACCTTAACAAAACAAGACCTTTTTAATCTTCTCTCATCTCGTTTTACAGATGAAGAGAAGAGACTCTCACAGATTCCAAACCCTGCCCTCCTTCACGATGCACCTAAAGCAGCAAAAAAAATTGCAGATGCCATCCGAGCAAAAAAGAGGATAACTCTCGTTGGAGATTATGATGTAGATGGAGTAAGTTCTACTGCGATTATGGTAGATTTTTTCAGACAAATTCCCTACCCTCTTGAAGCGATTATCCCTAACCGTTTTAGAGATGGTTATGGTGTCTCTCCTACTATCTTAGAGCGCATAGATACAGACCTAGTTATTACAGTAGATAACGGTATATCGGCTGTAGAAGCTGCACAAATCTGTGCTGAGCGTGGTATTGAGCTTATTATTACAGACCATCATACTCCGGGGGAGACTCTTCCAGAAGCTTTTGCCATCGTTGACCCGAAACTTCAAAGTTGTGACTACCCTTTTAAAGAGATATGTGGAGCACAAGTCGCTTGGTTACTCTTGGCACTTCTTAAAAAAGAGTTGCAGTTAAACATAGATATGAAACAGTTTTTAGACATTTTAGCTATTGCCATTATTGCTGACATTATGCCGCTTATAGATATCAACCGAACACTTGTCAAAGAGGGGCTTAAACTTCTTATGCACTCCTCTCGTCCATCCTCTATTGTTATACGAGATTTTTTAAATAAGTCGGCTGTTAGTTCTGAAGATATCGCCTTCATGATAGCACCACGTTTAAACTCTGCTGGACGACTTGAAGATGCTTCCATAGCTCTTGAATTTTTTACAGCATCCAACACTCACACTGCATTTAAACAGTTTGAGCTCTTAGGACAACTCAATGACTTACGTAAAGAGACAGAAGCAGAAACTACTCTTTGTGCCATAAACTCTGTTAACGTGGATGACACCATAATTGTAGTTTCTGGAGAGGGTTGGCACGAGGGAGTCGTTGGCATAGTTGCGGCAAGACTTGTAGACAAATTTGGTAAACCTGCCATAGTGCTAAGCTGTGAAAATGGTGTGGCTAAGGGAAGTGCACGAAGTATTGCAGATGTAAACATTTATGAGCTTATTAAAGAAAATGAACAGTTGTTAACTAAGTTTGGTGGGCACAAAATGGCGGCTGGACTAGGGCTTAGAGAGGAAGATATAGCCACGTTTAGAGAGGCTATAAACGTAAGTGCTTCTAAGCTTAATCCACAAGACTTTATCCCCCAAGAGCAAGTGACAGGTATACTTAGTGCAGATGATATTGACCTAGAACTTTTAGACCTACTAGAGAGTTTTGAGCCTTTTGGAGAAGCGAACCCTCGTCCTACATTTTTACTCAAAGATGCAGAAGTTGTGAGTATAAAACTTATGGGAAAAGATAAATCACACTCTCGCATAGAGGTACGTCAGTACCCACATGATAGGAAAACTATAGAATTAATCGTCTTTCGTAAAGTTTTTGAAATGCCAGAAAATAGAAAATTATCCTGTTCATACTCTGTTGCCAAAAATGAGTTTAACAACCGAGTGACCGTGCAACTTCTCATCAACAAAATATATTAACATATAAGCATCCCTTATAGTCATAAACTATAACTATTATAATTTCATCAAATTACGCTATCATTCTACCTTCAAATTATAAGGATGACTGATGAAAACAATAACTTCACTCGCTGCAATTGCACTTTTAAGCTCTAGCTTACTTGCAACTGCTGATGTACAAACTCAGATTGACGAACTCACTAAAGAGATAAGTAAATTAAAAAAAGCTCAAAAAAGCACGAAAAAAGCACTTACGAAAGTAAAAAAAGCTACTGGTGGAGACAATGTTAAGTTTGGTCTTGACTTTAGAAATTCTGTAGATGTACTTGATTATAAAGATAATAAAAATAATCTTAGTGCAAATAACCCTGCGCTTCTTACAAGTAGACTCTATTTAACTATGGCGGCTGCACCAATGAAAGGTCTTATCTTCAAAGGTAAACTTGCAATCTACTCTACATGGGGTTCACACCTTTATGTAGATGATGCTCCATTAAAAGATTGGTCAGGTTCATCGAAACCGACTGACACTGTTATGAGAGTTAAAGAGGCATACTTTGTTTACTCAAATGCAATTGGTGAGCAACCAATTAGTGTAAGTATTGGTCGTCGTCCATCAACAAATGGTTTTTTAGCAAACTATAGAGAAAATGAGAAGTCTTCGGGTTCTCCTCTTGCTCACATTACTAATATGGAAGTAAATGGGGCAATGGTTAAATTTAGCTGGGATCGTTTTATTCCTGGTGCATTTACTAAACTTGTATTGGGTAGAGCACACAATGGTCAGATGGAAAATGTATATGGAACAGGCAGTACTCCTTGGGGACCATATGCAGATATAAACAGTGGCAAAGAAGATGAAAGTGTAGATTTCTTTGTTGTGCCAGGTATGGCTTATGATAATGGACAATATGCTCTTATGTACCAGTGGGCTCATATCTTTAATACTAAAGGGATAAAACTTAGTGATAGCACTAAAAAAGCTGCATCTGGAACTGCTGATCTATTAGCTCTTTCATTTAAAGTAGACGGTATCGGTGATGAGATTAATGATTTCCTTGATGAGACTACAGCTTTTGCATCTGTTGCAATCTCATATTACGATGCTAAAAATGGTTATAGCCTTGTTGGTTCTAAAGATGGTGGAATTAGTAAAGGTTACTCTTACTGGTTTGGTACAATATTTCCAGATATGATTACTGATGCTGGTAAGTTTGGTTTAGAGTATAACCACGGTTCACAAAACTGGACACCAATGACATGGGCTGAAGATAGCGCTATGGGTTCTAAAATTGCTGTTCGTGGTGATGCTTATGAAGCATACTGGAACTTTAACCTATTTGGAAACAAATACTTACCATCTCAAGTAAGATACACTTATGCACAGCATGACTACACTCCAAATATTAACTGTGCTGGTTGGGTTAAACCTGTTGCTGTAGATATTACTGCATCCGATTTACGTCTTTCTGTCTCTTACAGATACTAATCTTTTCATTAGCTATTGACAACCTTACACCTTTCATGGTGTAAGTGTTTCTTTCTCACTTTATCCTATTCAAAATACATATTTTCTTTGAGATATAAATATTAGCATTTCACAATGTTTGTTATTTATATCTCTATATTTGTCATAATATATGGTTAAAATTATATTATTTATAATTTTAACTTACAAAAACCCCCTTTAGTGTTTACTTTAGACACACTACTTAAAGATTACTGACGGAAAAAACTTATATTAAGCCTCAAAGCTGTAAAATTAATCACTTTATCAAAATGCAAGGGAAAAAAATGAAAAAAAATGAAATTTTAGAAGATATTTTAGCAGAGGTTGACAAACATCCAGAGCTTATGAGTCGTCGTGAAGCACTTAAGTTTATGAGTGTTTCTCCAATGGCAGCATCTATTTTAGCTGGAACAACAGTAGGAGCTGCAACAGCAGTTGCATCTGATGTAAAAGGCAAAGTTGTTATCGTTGGTGGTGGTCTTGCTGGTATGAGTACCGCAGCTCGTCTTAAAAGCTCTGCATCAAACCTTGACATTACTGTTATTGAACCAAACAAACTTTCAACTTCTTACCAACCAGGACAAACACTTGTTGGTGGTGGTATTTGGGAAAAAAGTGAATTAGTTTATCATAGAGATGATTATGTTCCTAGTGGAGTAACTCTTGTAGAAGGAAGTGTAACTGCATTTGACCCAGACAACAACAAAGTAGTTGTAGATGGAAACAAAGAGATCTCTTATGACCACATGATTGTAGCAACAGGTGTTATGCTTAACTATGCAGCAATTAAAGGTTTAACTGGTGTTATTACTTCTACAAGCCCAGACAATGCTGCAACAAAAGAGACTGTTGGTAAAAATGGTGTTCATTCAATCTACTTCCAAGATGGTTCTGAAGCTACTTGGACTGGTATTCAAGAGTTAATTGCAAAAGCAAAAGAGTGGAAAGAAGGTGAGCCGAAACTTCAAGCACTTTTTACACACCCAAATACACCGATTAAATGTGGTGGTGCTCCAAAGAAAATTATGTACCTTACACATGCACAACTTGAAAAAGCGGGTGTTAGAGATGCAGTTGAGTTAACTTTTTACCCTAATGGTGGCGGAATGTTTGGTATTAAAGATTACCATACTGCGATTGTTAAACAGTTTGAGACACGTGGCTTTAAATGGCACTACAAACATAACCTTACTGAGATTGACACTGCAAACAAAATAGCTACTTTTGACAAACGTTGGGAAGAAAAAGGTAACTACGATGAAGATTTAGAAGAGTATGAAATGGTTACTAAGCATGAAAATGTAGAAGTAAAATTTGACTTTATTCATGTAACACCTCCAATGAAAGTACCTGATGTTGTTAAAACATCAAAAATTGGTTCTAGTAAAGGCTGGGTACCTGTAAACAAAGAGACTCTTCAACATGTTAAATATGAAAATGTGTGGTCTTTAGGTGATGTTGTTGCTGTTCCTATGGGTAAAACTGGTGGATCTGCACGTAAACAATACAAGGTAGTTGTAAACAACCTTATAGCTGCAATGGAAGGAAAAGCTTTAGAAGCTAAATATGCTGGTTATACTGTATGTCCACTCGTTACTGGAATCGGAACTGTAATGCTTGCTGAGTTTAACTGGGCTTCTAAGAAAACTGGTTCTGGTGCAAATGCAGCATTATTACCAATTGACCCAACTCAAGAGAGATGGATCTGGTGGTTACTTAAAGTTTATGCACTTAAACCTATGACACAGTACGGTATGCTTGCGGGTCGCGCATAGTAATAAATTCTCACCTTTGAGAGTTTATTATAAATAACATACATTAATTTTATAATAAATATTAGTTTTAGTTTCATTAGGCTAGAATATTATAAATATAAGGAGATAAAATGAATAAAATCGTTAAAATTGCACTTGGTGCTACACTACTGTTAGCTTTAGGTTCTACAACTGTAAGTGCTGATGCTACTAAAGGTCAAAAACTTTATGCTAAAAAATTAAAAGCAACTTGTGGTATGAGTGGTGGTGACGTAGCTGCTAAACATACACAAGATGAGTGGGATGAGATTAATGAAGCTGGTAACATAGCTACTGAAATTAAAACAATTTGCCCTAAAGTAGATAGCGTTAAAGGTAAATATGTTCCACATCTCTATGACTTCTTTAAAGAGTTTGCAAGTGATAGCGGAAACGTTCCTTCTTGTTAATTAACCTCTAATGAACTTTTTCCTAGCTTTAAAGCTAGGGAATCTTCTATAAACCCCCCACTATTCAGTCTATTCACTACAAAATTTATCTATAATGATCTCTATTATGCACAACTGTTTAAAAGCCCCTTCTCAAATTACCCAATTTACACTACTAGGCGACACTCTCGCCTACTCTACAAAATTTCATGGTTTAAAAGTTGTTTCCAACAAAGAGTGCGATAGAATTTTAAGCTTTAAACATGAATTTTTAAATCATGAGACAACTGCACTAGCCTTGAGTCCTGATGGAAAATATCTTGTATTTTGTACAGCAAACAGACTTTACATCATCAAACTTCAGACTCAAAAGTTACTCAAAAGTATTACCTCCATAGAACAAACTGTAATCTCTCTTCACTTTGACCTTAGTTCAAACTACATAATTGTCGGGACAAAAGAGGGGCGAATTTTACAGTACAAATATAGCCAATCAACTCTTCTTGCCCGTGTCATCTCTTACAAATACAAAAAAATCAACAATATGCATGGTAATATTTTAAGTTCAATATCTTTCAATGATGAGTATTTAATTAGCGGCTATTATGATGGAACTATTGATATTGTCAACCTCTACACAAAGATACATATAGGCTCTTTTAAACATGCAAACTGCTCTATCACAACAACTTGCATGATAAATAAGAAGAGATTTTTAAGTGCTACGAGTGATGGAAGAATTTTTATACAAGACATAGGAGCACAGAGCATTGTAAAAGAGATTACGACTCCCTTTGTCTCAGTCGCTGATTTACTATTAATACCAAGGAGTCACTATGTGCTTGTAGTCTCCTCATCAGACTCTATCTCTCTTTTAAATCTTAAAAAAGCTAAAATTGAACATATAAAATTTCTTACATTTAAAGAAGATATCTATAAAGTAGTTGTAGTGAATGAGGCTAAACTTTTTGTAGCACTGAAAGATAATACTATTCTTAGTGTGCCTCTTCCAAGTAAAGAGCAATTAAAATCACTTATACTGCATAACTCTTTGGCAGAAGCCTTTGCATTGGCAGAGTCCAATCACATGCTCTATGATACCCAAGAGTATAGTGCCTTGCAACTCCAATACAAAAAAGCCTACTTGAATGCAGTTGAAGCACTCATAAACCAAAACAAAAATGCTGCACTTATGCTCACAGACAGTTTTAAAAACATCCCAAGTAAAAAAGAGGAGATAAAACTTCTCTATAGTGCTTTTGAGCATTATCCTCGTTTTCAGACACTCTTTTTAGAGAAAAAATATGCCTTGGCTTATAATCTTAGTGCAAAATTTCCAGCACTACAACTGACCCATCAGTATAGAAAAATGGAAAAAATCTTCAAAGAAATTTTTCTTAATGCCCAGAGGCATATCCTCTTAGGCAATAAAGAGCATGCAGTAGCACTCCTTAATGACTACATTACTGTTACTGCAAAAAGAGACCTTATCAAGCTTATTTTAAACGACAACAGACTCTTTGTAGAATTTTTAAAGGCAACTCAAGAAAAAAACTTTACAAAGGTCAATGAATTAGTACAGCAAAAACCTCTTTTAAGCCAAATTCCAACCTATAAAATTTTAGAAGACTCCATGGATGTAACACTCTCCAACATAGAACTCAAAATAAGAGATGGAGATATAGAAGAAGCAACTAGGGAGATAGAACTACTCAAAAACCTGCCTTATGCTCGTATAGCTACTCTAAAAGAAACAGCTCTACACTACCAAAGATTACAAGATGTCTACGATGAAAATAACTTTAAAGCCTGTTATGAAGTTCTCGATTCACATCCCAATCTCAATAACACCAAACTAGGAGAGATGCTCAACAAGCACTGGATTAAAATTATACAAAAGTGTGAAGAATTTGCACTTGCTGGTAACATTAAAGGTGTTAAAACAACACTCAAAGAGTTACTCTCCCTCCAGAGTAGAAAAGATAAGGTTGGAGACCTCTTACGAGTTAGTTTTCATGTAAAGATAGAGCAACTTTTAGCTGCTAAAAAATTTAACAGTGCTCAAAATATCATCTACTCTTATCTTGATATCTTTGGAAGTGATAGCGAAATAAGTTCTCTTATGAAGTTGTATGAAGATATTTCAAGTAAAAAACTAGCGCTCACTCAAAACATAAAAATATCTCGTCACAACTGGCTTAACTCTGAAATAATTATGAAGTAATTTCAATGAGGCCTTCAACTGTATCATCAAAAGGGTTTTGATAGGTTGCCCCTTGAGACATAAACCTATTCATCTCTTTCTTTTTAGATATCGCTTCATCAAGCTCTGCATCTGTCCCTTTAGTGTAAGCTCCAATACGGATGAGAACCTCATTTTCTTTTAAAAGTGTATAGTACTTTCTAAACTTGAGTACCGCTTTAAAATGCTCTTGAGAGATGATGTCATTCATAACCCTAGAAGCAGAGTTAAGGATGTGAATAGGTGGATAGATACCAAAGTCTGTCATCTCACGAGAGAGTACTATGTGTCCATCTAAGATAGAGCGAGACTGATCAGCAATAGGGTCGCTCATATCATCCCCTTCAACCAGAATGGTAAAAAAGGCTGTAATAGAGCCTTTCCCTTCTTCTTTTCCTGCTCTCTCCATGAGTTGAGGCAGAAGTGTCAAAGAAGATGGTGGATACCCTTTTGAAGTAGGTGGCTCACCAAGAGCTAAACCAATCTCACGTTGAGCCATAGCAAAACGGGTAACAGAGTCCATAATAAAAAGAACATCAAGCCCCTCATCTTTAAAGTGCTCTGCAACACTCATAGAGGCAAAAGCTCCGTATTTTCTCATCAGAGGAGAGTCATCCGATGTTGCAACAATAATGACTGTATTTGTCAAATCTCCACCAAGGTTTTTCTCTATAAACTCAGGGACTTCACGACCACGTTCACCAATGAGTGCTACTACTTTTATGGGTGCATTTGAGCCACGAACAATCATGCCCATAAGAGTAGATTTCCCTACCCCGCTTCCTGCAAAAATACCAAGCTTTTGCCCCTTACCACAAGTAAGAAGTCCATCAATACTCTTGACTCCAACACTAAAAACTTCATCAATCATTCCACGTTTCATCGCTGCAATAGGTGCTTTTATGATGGGAGAGAGTTTTGAGTTGTGAATTGGACCTTTACCATCTATGGGCCTCATAAAGGGGTCTACTATGCGTCCAAGAAGTGCCTCGCCAACAGGAATATTAAGACCAGTAGAGTCTAAAAAGACTCTATCGCCTGCACAAAAACCCTCGACAAAACTAAAAGGAGTGATGAAAAAGGTAGAAGCATCTATCTCCGTTACCATTCCCATTGTCTCTTGTTGTGTGTCATTAGAGACAATCTTGACCATATCACTAATCCCAACTTTAAGACCTCTTGCAGTAATAACGGTAGCATTTATTTTTACTATCTCACCAAATGCTACAGAGTGGTTTTTAGCTGAGATGCGATCTTTAAGTTTAGAAAATGGCATAAACTAGTAACGTTTACCTGTTGGTGAATTTATAAGAGAGAAGAACTCACTCCGAGTTCTCTGGTCACTCTTAAAAAGACCACGAAGAGCAGAAGATGTAGTTGTAGAGTTGATTTTTTCAACACCTCTCATCTCCATACACATGTGGCGTGCTTGAACAACTACCGCAACACCTTTAGGGGCAATAGTATCCATAATAGCATCTGCTATCTGTTCTGTTAGCTGCTCTTGAATCTGCATACGGCGAGCAAAAACATTGACAACACGAGGAATTTTAGAGAGCCCTACTACCTTCCCATCTGGAATGTAAGCCACATGAACCTGCCCTATAATCGGAAGTAAATGATGCTCACATGTTGAGTAAAACTCTATATCTTTTATGAGTACCATCTCATCATTAGAAGAGGTAAAAAGTGCTTTTTGTAAAATCTCTTTAGGGTTCTCTTTGTATCCACCATAGATAAATTCATAAGCCTTTTTTACTCGTGCTGGTGTTTCAAGAAGACCTTCGCGCTCGGGGTTTTCTCCAACATGAAGCATCATACTCTTTACTGCATTTTCAAATTCTCTATCTTGCTCTTTTGACACGCTCGAACCCTTAATTGTTTTTATTTATTATAACATACTCTATACTTAAATATTATTATGTTAGTATCTACTTTATAAAGTAACTTCAAACTTAAAGGAAATCAACATGAGTTTATTTGGTAATTGTGACAAGCATCTCAAAGAGATAGATAGCTTAAATGAGAAGGTTAAAGAACTTCACCAAGAGTGCGAGGATTTAAAATCTCAACTAGCACAACCTGTAGTTCCACAAAAGACAGAAGAAGAGCTAGCAATAGAGAAAATTGTCACACTACTCTTAAAATCGTATAAAAGTGGTGTAGGTTTTATACAGTCCATTATGGAGTCTAATGTTGAATTCCTTACAGAAGTAAATGATATAAACCAAAAAACATCCCAGAGAATTCAGACAGTACAGTCTGGAGGAAACTCTATTAGTAGTTCTGTTGAGAGTATTTCTCAAGAGGCTATAAACTTAAATAGTGGTGCAGATAACTTGAATGAAAGTGTCTCTTCTATTAGTGACATCATAAACCTGATTAAAGATATTTCAGATCAAACGAATCTACTTGCCCTCAATGCTGCGATTGAAGCAGCTCGTGCGGGTGAGCATGGTCGTGGATTTGCAGTTGTTGCGGATGAAGTCCGTAAACTTGCAGAGAGAACCCAAAAAGCAACCAATGAGGTCGAGATAAGTATTGGTCAACTCAAACAGAGTACTTCTGAAGTCCAAGACATCTCACAACTCTTTAGAGAGAACACAGAGACTATTTCAACTGCTCTTGTTACCTTTTTTGATGAGTTAGACCATGTGATTAAAAATACAGAAGAGACAACAAAGATGGCCAACAACATCACTAATGAGATAGGCATAGGAAACGGAAAAGTCGACCATATTTTACTCAAACTTGTCGCGTACAATGGTTTTATGGATAATGAAAATCCAACCATAGGAGATGAGCATAGTTGTCGTTTTGGGAAGTGGTTTGCAACCAACAAAGAGTATATTAAAGACGATACAAAAACTATTAATAGCTTAGGGACACACCATAGTATAGTACACCAAAATTTAGTAAAAGCATTGAACCTTTGGAAATCTAAAGAGTATATTAAAGCAGTTGAGACTATGGAAGCTGTTGAGCACTCTAGTGAAACTGGGTTTGAAGAGCTTTATGCTAGTTTCGCCGCACATCGTAAATAACCATCTATAAAGAAAGCCTTTAAGGCTTTCTCAGACGTTTTAGCTTACTAAAACGTGAGGAACGATAAGTGGATATTTTTTCATTTTTCTGTAGATATGCTTTCTAACAATCTGACGTAAATCATTCTCTAATGCACGTGTATTTTCTAACATACCATCTTTAAGGTGGAGCAAGAAGTGTTCAATCACATCTTCCATCTCTTTAGCAAAAGCTTTGTCTTGCTTATCTGCAACTATACCAAATGTAGTTACCTTAGGCTTAGCCTGCATTTTAGAGTGCTGTCCATCAACTTGGATAACCATCATCACAATACCATCAGAAGCAAGTTTTTGACGGTCAAGGATTATGTCATCATCAATTTGGTGATTATTTTGGTTGTCAATATAAGTCTTACCTGTTTTAACAGTTTTAACTTTTCTCATATACTTCGGTGCAACTTCAATCTGCTCACCATCAGTCATAAGTAAAATATTTCTCTCTGGAACACCACAAATCATACCTGTCTCTTTATGCTGCATAACGTGGTTATACTCACCATGCACTGGTAAGAAGAATTTAGGATTTACTAAACGAAGCATAAGCTTCTGCTCTTCCATAGAAGCATGACCTGAAACATGAATATCTTTACTTCTATGTACTTTTGCACCAGCACGTTGGAGGTGGTTTAGCATACCTGAGATAGAACCCTCATTACCAGGAATAGCACGAGACGAAAGTACGATTAAATCTGTTGGTTTAATCTTAACGTGTCTATGCTCACCAATACTCATTCTAAACAGAGCCGAGTTAGCCTCGCCTTGAGAACCAGTTGTAACAATAAGAACTTCTTTATCGCTATAGCGCCCTACTTCGTCGGCATCTATAAAGATATTTTTGTTAAATCTAACGTAGTCATACTGCATAGCAATCTCAATGTTTCTTTCCATTGAACGACCAATAACACAGACTTTACGACCATACTTTACACCATACTGAATGGCTTGTTGTACACGGTGAATGTTTGAACTAAAAGTTGAAAGGATTACACGTCCTTCAGCCTTAGCAAAAACTCTGTCTAGTGCAGGTGCAACAGATAACTCTGATGGTGTTGGTAGTGTGTTGTAAGAGTTTGTAGAGTCACTTAAAAGACATAAAACACCTTTGTCTCCATAGTAAGCAAGTCTATGTAAGTCTGCTGTGTAACCATCTACTGGTGAGTGGTCTATTTTGAAGTCACCTGTGTGAATAACAGTACCAGCATCAGTAGTAATTGCTAAAGATGAGCTATCTAAGATAGAGTGTGTCATGTGCATCCACTCTATTTTAAAATCATTACCAATCTCATAAATTTCTCTCTTAACAATAGGGTTAAAATACTTTCTATGCTCTTTAATATGGTGCTCATCAAACTTATTACCAATCATTGCTAACGGTAATGGAGTCGCATATATTGGGAATTGCATCTCTTTATAAAGATACGGCATTGCACCGATGTGATCTTCGTGAGCATGAGTAATAATTACAGCTACAATTTTATCTTTAATCTCTCTAAGATAAGAAAAATCTGGTACTAAAATATCTACACCATGCATATCTTCATCTGGAAAACTCATACCAATATCTACAAGAATTGCTTCTTTCTCTGTCTCAAACACAGTGATATTTCCGCCGATTTCACCTAGTCCACCAAGTGGAGTGATACGGATTTTTGCAGTAGAATTTAAGTCAAGTTTATAGTGAGGGTTTAGTCTCTGTTTATGTGCTTCTTGATTTTTTTGTACAAAAGTTTTTAGGTTTTCATCCACTGGTGTAGGCTGTCTACGGTGGCGATTACGGTTTTTATTTTTGTTATTATTATTTGGTTTATTTCCAGAAGGTTTACCATCACTATTATTACTGTTCCTATTTTGGTTATTGTTAGGTTTACGGTTATTGTTATTTGGTTTTCTGTTGTTGTTTCTGTTGTTGTTATTTGGTTTACGGTCTGTTGTTTGAGGACTACTCTCTGGTGTCCCCTGTGTCTCTTCTGCCATCCAAACTCCCTTGTATTTTTTTATAGAGTTGGTGATAGTTATCGGTTGTGACCTGATGAGGACGGATTGTTAAAACAAAATCCATCTCACTAAAGGTCTCTTGGAGTAAGCCTTTGTCATACTTAGAGGAGAGATTTTTCATGAGTGTTTTTCGGGGTTGGCTAAATGCAACTCTTAGCATATCCTCGAAATCTTTGTCATTTCTATCGCTCTTTTTCTGTATCAAAAAGACAGCTGAGTCAATCTTGGGCTGAGGGTCAAATGCACTTGGTGGGACTTTCACAACTATGTGAGCATCACCTACACTCTGAGTAATAATACCCAGAGATCCAAATACCTTTTGACCTGCTTCAGCACAAAATTTTTCAGCTACTTCAAGCTGAACCATTACAAGTATATTTTTACACATTGGATCTGCGAGTGCTTTTAGGATTATATTCGTCGCGATATAGTAGGGCAAGTTTGCCA
>Ga0256824_10000661_pt1 | contig 13354 bp, 10 predicted proteins | sample CV67metaG_FD_191570 | JGI IMG/M metagenome (GOLD analysis project Ga0256824, IMG submission 191570) | Hydrothermal vent microbial communities from East Pacific Rise, Pacific Ocean - CV67 | ecosystem: Environmental > Aquatic > Marine > Hydrothermal vents | place: Pacific Ocean: East Pacific Rise...
GTATCTTTTTAATAACAATATCATTAAAAGGCGTATTCATATAATTATCCCAACTTTTATTCAAAAAAGGTAATTTTCTTTTAATCACATTTGCTCGACTATAATAAAAACGTGTATCAAGGTTAATATCTACAAATTCTTCTTTCATTAGACTTACCTTTGAGTCTAACTCTTTTTTCAAACCTGAAAACAGCTGACTTAAGTAAATTGAATCTGAGAATTTTTCCATGTATTTTAAGTAATATGTTCTGAACTCTACATTTTTCAACAACATGCCATCTAACCTTCCTTCGGGTATTGATTTCCTACTCACATTTAAATTATACATAATTGACAATTCTTGCTCAGGCTCCTCACCTGCCAACATGTCAAACCCTACATTTTCTAAATTCTGAGTAATTGGATTAAAGTAAAAACGTCTGTTATGCCAATGTCCAGCATGAAAAGCACATCCCACCTCAAGAATCGCATAATATTTAGCCGTCTGCTCTAAATCGATAAATGAACTGACTCTTCCATCTGAGTCTTTAAATAATTGTAACGCTTTTGCTCCATCTATAAATTGATTTTTAAGCGCTTTATTTTTCAACGTTCGCTTTTTCTTGAATAGAGATATAAAACTGCCTTGGTAATAGGGGTAACTTTTATCATTATCTTTCTTTAAAGAGCTTAAGCCCCAAAACCCAGTTTCATCAAACTTAAGCATTACACCCTCTCTTCTATTCTTTTGCTCTAATAACTGTTTATCAAAATGTTCTTCAATTGCGTACACTCCCATTCTTTCTCCATTAAACACTACGGATAGAAAATCATATGATGTAGACAATATACCTTCTTCATTACACCATTTATGCATAAACCATTCGTTCAAAAAATTTCTTGTTTTGGGATGTTGAATCGAAAATGTTTTCAACCCATTGAAAGAAAAATCACCTTTCACTTTAATTCTATAAGATGGTTTACCGGACGTTAAATGATCAACCCAATCACCTTTTAATCGTATTTTAATAGGAATAGAATCAAAATTTGACAGAATAAACCCATCAACATATGCTTTGTTTTTTGGTGATATAATCCCTTCTTCTAACGCTAACTCAATGTAACTCTCTAATTTTTCTTTATCCTCATCAGGAATATAAAGCGTTAATACTTCTTTTGTTATTGGTGAAGGTATTTTATCATAACGTTTAACTTCAATATCATCAAAATAAGCTACTTTATCACCCGCAGCAACATAAAACACTAACTTTTCAATATTTTCAGTTACAATAACGCTAACATTATGCTTTACCCATCCGTCAATAACTTCCGTACTTTTAATGGAAGAAGAAATGGAAGAATGTTCACTCCCTCTAACACTACAATACAGTCCTCCATACTCTACTCCACTTTTTTGCCAAACAATAGCCTTATATAACTCACCTTTTTTTGGATTATCAATTTCTAAATTAAACCCATAAAGGTGTGTTGAATCTAACTTTACACAATATTTTCCAGTCCGACTATTCTCAACTGTTCGATACCCAATTCCATTAAATTCAGAAAAAGATAAAGAATCAGTTAGCATATTACCTTTTAAGTATTCCGCTCCTGAAGCATACAAAACGTAAGCGTTTTCAATAGTTTTAACATCTGCAGTTTTATTCGTACAAGAGAAAAAAAACAGCAGATTTAAAAGTAATAACTGTAAAAATAGTTTCATTTATGTTTTTAAATAATAGATAGAACGTTACAAATTTAATTAAAGTATTATACGATAATAAAAAAATGAGAGATAATAATTAAACTTAATTAATTAGTATGTATTTTTACACCTCAGAACACAACTTATGTCTAAGACCAAAAAAAAAACATTGAGTAAAAAAACGCAAAGAATACTTCTTATATTAACTTGGATTGGAGCATTTATGCCTTTACTTGTAATTGTTTTCATGCTTGAGCAAGCAAAATCTACAATTCCTGAATATGAAGAATTGTCTAACCCGCCAGACAAGCAAGCATCCATCATTTACACTTCTGACATGAAGGAAATGGGGCGTTTTTGGAGCGTAAATAGAAAAAGTATATCCTATTCTAGAATTTCACCTTTTGTAACCTCTGCTTTAGTTGCTACCGAAGACAAACGTTATTATGAACATTCGGGAGTAGACAGTGAAGGACTTGCCAGAGCTGTTGGCTATGGAGTAATCGGTCAAAATAGAGGAGGAGCCAGTACTATTTCTCAACAATTAGCTAAGTTACTATATACTTTAAGTGACGATAAAAACGGAGGTGTTTCTAAAGACAAATGGGAAAGGTTAAAACAAAAGTTCGGAGAAAATGTACTAGCAGTAAGATTGGAGAAAGCCTATACAAAAGAAGAAATTATTACTATGTATTTGAATAATTTCGATTTTTTAAATAATGCTGTAGGAATTGAAACAGCTGCAAATGTATACTTTAACAAATCACCAAATGAATTAACTATGGAACAAGCCGCAATGCTTGTTGGCATGGCTAAAAACCCCTCTTACTTCAACCCTTTAAGATATTATGACAGAACGGTAAGACGTAGAAATGTCGTCTTGAGTCAATGGAAAAAGGATTTTGATAATCCAAATTTACCTATAAGAATCACACAGGAACAATATGATTCATTAAGAGAATTACCGCTTGGATTAGATTATCAAATTGTAGATCATAAAAAAGGAATAGCCCCTTATTTTAAAGAAGTTTTAAGAAATGAATTAAAACACAAATTCAAAGAAACTAAAACTGACGGCTCATATAAATACACAAAGAAAAATGGAGACCCTTATAATATATACAAAGACGGATTAAGGATTTACACAACTATTGATTCAAGAATGCAACGTTATGCAGAAAAAGCTGTAATCAAACATTTTAAAGAAACCCTACAAAAGGAATTTGATAAAAATAATTATAAAAAAGGAGTTAAACACCCTCCATTTGCTAATGACACTAAAAATGCTGAAAAAGTTATTGCTGCAATAATGAAAAGAGGTATGAAACAATCTGATCGTTATTATCAAATGAAAACAGTTCAAGAACTAAGTGACAAAGTCATTGAAAAAGCATTTAACACGCCTTATGAAATGTCTGTGTTTTCTTACAATGGTTATATTGATACAACTATGACACCTTTGGATTCTATAAAATATTATAAAGGTTTTCTTCAAGCAGGTTTAATGTCTATGGATCCAAATACGGGATTTGTTAAAGCATGGGTTGGTGGACCAAACTTCAATCATTTTTCTTTAGATCACGTAAAAGGAACTAAAAGACAAGTTGGGTCAACGATAAAACCTTTTGTTTATGCAGCAGCTATTCGTGTTGGTGTTATTTCACCCTGTAAAACATATGCCGATTTAAGTTATTGTATTGACGTTCCTGTATCACCTACACGAACAAAATCTTGGTGCCCTTCTACAGGGACTAAAAACACGAGTGATTTAATACCTACAAAATGTGGCTTAGCAGGTTCTTTAAATAATATTACTGTTGCTATTATGAGAGACTTAGGAGCAACTGAAGGACCTAAATACATTGCTAAACTGTTAAAACAAGTAGGAATTGACTTAAGAGTGGAAGATGTAGTTCCTGCAATGTGTCTTGGCCCAATGAATATTTCATTGTACGACATGGTTGGAGCACAAGCTACATTTGCAAACAAAGGAGTTTACACAAAACCGATTTATGTGATGAGAGTGGAAGACAAAAATGGAAATATTATTATGGATTTAGAGTATGAAATGCATGAAGCAATGGACGAAAACTTAGCTTATACCATGATAAATATGATGAAAGGCGCAGTAAACGGAGCGCAAAACGTTCACCAAGGCGGAAAAACATATTCAACAAGTGCGAGCTTAAGAAGTTCAAGACCTTGGGGTGGAATTAAATACCCTACAGCCGGTAAAACAGGAACAACCAATGGAGCTTCTGACGGTTGGTTTATGGGGCTAACACCAGACTTAGTAACAGGTGTTTGGGTTGGTGCAGACGACATGCAAGTACATTTCAGATCTTACCCGTGGGGACAAGGAGCAAGAATGGCCTTACCTATCTACGGATACTATATGCAGGAAGTATATAAAGATAATTCGATTAAAATATCGAAAAAAGATTTTGAAGTACCTGCTTTTTATGACAATTCAATCTTTAATTGTTCAGAAAGTAAAAATGATTTAGATAACGATATTTTTTAAAAAAACGATATGAATAAAGTAGTTAACAACGTAACAGAAGCATTAGAAGGCATTGAAGACAATATGACTTTGATGCTAGGAGGTTTTGGATTATGCGGGATACCAGAAAATAGTATTACAAAATTAGTTGAGATGAATGTAACTGGTCTAACATGTATTTCAAACAATGCTGGAGTAGATGATTTTGGACTTGGTTTACTTTTACAAAAGAAACAAATCAAGAAAATGATTTCATCTTATGTTGGTGAGAATGAAGAATTCGAAAGACAGATGTTAAGTGGTGAATTAGACGTAGATTTAATACCTCAAGGATCACTAGCCGAAAGGTGTAGAGCTGGAGGAGCAGGAATCCCCGCTTTTTACACTCCCGCAGGATACGGAACAGAGGTTGCTAAGGGAAAAGAAATTAAGGTGTTTAACGGAAAACCTCACATATTAGAAACAGCTTTAAGCGCAGATTTTGCTATAGTGAAAGCTTGGAAAGGCGATACAGAGGGAAATCTAATTTTTAAAGCCACTGCCAGGAATTTTAATCCATTAATGGCTATGGCAGGAAAAATTACAATTGCAGAAGTTGAAGAATTAGTTCCAGCTGGAGAATTAGATCCAAATTTTATTCATACGCCAGGAATATTTGTACAACGTATATTCCAAGGCCAACGATTTGAAAAAAGAATTGAACAAAGAACGGTAAGACAAAAATAATTTTAGTCGTTCACTACGAAAACACTTAACAAAAAACTAGAAAATGGGGTTAGATAAAATAGGAATCGCAAAAAGAATCGCACAAGAACTACAAAATGGATGGTATGTCAATTTAGGAATTGGTATCCCAACATTAGTTGCCAATTATGTACCAAAAGGGATTGAAGTAGAATTCCAGTCTGAGAATGGTATTTTAGGAATGGGCGCTTTTCCTTTTGATGGAGAAGAAGATGCTGATTTAATAAACGCTGGAAAACAAACTGTAACGCTAAATAAAGGAGCTGTAATTTTTGACTCAGCAACATCTTTTGCTATGATCAGAGGACAACACGTTCAACTTACCGTTTTGGGCGCTATGGAAGTGTCTCAAAATGGCGACATTGCTAACTGGAAAATACCAGGGAGAATGGTTAAAGGAATGGGAGGAGCAATGGACTTAGTAGCATCAGCTCAAAACATAATTGTTGCTATGATGCATACCAATAAAAGAGGCGAATCTAAATTACTAAAACAATGCTCACTTCCATTAACAGGGGTTGGATGTGTCACAAAAGTGATTACAAACTTAGCCATGTTAGAAATAAAAGATAATACCTTTCATTTAATTGAGAGAGCACCAGGAGTAAGCGTTGAAGAGATAAAGAATGCCACAGAAGGTACTTTAGTTATACCAGAAATTGTTCCTGAAATGAAAATTGATTAAAAATTAGTTGTTAGTAAGTAAGTAATTAAAAAATAATATATATCTTTGCACTCCTATTTTAGGTTAGCTTTATGAATGACGAATATATAATTAGATTTTCAAGTCTAAAAGACGGAATCCATGAATTTGACTACACGATAGGCAAAGAGTTCTTTGAACATATTGATTATTCAGAAGTAAAGAATGCAGAATTAGCAGTACATCTCTTTTTAGAGAAAAAATCTACTATGATGATTCTTAATTTTGAAATTACAGGTCAAGTAGAAGTTATGTGTGATAGATGCACAGATAATTTCAATATTGATATAGAAGCATATGATGAATTAATTTATAGATTTGGAGATGAGGACTTAGGTGACGAAAAAGTTATTATTATCTTTCCTAGCGAATTTGAAATAAATGTAAAACATCCTATATATGAATTTATCTCTTTAGCTATTCCTTCAAGACGAATTCATGAAGAAAAAAGTGACTGTAATAAAGACATGTTAAAAGACATAAGTAATTATTTATTAGTAGAAGATGAACCATCTGAAACAGTAGATAGTTCAAAAGAGAGTACAGAAATTGACCCAAGATGGTCAGCATTAAATAAATTAAAGAACAAATAAAAATAAGATAAAATGGCACATCCAAAAAGAAAAATCTCGAAACAGAGAAGAGACAAAAGAAGAACTCATGTTAAAGCTGTAGCTGACAACATTTCTACATGCCCAACAACAGGACAGCCTCACTTATTCCATAGAGCTTTCTGGTATGAAGGAAAACTTTATTACAAAGGAAAAGTAGTTGCAGAAAAAGAAGTTGCAATCTAAATACATTTGAATTTCATTATTCAATTAGCATGCTATTAATTTAGCATGCTTTTTTTGTTTTGTCTGATCTCAACACCTTTTATCAGGTGTTAACCTCAAGAGAAACAAGCTAAAATCTAATAAGCTGGGTCAGGAACAAGAAAAAGATCACGTCACTAGATTTATTCGCCCTATGTCATTATAATGTGTTATAAACAATCAAATTATTCGAGCACAAAAGTAGGAATCAAGAAAACACGCTAACAAACTAAAAAACACACTTTTCGACACTAAAAGTGTTTTTTTTGGTTAAAAAAGATAATTTTTTGCCATTTTTAATGATTTTTTAATACTTTTACCCCCTACTTATAAAAGTGAGTTTCAATTATTATACTAGACACTTTTTTAAACAAAAATAAAATGAGTAAAATTACTGCTTCCATAACATCTGTACACGGTTACGTGCCAGAAAAAAAATTAACTAACGCTGATTTAGAAAAGTTAGTTGACACTAATGACGAGTGGATACTTTCTAGAACAGGAATAAAAGAGAGAAGAGTGGCTGCTGAAGGTGAAGCTCTATCTGATTTTGGTGTAAAGATCGTTGAAGGTATTTGCAAAAAAAGAGGTATTTCTCCAGAAGAACTAGACATGATTATTGTAGGTACAATAACGGGAGATTACAGATTCCCAAGTACTTCAAATGTAATTTGTGACAAAGTTGGAGCAAAAAACGCTTGGGGTTATGACGTTAGTGCGGCATGTTCAGGTTTTTTATATGCTTTAGACTCTGGAAAACAATACATTGAAAACGGAACTTGTAAAAAGGTTATCGTAATTGGAGCTGATCACATGTCAAGTATTATTAACTATAGCGACAGAGCTACATGTATAATATTTGGTGATGGAGGTGGAGGTGTTTTACTTGAGCCAGATACAGAAGGTTATGGGATTCAGGATACAATTTTAAAAGCAGATGGATCTGGAAGACATTACCTATTACAAGCAATTGGTGGATCAGTAGAACCTGTTACTAAAGAAAATGCATGTACACCAGGAATGTATGTACATCAAGAAGGCCAAACCGTGTTTAAGAATGCTGTTCGAAATATGGCTGATGTTTCTGCAGAAATAATGGAAAAGAATAACCTTTCAAGTGATGATATTGATTGGTTGGTTCCTCATCAAGCCAATTTAAGAATTATTGATGCAACAGCCAATAGAATGGGCCTTGATAAGGAAAAAGTAATGATCAATATCGAGAAATTTGGAAACACAACAGCTGGTACAATTCCATTGTGCTTGTGGGAGTGGGAAACTAAATTAAAAAAAGGAGATAATGTAGTTCTAGCAGCATTTGGTGGAGGTTTCACATGGGGAGCTATCTACTTAAAATGGGCATATACAGCAAAATAAACCAAAAATAAAATAATAAACTATAATATTATGGATTTAAAAGAAATTCAAAACTTAATCAAATTTGTATCTAAATCTGGTGTAAGTGAAGTAAGCATGGAAGAAGGTGACTTTAAAATCACTATCAAAACAGAAACTAACGCAGGAAACTTTGTACCGCAACAACAAATGGCTATACCAATGCAACAAGTAGCTCCTATTGCAGCTCCTATTGCAGAAGTTGCAGCTCCAGTTGCTACGCCAGAAGCAGATGAAAACTCAAATTACATTACAATTAAATCGCCTATGATTGGGACTTTTTACAGAAGACCTTCTCCAGATAAGGATTTATTTGTAAGCGTTGGAGATACAATTGCAACGGGTGATGTTATTTGTATTGTTGAAGCAATGAAATTATTTAACGAAATTGAAGCTGAAGTATCAGGTAAAATTGTTAAAATATTAGTTGACGATATTTCTCCAATTGAATATGATCAACCTTTATTTTTAGTTGACCCATCATAATATAAATCACAATTTCACATCTCTTTTAAAAGAGACTAAATTTATTAATTGAATTTGAAAATTGAAGAAATTATGTTTAAAAAAATATTAATTGCAAATCGTGGAGAAATTGCTCTACGTATTATCAGAACCTGTAAAGAAATGGGTATTAAAACTGTAGCTATTTATTCTACAGCTGACAAAGAATCTTTACACGTAAGGTTTGCTGATGAAGCTGTTTGCATTGGACCTCCAGCATCAGCTGACTCATATTTAGATATGTCTAGAGTAATAGCTGCTGCTGAAATTACAAATGCTGATGCTATTCACCCTGGTTACGGTTTCTTATCTGAAAACGCAAAGTTCTCTAGAATTTGTGAAGAGCACAATATTAAATTTATTGGTGCATCTCCAGAAATGATTGAAGGAATGGGAGATAAAGCCTCTGCAAAAGCAACAATGATTGCTGCAGGAGTACCTTGTATACCTGGATCTAAAGGCCTTTTAAAGGATTTAGCTGATGCCAAAAAGCAAGCAAAAAAATCTAAATACCCCGTAATGATTAAAGCTACCGCTGGTGGTGGTGGTAAAGGAATGCGTATTGTTTGGTCAGAAGACGAAATGGAAGATCATTGGAACTCTGCACGTCAAGAATCAAAAGCTGCTTTTGGTAATGATGGTATGTATATGGAAAAATACATTCAAGAGCCTAGGCATATTGAAATTCAAATCGCAGGAGATAAATACGGAAATGCTTGTCATTTGTCAGAAAGAGACTGTTCAATTCAAAGACGTCATCAAAAACTGGTTGAAGAGACACCTTCTCCATTTATGACTGATAAATTAAGAAAAGCAATGGGTAAAGCATCTGTATTAGCTGCAAAAGCAGTTAAGTATGAAGGTGTTGGTACTGTTGAATACTTAGTTGATAAGAATCATGATTTTTACTTCATGGAAATGAATACAAGAATCCAAGTAGAACACACAATAACAGAAGAGGTTGTTAACTTTGATCTTATTAAAGAACAAATCAAATTAGCTGCTGGAGAAAGAATAAAGAAAGAAGCATATTTCCCAACAATGCATGCTATTCAATGTAGAATAAATGCAGAAGATCCTTACAATAACTTTAGACCATCACCAGGTAAAATCACAGATTATTACCAACCGGGTGGACATGGTGTAAGAATTGATACACACGTTTATGCTGGGTATACAATTAACCCATACTATGATTCAATGATATCTAAACTTATCACTGTTGCTCAAACTAGAGAAGAAGCCATTCTTAAAATGGAAAGAGCACTTGATGAATATTATATTGAAGGTATTAAAACTACGATTCCATTTCATATCCAATTAATGAAAAACAAACAATTTAGAGAAGGTAACTTCACTACAAGTTTCATGGAAACTTTTGAAATGAAATAATTCAAAAGAAGAATATATTGAAAGTACTAACAACTGTTAGTACTTTTTTTTTGACTAAATTTAAATCTAAACGTAACTTTTTGAAACTTTATTTGTTATAACTAGTATTACTTATAATAATGTTAAAAAACAGTTTCACATTCTTAATATACTTCGCATCTATTTTAACCTATGGACAAGACGTCCATTTCTCACAAACAGATAGAGCTAATCATCAAATAAACCCTGCGTTTATTGGCTGTTACAACGGTGACTTCAAAGTGGAAGTAAACTGGAAAGACCAATGGAGATCCGTTAATAGTGCATTTAGGACTTACGGAACAGCTTTTGAATATTCTTTTGGTAAAGGAAGTTTTAAGCCTAAAAAAGTATTTTTTGCGGCAGGTTTTCATATTTTTAGAGATGTTACTGGAGAAGTTGAATTAGGTAATACGAATGTAGGCGGTACTTTTTCAACCCTAGTTAAAGTAAATAAAAGTTCGCGCTTTGTATTGGGTGTACAAGCTAATTACAATAGAGTTGGAATTAACACATCAAATATGCAATGGGGAAGTCAATATTCAGGTTTAAACTTTGACCCTAGTCTAGCCAATGGAGAAGGTGTCGATTTTGCACCGTTTGGATACGGAGATGTTTCATTTGGATTAGCATATTGGTATCATAAAAAAGACAGAGGTTTCCTTGGCTTAAGTCCTGAAAATGCAAAAATTGGAATCTCAGTTTACCACCTAAATACGCAGAATACAAATTATTCAATAATTGATTCAAAATTACCAATGAAGTTTGTATTTCATGCGGATGCAATGTTTGATTTAAATGAACACTTATATTTTCAGCCAAATATTAACTTTTTATTCCAAAATACACAGCATGAAGTATTAATAGGTGGGCTTTTAAAGTACACCTTAAAAAATGGTTCAACTATTACTGGGTTTAAAAATGAATGGTCTCTTTCAGGTGGTTTAGACGTTCGGATAACAAATATATTAGATGCATTTATCCCGAAAATTTATATTGGAATTGAAAATATATCACTTGGATTATCATATGACATAAATGTTTCTAAACTAAGTCCTCATACAAATTACAGAGGAGGATTAGAATTTAGTCTTAGATTTATAAATCCGGACAGTTTTCATCATAAAAACCCTACAAAAACAGTTAGGTCAATCTAAAAAAATATTATTATATTTGTATTCTCAAATTAAAATTAATGAAAACTTATTTACAGCCCTTACTAATTCTTTTTACAACTCTATTACTAACGGCTTGTGATCAAACGGTAGATATAGATGAAAATAATGAATCTAACTTTGAAGACTTACAGAAAGTTGAAGGAGGACGATTTAACGGAGGAATCCTAAAAACCAATTCAATAAGTAAGGTTACAAGTCTATTCCCTACCTCTGCAATTGACGTCTATTCACAACATGTAAATAGTCAGTTATTTGAAGGTCTTTTTAAATTTAATCAAAAATCATTACAAGTAGAACTTTGTTTAGCAGAAAGCTATACCGTTAATTCAACTAATACAATTTACACATTTAACATTAGAAAGGATGTAAAATTTCATGATAACGCATGTTTTGAAAATGGTAAAGGGAGGTTCGTTACTGCAAATGACTTTAAAAATGTATTAAGTTTCATTTGTTCAAATGATTCTCTTAATAAATCTGGATACTTAATAAAAGATTACATAAAAGGAGCTGAATCTTTCTACACAAATAAAACAGACCAATTAGAAGGTGTTAGAGTAATTGATGAATATACATTAGAACTTGAATTAAATGAACCATTCTCTGGTATTTTAAACATATTAGCATTAACACAAACGGGGGTATATCCAGTTGAAGCTGTTAATATGTATCAATCTGACATTGAAAACAATCCTGTAGGATCAGGAGCTTACAAGCTAGAATCAAAATCTGATCAAATCGTTTTAGTAAAAAACGAGTCTTATTGGAAGAAAGATGAATTTGGTAATCAATTACCATTTATATCAAAAATAACGATTGATTTTGAAGAGAATAAAACACAAGAATTAGCTAGGTTCAATTCTGGCGATATTGATTTTGTATGGGGAGTTCCTGTGGAAGAAATACCAAACATTATGGGAACTTTAGATGAAGCAAAGCAAGGAAAAAATAGAGAATTTGTTTTACAATCAATCAACAGTTTACAAATTCAGTATTATGGGTTTAATTTAAGTAAAGAGGTTTTCAAAAACAAAAAAGTTAGACAAGCACTAAACTATGCTATCAACAGAGACTCACTAGTTAACCATATCCTGCAAGGAGAAGGTAGTCCTGCTAATTATGGAATTATTCCTAATATGCAAAACTATCAAAACACTAACATAAAAGGATATAGCTTTAATCCTGAAAAAGCGAAAATCTTACTTAGTACAGCTGGATACCCCAACGGAAAAGATTTTCCTACAATTGAATTACCTTGTAATAATAATGGACAAATTAATTTATTAATGGCACAGTATTTAAAAACTCAATTAAAATATGTATTAAATATTGAGGTTAAAATAATTGAAACTAACCCTGAAGATATAATTAGCGCTAGAGAAAAGGGAAAGTTAAGTATATGGCGATACGGTTGGATAGCTGATTATCCTGATCCTTCAAATTTCATTACTCAATTTCACAGTAAATACATAATTGAGGGGCAAGAAGAATCATTTAGCCTTTCTAAATATTCTAATCCAACATTTGACAATTACTTGGACAAAGCTACTTATGAAACAGATGATAAAAAGAGAATGCAGTATTATTTAAAAGCAGAACAATTATTAGTAGATGACGCTGTATTTATCCCTTTATATTATGCTTCTGAAATCAGATTAATAAATCCACAATTAAAGAATTTTCCTATTAACGAATTAGAATACAGAGATTATTCTGTTAGTTATTTTGTTCCTAAAGTTACAGGAAAGAAAGTTAGAGTTTACGACAATTTATAACGTGACAAATCAGTCTATATATATATTTGACGCTGGCGGTACAAAAACAGATGTACTAGTATATTCTAGCGGTAAATCAGAAACAATAACTCTTTCTGGATACAATCCTAACAGATTAGACACGTATTTCAACAGAGAGATTATCAAATTAGACATTCCTAATAACGCCAAAATATACTTTTACGGTAGTGGAATAAACAATCAATTAGCTATAAAGCAAGTTAAAAACTTATTCAACACAACAGAGGTAAGCGTTGAAGGCGATATCCTAGGCGCGGCAAGAGCTTGTTTAAAGTCAACTAAAGGAATTGTTTGCATTATGGGAACGGGTGGTATCTCCGCTTATTATGATGGAAAATCAATACTTCAAAAAAATGGGGGTTACGGTTACTTAATTGACGATTTTGGAGGTGCCTTAGAATTATCAAAACTAGTCGTATCAAATTGGCTAAATCAAAATTACTCAGCGGCAACATCAAAAGCTCTTGAAGCCTATTTTGAAGTATCAGCTAATGAGTTTATCCCCTTGTTTTACCAAAACAAAAACTTACATGCTTTAGCAGGAGTTTGCACACAATTGAATGAATTAGCAAACAATGACACTGTACTAAACGAAACTCTTATAAGCTACTTTAACGAATTT
>Ga0256824_10000662_pt1 | contig 13338 bp, 8 predicted proteins | sample CV67metaG_FD_191570 | JGI IMG/M metagenome (GOLD analysis project Ga0256824, IMG submission 191570) | Hydrothermal vent microbial communities from East Pacific Rise, Pacific Ocean - CV67 | ecosystem: Environmental > Aquatic > Marine > Hydrothermal vents | place: Pacific Ocean: East Pacific Rise...
GCATTTGGCCTTTTTAATTTCTTTTTTAAGCAATAAATCTCCAACAACTTTATCTACAGCATTGTGTCGGCCGATGTCTTCAAAAGAACAAATCAACTCTCCTTTGTTCGTAAAAGCAGCAGCAGCATGCGTACCTCCAGATTGATGAAATGATTTTTGAAAAGTGTTCATTTTATCAAACAAACCCGAAATAATTTCAGCATCAACCAATTCATTGTCCATTGGAATGAAATCGTTGGTGTTTAACTCTTCTAATTCCGTTTTACCGCAAATACCACACGAAGAAACAGACAGGAGGCTCCGACTATTTGTGTGCTCTTTATTTAATTCACTCTCGTTAACGATAACATTAGCGATGGTTTCTTGTACATTTGACTTGTCTTTAGAGAACACAATTTCAGGAGAATATGTTTTACTTTTCAATACACCCTCGTTGTGTAACAAACCACGTATCAATTCTTGATCATCTCCTGGAGACCTCATTGTTATGGTAAAAACTACATCATTTACTTTTATCTTTAAGGCTTCTTCTACAGTTAAATAATCAAGTGTATCTACAATTTTCATTGCAGTATACTTTCTCCCTTGATATTCTCTCGTAGCCATAAAATTTTGTTTTCAACGACTAAAGATAAAGAATAAATTGATAGGTCAATCGGGTTTTTTAAATTTAAGTAATTCTCTCCTTAATTTTCCTTTTGAAATTCGTATAATTCCTTTAATAAAACATCTTTTCTATCTTGTTCTAATAGAGAATATTGAAATGAATTTTCAGCAAACTCAATGAGCTGATCTTTAGTTAGATTAAGTGCCTTTTGGAGTTGAATGTAATTTTCATTTACTTGACCACCAAAATAAGCTGGGTCATCTGAATTAATGGTTACTTTCAAACCTTTTTCCATCATTTTAAGTACAGGATGTTCTTCTAAACTCTCAACTACTTGTAGAGCTGTATTTGATAATGGACAGACGGTAAGTGCTATATCACGCTTTTTAATTTCTTCAATTAAATCATCTTCGAAACAATTATTCCCGTGATCAATTCGTTTTATTTTCAATAAATTTAATACCTCCCAGATATATTCAGCTGGTCCTTCCTCTCCGGCGTGAGCAACAGGGATATATCCTTCTTTTATGGAAGCCTCAAAAACACGTTGAAATTTTGACGGGGGATTTCCCATTTCAGAAGAGTCCAATCCAACCGCTTTGATTAAATGTTTAAACGGAAGTGATTCTTTCAATGTCGTGAATGCACTTTCTTCGGGAAGATGTCTCAAATAGCTCATAATAAGCAGTGAAGAAACGTTTAATTCTTTTTCCGCATCTTTACAAGCTTTCGAAATACCATTTATTACCGTTTTAAATTGAACTCCTCTCTCCGTGTGAGTTTGTGGATCAAACATAATCTCCGTATGTCTCACGTTTTGGATAGCACATTGTTCAAGATATGCCCATGTTAGATCGTAAAAATCTTGTTCATGAATTAAAACACTTGCTCCAGCATAATAAATGTTTAAAAAATCTTGTAAACAATCAAATTGATACGCTTTTTTTAAATCATCAATAGACTTGTATTCAAGTTGAATCTTATTTCTTTGTGCAATTTCGAACATTAATTCAGGTTCGAAAGTTCCTTCAATGTGTAGGTGCAGTTCTGCTTTTGGTAGTAAGTTGATAAATTGATTCCATTTCATATAAGGTAAAAGTACAGAAATAGTTTTTGCTTCATTAAAAAAAACAACTATTTTAGCGTTTTATTTAAAACTATCAATGCAACCTATCTGAATTCAAATCGTTACTATTAAAAACAATTATACTATTAACTACTATGAGAAATTTTAAATCATTATTCATTGCCTCTTTATTGATGTTTTTAGGAATGACTTCATTCGCTCAAAGCAAAATTGAAGCAAGTAACTTAACTGAAAGTTGGACATTACTTCATTCTGAAAACGGAATTGATATGTACATCCAATATGGTGAATGCACAATGGGAAATGTTCCCGAAGCATTTCAGTACGGATTGATTAAGCTTGTGAATTCAAATCCAACAGAGAAAACAATATCTTATTCAATTGAAAGGTATTACACAGATGGTTGTGTTGGTTGTAACATGACAGAAGAAGATCTTTCATCCATAGTTGTCTCAGGAAATTCTTCAATTATTGGAAATTGTGAAAATGGATTTTCTATACTATTAAAAAATCCATTACAATCAATGTACCTAGATTTGACCTTTATACAATTAACTTCTTTTAAAATTAACTAATCATGAAAGTATTAATTACTACACTAATTACGTTATTGTCATTCATTAGTTTTTCTCAAACAGTATGTAATGTTACAGTAATACCAACTGATACAACAATTTGCCCTGGAGATTCAATTGAAATCACAGCTTTAGCTTCTATTGTTGGCTCTGGTCAATCTTTTAGTTTTGACGGTGGTATTTTACCTCCCGGATGGTCGACTACTGGGTCTGCAACATACTCTCAACCCTGTAGTGCTGGTCCCAACGGATCTAATTACTTTTGGGCTTCAACAGCTGCTTCTGGCGTATCACCTTCTGTTACAACAGCTGCTTTTGATGTAGAATGTGGAGGTTATATTAATTTTGAAATGAAGTATGCTGTCCAAAGTGGATCAGCCCCATGTGAAGGTCCTGATCAAGCTGATGAGGGCGTAGAATTACAATTCAGTACAAACGGTGGTACAACTTGGAATTCCTTAATTTACTATAGTCCAGGTGGGTTTGAATTACCTTCTACACCAACCAGTACTACTGGAGTTGCCTCAGGTCCAACAGCGTATACTGTTTGGAATAATTTTTCTGTTCCTATTCCTATTACAGCGATGACTTCAGCAACTATGTTTCGGTGGATTCAATTCAATTCTACAAGTGACCTATATGACAACTGGGGATTAGAGGATATCTCAATTCAAGCTGGACCTTGTAATAGTGCGTTTGTAGATTGGAACAGTGATGCTGTTTATGACAATGAGAGTTTTTATTACACTCCTTCTGTAGATACATTTTTTATCGCTGATGTTTACGATACAAACGGAGTGCTTCAATGTGTTTCGGACTCAGTTTTCATACATTTAAATACAGCGAGTTTGACATATGACTTAGTTGACACTGTGTTTTCTCTGTGTCGATACGATACAATACCTGTTGAGGTAGTTAACTTAGCTAATGCTAACGCTCCTTATACATTTGCATGGTCTAACGGAAGTGATACTAGTAGTACAAATCTATATGCAGCTGGAAATATTCAGGATATCATTATCTATAATGTTGATATTACAGATGGCTGTGGTTTTATATACCCTGATAGTGTAATTATGATAGTAGATCAAATTCTTCGTGTAGACACAGTATATACTGGACCATCAAACGCTTGTGACCCTACTGGTTATGTCTCTTTTGCTTTCTCTGGTGACTCTTCCAGTTTTACCCCTCCTGCTCAACCATTTTTTAACCTTGCAGGCCCAAATGACAGTACATTATTTGTTACTAGTGGAACAGCACAACAGAATCTTTCTTCTGGGTGGTATTATTTTACAATAACAGATGAGTTTTGTTTTGAATATGACAGTGCTTATGTTGATGTAGAAAATCCACCTATTGCAAATCTGTCTGGAAGCCCTCTTTCTGGTTGTGGTCCTCTTTCTGTTACTTTTGAGAACACAAGTGAAAATACCAACAATTACCTTTGGGATTTTGGAGATGGTACTACTTACAATGTTGGTGATTTAAGTACACAAACACATACTTTTAATGGTGATGCTCAAATAATGTTAATTGCTTTTTCTGATCCTACGTGTGCTGACACTGCTTATGTAAATGTAACTATCACACCTTGTGGTTGTACAGATCCAACAGCAGAGAATTACGATCCAAATGCACTTCAGAATGATGGAAATTGTATCTACCCAATTCCAACTGTAATCGCTCCAAACGTATTGACACCGAACGGTGATGGATTGAATGATTTGTTTGTTTTAACAACTACAAAAGCAGCAAATGTTGAATTAATTATTGTTAACCGTTGGGGTAATGTAATATTTGATCAAAGTGGTTTAAATCCAGGATGGGATGGAACAACAAAAGCTGGCGTTGAAGCTGGTGAAGGAACTTATTTTTACAGATACGTTGCTACAGGTGTAAATGGAGATAAAGTTGAAGGACATGGTTTCTTACAACTGGTTCGCGATTAGAATACTATATATTAAAAATTTCAAAAGCCTTTGATGAATTTCAAAGGCTTTTTTTATTTCTACTCAGCCTAGTGTAAATAAAAAAAGCTATACAAATTGTTCGTTCATCCCATCCATTGAAAGCCATTATTATGAGCAATCGTTAGCATAGGTTGAATACATTCTTCATATTTATCCTTATTTATTTTTAAATCTGGAAAAACAGTTAAATACTCTTCTAAAAATCGATTCTTAGGTTTTAATTTGGAAACAATATTTACCGCTTCTTTTTGAAGCTCAAAAAAATCATTGAAGTAAATATCCATCGGAGGTAGCTTAGAACCTTTAGAACTATTAAAAGATGGATCCGCAGGGATTAAATTCCACATTAAATCATGTGCAACAAATTGAAATGGAATAAAATGCTCAACAGCATAGGTGCCCTTAATTAAAGGTTTGTCGGTGTAAATACAATCAATATGTCCCAATTCTTTAATAACGATATCCCAAAAATTAACCTTATGCTTTAATAGACTACCTCTATTAATCGGTCTTTTCAATTTATTAGGAATATCTGGTACATTAGGATTTCTTAACTGTAAGAATAAAGTCAAATTCCAATAACAGAAATCCTTCAACATGCCACTATTTCGCTTAAAATAGTCAATCCAATCAGGTTGTAATAAAATCGAATCCTTATACAAAGCATAAGGCGGTAAATTATAATTTTCAACAGAAAGTGCATACATTTCTTTTTTTGTTCCAGTCCCTAACCAAGGACTTAAAAATTTGAAAGGCACATTCGCATCAAAGTACTTGAGATGTTTCTTTGTTTCTTTTGAAGATGAATTCAATAATTGCTGAACAATTTTATGTTTTTTCTCATTAACATCAATTAATTCATGATTTTTTAAAAAATTAATTGCATTCTGAATATTATCCTGCTTACCGAAAGAAATTTTAAAATAATTAACCGTATACCAAGCGTTTGAAATCATTCTCGCAAATAATTCATGCTTTGAAATTTCATCTCGACCATCTTCAATAGCTTCTAATATGGCTAAAAACCAGTAAAACTTATACGACGCACTAGTACTATTAAAAATAGAGTTTAATTTTTCAACCGAAACCTTATGGTCTTCAGGTAATTTCATTTTTTATGAATTATCAATTAGAACAAAAACTAAAAGTACAAAAGTTTGTAGACGTATTCTTTCCAATGAAGAATAATAAAGAATTTTGATGAAATAGATGGGTGAAAGAAAAAAAGCCTCCGTTTTACGGAGGCTTTTTGTTGTCCCACCAGGGCTCGAACCTGGACTCTTCTATACCAAAAACAGACGTGTTGCCAATTACACCATGGGACAAGAAATAAAAATTGCAATTCTATTATTGCGAGTGCAAAGATAGCAACAATTTCTATACATTTCCAAAAGAATTGAAAAATTTTTTAGCTTTTTTAAATTCACTCCTAAATTTAAATTCATTTTTTTGGGAAAATTTCACTTTTCTTTCTTCGTGACCTAAGCAGATATTGTTATTTTCGCATTGCTTTTGAAATTTCACCTCGATTGCAAACACAATTAAATTACAACTATGAATTATAAAAAGATTAATCTTTACCTTGGCTGGGTCGTTTTTTTAATCGCAACAACTATTTTCTTTATCACTATTGAAGATACTGTCAGCCTGTGGGATTGTGGAGAATATATCACTGCGGCATACAAATTAGAAGTTGGTCACCCACCAGGTGCACCGCTTTTTATGGTTATCGGACGCTTGTTCTCTTTCTTTGCTGAACCAGAAAATGTAGCAATATGGGTCAATAGACTTTCTGCCCTTTCTAGCTCAATGACCATCTTGTTTATGTTTTGGACATTGACAATGTTTGTAAAGAAAATTGCATTAAAAGGTAAAAACGAACTTTCTGCTGGTGATAAAATTGCCATTTTTGGCGCTGCATTCATCGGAGCGATGGCATATACATTTACTGAATCTTTCTGGTTCTCTGCTGTAGAAGGTGAAGTTTATGCAATGTCTTCTATGTTTACTGCCGTAATATTTTGGGCAATCATGAAATGGGACGAAGAAATGTCCGAAATTAAACATGGATTGATCCCTAAAGGTTATTCTCCAGATCGTTGGATATTGCTTATTATGTTTATGCTTGGTTTAGCAATTGGTGTCCATCTTTTGGGTATTCTTGTTGTTCCTGCAATTGGTTATGTAATTTACTTCCGATTTGCTAAAACAATTGACGTTCCCAAGTTTTTAGGCGTTGGAATTCTTTCTATTATCGTTCTTGGATTTATACAAGTCGGCGTAATATCTGGATCTATTTCAATTGCTACAATGTTTGAAGTTGGTTTTGTGAAAACACTCGGTTTACCATTTTATTCAGGTACCATTTTCTTTTTCTTATTGATTATTTTCCTTGCGTATGTTTCTATACGATTTGCTCGTAAAAAAGGAAATAGAATTTTATATTCTGCTACAATGGGACTGATTCTTTTGCTCATCGGTTATGGTTCATTTGCTGTAATTGTTATTCGTTCTAACGCGAATACACCTTTGGATGAAAATGATCCAGAGAATTTAGTAACATTACAAGCTTATTTGAAACGTGAACAATACGGTACTGCTCCTATTGCTTTTGGTGGTTACTGGAATTCTGTTGCAAACCCAAGAAACGAATGGGATGATCTTTCTCCTTTTTACTTGCGTCGATTTGTAGTGCAAAGAAATGAAGTTGTTTTGAAAGCATTTACCGATGAAACTCGTGCAAATGAATATGCAAAAACAATCTCTGGAGCTGAAGTGAAAGAAGATTATTTCGAATCAAATGCTTCTACCAGAAAGAATGCTATTGCAACTTTTGCGCAAACAACTTTCTTCCCAAGAATGTACATGAGTAACGATCCACATAGAATTTCTGGGTATAAATTATGGTCAGGATATGATGCGAACGACGGTACAGTAACCGAAAAAGGTTCGGACGGAAATCGTTTACCTTCCTTTAGAGAGAATTGGACATTTTTCTCAAAATACCAAGTCAACTGGATGTATTGGAGGTATTTTATGTGGAATTTCTCTGGTCGTCAGAATGATATTCAAAATACGGAAGGTGGAACTTTGCGAGGGAATTGGATCACTGGTTTTAGTGCCATTGACAATGCTCGTTTAGGGAATCAACAAGAATTCGCCCCTTACTTTACATCACAAAACCCTTCCAATAATAAATTTTTCTTATTGCCTTTGATACTCGGAATCATTGGGTTGGTCTTCCATTATTACCGTGCTCCAAAAGATGCATTCGTGATTACAGTAGTATTTTTACTTACTGGAGTTGCCATAATTATCTACTTAAATCCTAAACCTTACGAACCAAGAGAACGAGATTATGCTTATGCGGGTTCATTCTACTTCTTTGCGATGTGGATTGGAATTGGCGTCTACGCCTTGTACGATGCTTTTAAGTCCTTTGGTAAAAAAGAATTTACAAAAGTCGGGATAATTGGCGGCGCTGTATTACTCTTGACATTAATCATGGACATTGGCGCTGAAGTTTCTATGCCAAACACACTCACATGGTTGTACATGCTTATAATTGGTGGCGGAGCACTTGGCTTAATGTTTGGCCTCAAAAAAATACTCAGTAAAGACAAACAAGGGGCAATTATCGCAATTCTTCTTGGTTTGTTTGTTCCAGTAATTATGGGAATGCAAGGTTGGGACGATCACGACAGAAGTAATAAAACGACTGCCCATGATTTAGCCTTGAATTACTTAAATTCAAATGGTGCAAACGGTATTTTATTTACAAATGGAGATAATGACACCTTCCCTTTATGGTACATGCAAGAAGTAGAAGGGAAAAGAACAGACGTTCGTGTATGTAACCTTTCGTTAATGCAAACCGATTGGTACACCAACCAAATGAAGTTGAGAACGTATGAGTCTGATCCATTGCCTATCTTATTTACAGAAGATCAAATATTAATGCATGCTGGTAAAACGGATCAGGTTTTATTCACCGATATTTTTGAACTTTTCTACAGAAAAGCAAATCCGGCAGTAATTCAGCAAGTAATTAAAATGCGTGCAGAATCAAATCCGACAGAAGTAAGAAGAGCTGTATCGATGCTTTCTGCTCAAGGTGCTACATTGTTGAACAGTGCTTCAACAACAGACCCTAGAGTAATTGGTCGTTTGAATAAAATCAGACAAGTTGTTGCTGCTCCTTTAAATGAAGGAAACATTACTGCACAAATATATGCTAAATTTGACGCTGCTATTGGTGTGTTTGATGCTGCTCAAAGTGGTTTAATTACAATGTCACAAGAGAATCTTCAAGCGTTGCAAACCCTTTTAATGGAGTTTGAAAAAACATGGAATTTTGTGGATTTAAAAACAGCAATGGAGTTTACACGTAACGATGATAATTTAATTGACTTTGGTCAAGGGCAAATTGTACGTGTCTTTCCAACCAATTCTTTTATTCTTCCTGTTAATATTGAAAATGCCGTTGCTTCTGGCGTTATTACAAAAGAACAAGCGAAGAATTGCAACAAAGAATTACGTTTTGCTTTTGATAAACGAGGATTAACGAGAGAACAAGTGATGATGTTAGACATTATGGCTAATAATGATTGGAAACGTAGTATTGGTTATTCTTCTCCTGGAGGATCTGATGTTTCATTAGCATTGTACAGAAGAGGATACATTAAACAAAACGGTATGGTGTTCGAATTAAGCCCTATTGCGGGGATGAATGAACGTTATAACAGTGAGAAAATGTATGCCAACTTAATGGAAAATTATTCTTTTGGACAAATGAACAACCCAAAAGTGTTGACTGACTATTACGCTCGACGTCATACTTCACAATACAGATTACATTTCTTATCGCTTGCTGAAGACTTTGTAATGAAAGGTTTTTCTGCCATGGATGGAAACAAAAGAATTGAAATGGTATTAAATTCTGGTGCTCCAACTACAGGTGTTCCTGAACCAGTTTCAGAAAAAAGCATCCAAGAGAATTTCGATAAAGCGAAAAAACTAATTCACCGTTCTTTAGAAGTAATGCCGGCAGAATTGGTCTTGGATTATGGTGAACCAAATGGTGGACGTGAAAACTACACAATCAATGGGAAACAGTTGCAAGGATATAGCGATGGTATTTTACATGAATACGTTCGTATATTATATGCTGCTGGTGACCTTGAAGGTGCAGAAAAATTAGGTGCAATTGTCGCAAATCAATTGGAATCTATTTTGACGCATTATGAAAAAGGACCCGTTGCAATTACTGCAAATCAAAAAAACACAAAACACTTGTATGCAGCATTATCGAATTACTTTAAACTTCTATCTGCAGTAACAGATGAAGAAATGGGGAATCCTGATGGAGAGTTAGCGAATAGATTAAAAGCTAAAATTCAATACGTTTATTCAACAATGCTTCCTTCCATGTTTGACGGTTTAGAATTATTAGCCAATGAAAATGGAGAAACAACGCGTCGAGGATCTAGTGCTGGGAAATATGCTAACCGTTTGTTCAATTTGCAAGATTACGCACAAGCAATTGCACAACATTATGGCTTAATTGATGGTGGAAATCCTCAACCAAGCCAAGGTGGAAGTCCAAGTATTGAAGATTTAATGAGATTAGAAGCTATGAAAGATTCTATTGATCAATAGAAAAATGGCCGCATTTTTTAAAACCCCACGATTGTTTCGATGGATATTCCACCGAAGAATCTGGGGTTTTTCTGATTCAAAGAATGTGTTTTTAACATTTGATGATGGTCCAACAGAAGAATTACTTCCTTGGATCTTGGATTTTCTTCAAAAAGAACACATCAAGGCTACTTTTTTCTGCGTAGGCGAGAATGCAAAAAATCATCCTGAATTAATGGAACGTATAAAAATGGACGGTCATTCTATTGGCAATCACACCATGCGACATGAAAAAGGAACCAATACAGCAAAAAAAGACTATTTAAACTCAATAGAAGAGGCAAGTAAATATACATCCTCTACTTTATTTCGCCCACCTTACGGAAGAATGCCAAGTCACTTTTACCGTCCGATTTCAGAAAATTATTCAATCATTATGTGGAGTTGGTTGTCGTATGATTACGATGAGAAAATTCCCGTTTCAAAAATCTTGAAAAAAGCAGAAAACATTAAAGCGGGAGACATTCTTGTTTTACACGATAATATTAAAGTAACAGAACGTTTGAAAGAAATTTTACCCGAATTGGTCCAGATTATCCGTAAAAAAGGATTAGAATTTGCGAAAATAGATTAAAATCATTTTTCATTCCTTGCCATCCTCCCCCTGTGTCCCCCTCCAAAGGGGTAAGTTGTAGGTATTAACGTTCTACTATGTTTTTTTCAGTTTATATTTCCATTAAAAAAGAATCGTAAAACCGAAGGAATATCTCGTTTCCCCCTTTGGAGGGGGACTAAGGGGGAGGATAAATCCCCTTCACTATTTCTTTTTGTACACAGGAACAGTTGAGCATGGCTCTCCGTACATAATACTTTTCACAAAAGGTTGTAGAAATCGCACCAATTCTGACATCGCAAATTCTGGAGCAGGTATATCTGAACAGCCTTTAATAATGACTCTTCCATCGATAAAAGGTTGAATGTTTTCAGAATGAATGTTTTTTCGAATCATTTCTTTTTCTAAATCGACTTTAGTTCCAACAATGAAATCATCAGTAAAACTTTGTACCCTTGAAGCAATTAGCATGTACGCCCAGGTTGGAACAATGGCATCAGCAGAACAATGGATAAATACACCTTTGTTAGAATAACTTTCCCAATTGTGATTTTTTGCCCATTCCCTAAAATCTTTTTCTTTAAGTACTAAACCTTTCCAAAGTAAATCCGCAATATCTATGTCCACAATCTCATTATGAGGTTTAAAGTCTGCTAAATCAATCGAAATAAGCCCACTTTCTTTTACACGATTTACAATTTCTGTCATACCGTAAAGGTAATTAATGTTTTAAAGTTATTCGCATAAATAAAAGGAGTGAAGTGTGATATAGTACTTCTTGGGTTGAAAAAAGGAAATAATCAACTTAAAAAGGATGGAAGAAATACAATATGCAATTGAAAATAACAAGTAAAAAAGTGTACAACAAATCTTCATTTAAAAAGCCTAAAAAACAAAAGGCCGAATACCTTACAAATTATCATTACTTTTGTCGTGCAAAATTTCAGTATGAGCAAAGAAAAATCAAATTCATCAATAGGTAAAAAATTTAAATCTTACATCGTTTTTACGAAGTTTAGATTATCGGCTCTAGTCGTGATTTCTGCTTTAACAGGCTATCTATTTGTTGGAGGGAATGATGGATTGATTATTACCTATTTACTCTTAGGTGGAATGTTAGTAACAGCTGCCTCCAATGGATCTAATCAGATTTGGGAAAGAGATTTAGATAAATTAATGAAAAGAACGGAGGGACGACCAATCCCTCAAGGAGAAATGTCTGTAAAAGAAGGATATTTTGTGGTTGCTTTTTGTTTAATTACGGGAACGACATTATTATACCTTATTAATCTCAATTCTGCACTACTTGGGCTACTCGCTTACGTTTTATATGTATTTGTTTACACACCAATGAAGCGAAAATCGCCTTGGGCAGTTTTTGTAGGGGCAATTCCAGGTGCAATTCCACCATTTTTAGGGGCAATTGCTTATACAAATGAATTTGGATTGATCCCAGGAATTTTATTCTTTGTACAATTTACGTGGCAATTCCCACACTTTTGAGCAATTGCATGGGTAATGTTTGACGATTATAAAGCCGGTGGATTCTCTCTCTTACCTTCAAAAGATGGGAAATCGAAAAGCTCTGCCTTCCAAATTGTAGTGTATTCTTTTGCCTTAATTCCATTCAGCCTTTTACCTTGGGTTATGGGAATTGCAGGCTTAACATCATTTGTTTTTGCAATACTATTAGGATTGGGATTCTTTTATTTATCCTTCCGTCTATTTTTAACTTTAAAAGATGCTGATGCAAAAAAATTAATGTTTGCATCATTCATCTACCTTCCTATTATTCAATTTGTTTATGTATTCGATAGAATTGAACCAATGATTACTAAATTATTAGCCTTATGAGTAACAATGAAATAGAGAATAAAACGACACAAGAGCAAGACGACAGAGACCATAACCGTCTGCAAAGAGAGAAAGCAAGACAGAACCTTGTCTATGTCAGTATGTTCAGTATTATCATGCTTTTCGCAGGATTAACATCAGCATACATTGTCTCCATGGGAGATTCATTCTGGTTAAAATTCCCATTGCCAAGTGCTTTTTACATCAGTACTCTAATTATTGCTTTGAGTAGTTTATCCTTTGTTGTTGCTGTAAAAGCTGCCAAAAAAGGTGAATTAAAGAAATTAAAAATTGCCATTTCCATTACATTCATCTTAGGATTAGGTTTTGTTTACTTTCAATTCAAGGGGTACGGCGAATTAGTTGACAATGGAATTCACCCTGCAAACAATCATATTTTTGTAACAAACGGAAAGTACGGTGACTATTTCTACGTAAAATACAAAGGTGATTTCATTGAAGTGAACGGAAATGATTTTCTGTTGAAAGGAAAAAAAATGAATGAGGTACAACTCAAAGCTTACCAAGAATTCATGTCACAATTTTACGTTGTAGATGAAGTCAAGCCTTTTGTACTTGAACATTATGGAAATGATTTTGAATTGTATTTTGAGAATACACCTTTAACTTTAGAGAACAAACATCTTTTAACGCAAGAAGGAAAAGACTTGCCTTATCTTGACAGAGTTCGTTTAGCACAACTAGCGGTAAATGTAAGAGACTTGAGAGGTGACTTTTTTCCAAAAGGTGAAATCGGTAAAGATTTTCACATCTACTATAAAGGAAAAGAATTGCAGTATGTTGACCGTGAATTAAAACTCAACGGAAAAAAGCTCTCCAATTACCTTCAAATTAAATCAATGGAGTCTGCCGACACGGCATCTTCTTATCTTTATCTAATTACTGTACTTCACCTCTTACATATTATTTTCACACTTTTTTATGTAGTTCGACTTGTAATAGGTTCATTTTCAGGGGTTATCAATGAAAAT
>Ga0256824_10000663_pt1 | contig 13335 bp, 9 predicted proteins | sample CV67metaG_FD_191570 | JGI IMG/M metagenome (GOLD analysis project Ga0256824, IMG submission 191570) | Hydrothermal vent microbial communities from East Pacific Rise, Pacific Ocean - CV67 | ecosystem: Environmental > Aquatic > Marine > Hydrothermal vents | place: Pacific Ocean: East Pacific Rise...
GCTTAAAAAATGTACAGGTTTCATGTTTTGATTATAGTCAAAGTTAGATGAATAAAGAGAAAATTAAGTTTTTATCGTAGGTATTCTTACCTACGATGGAGAATAAAGTAGCAGTTATACTTTATTTTTCTATATATCGGATGCTTGTAAAAAATCTTCGGCAATTACTTCTGGGTCTTCTAAACCAATAGAGACACGAATCAGACCATCGGTGATTCCTAAATGCTTTTGTGTCTCTTTGTTAAACTCTCTATAAATGGTACTTGATACATGTAATGCTAAGGTACGGTTATCTCCTATATTGGCTGTTTGGGTAACCAATTTTAATCGATTGAGTATTTTAAATGCACGTTCTTTGTTGCCACACTCCAGTGTTATCAGTGGGCCAGATGTTCTATTGAACTCATTGATATAACGTTCATGATAGGCATGAGAGGTTAAAGATGGATGAGATACTTTAATATCTGAAGGGAGCTTTTCATCTAAAATTTTTGCAATAACTGGAATAGAGTTGTTAACTCTTTCTAATCTTAATGCTAAGGTTTCAAGCCCCAACATGGTTAGAAATGAGCCAAAAGCATTAGAAGACATCCCTATGTCTCTCATGGCACGTTTTTTTGCAATAGCAATCATCGCTTTTTTACCCATCTTCTCAATAATAGGATGCATGTTTTTATATTTTTCATTTAAAAGTTTATCGTTCTCTTTGATGGCTCTAAAAATAGCCACACCACCAAGGGCAGAGCTATGTCCAGACATCGCTTTGGTTGTAGAGTGTACACTAATGTCTGCACCCATCTCCAACGGTCGAATGGTAAGAGGGGTTACAGTATTGTCTACTACCAATAGGGTCTCATATTGGTTACAAAGTTCAATGATTTTTGGTAAATTGGGAAGCTCTAAACTGGGGTTTCCCACACTCTCTACCATCACCATATGGATACCACTTTTTAGTCTCTCTTCTATATGGTTAAAGTCCTCCGTGGCACAAAAGCTATTTTTAATACCAAAACGTTTCATGGTCTCATTTACAAGGGTATATGTTCCTCCAAAAAAACCACCAATACAGAGTACTTCATCGTCATATTTTAGATAAGCCGTCATAACCATGCTCAATGCACCCATCCCTGATGAGGTTGCAATTGCTCCCAGTCCACCTTCCATTTTAGCAACAATAGTTTCTAGTTTTGCAGTTGTTGGATTGCCTACTCTTGCATAGAGAGGATTGTTTACTGTTCCCATAAAAATACCCTCTGCCTCTTCTGCACTCTCATATCCAAAGGCAGCTGATGAAGCGATGACAGGGGAGATAGCACGGGTTTTATTGCCCACATTTTGGACAAGCAGGGTGTTAAAATAGTTGTAGTCTTTCATTTTATAAATTGTTCCTTATATCATATAATTAAAATGTTTATCAGCTTGTTCTTGATACATTTTTAGTTCACTCAGTGGTGTATTTAAAACTTCAAGTAGTGCATTTTGTTTATCTTCCCAAAAGAGTTGGAGTGTAAGATTCTCTGTTTTACAAATTTTCTCAAATGCATTGTTTTCTAGTATTCCAATAATCTCTTTTAAGGTAATCTCTTGTAGAGGTTTGGCTAAAGTATAGCCTCCATTTGCTCCTTTAATGCTTTGCAGAACAGCATTCTTTTTAAGTTCTAAAAGAATTTGTTCTAAGAATTTTTGAGGAATATCGCCTCTACTAGCAATCTCTTTAATTTTTAGACGTTCATCAAATTTGATGAGACTAAGTTGATGTAGGGCAGCCATCGCATAGATGGTTTTGTTTGAGATACCTATCATTTTATCTCTTTGGAAGTATAACTTTGAGGTAGTGGTAGATTTTACAACCAATACAGTAGTCAAAAAGAGCCTCTAGGGAAGCACAAACAATAAGTGTTAAAATTATGCTAATAGCAAATTTTGTAAAATTGAAAATAAGTAGAAGTGTAAAAAAACCAACAATTCCTAAACCTAAATAGAGAGCAAAACGCTTGGGAGCTTCATCACAGAGTTGGGGTTTCATTTTGAAGCTATAAATAATAAATTTAGCAATGGTACGTAAAGGGCTAATTTTTTTTAAATTGAGACTACGGACTGAGAAATCAAATAGAAGTAAGAGAGCAAAAAATATATTTTCTGTCCATAAGAGTAAAAGTGCCAAAGTGATAACTTGAAGAGCAATAATACGAACAAGATGGGCATCAATACGATTTAATGAGATAGGACAAGATTGTGTCATTATAAAACCTTTTTAATTAAAAAATAGAAACTTTAATAATTTCTGAAATTATAAAAAATATTATAATGTAATTAGTTTTTAAAGTCAAGTAAGTCTATAGAACTACTTGACTTTAAATTTTGTAACTAAGAAATTCTTAATTGAAGAGTACTGTTTAACTCATCAAGAAGTGCATCTTCTTTAAAGTTAATAAAACAAATTTTTCGAGTCATCTCTTTGATGGTCGAAATTTCTCTATCGATTGACTCTCTAAGGGTCTCTTTTATAGATTGATTATGAGATAAATTAACAGAGAAGAGAAGGTCGTCACTCAAGTAGAAGTAGAGTTTGTTTTCATCTCTTATAATGTTTAAATTCTCTTTACGGTCTTGGTTATTTTTCCGTGAGATAATAAAAAATATACTACCTGTAAGTAAAATAAGTAGAGACAGCGTAGCATTGTTGACGAGAATATAAGATATAAATCCTAAAAGCGAGGTTGTAAATAGTATGATAATTGAATTACTTTTCATGAATGTTCCTTTTTTTCTTTTCATCCATTCTAACGGTCTATCGTGTAACAATTGGGAAAAATGAGGGGTTTGAAAAAAATAAAAAAAATAAATTGAGCTGAAAGGTAACATACTCAAAAGTTTAAAACTCTTCGTAGTGAAGTTTTAATCCTTTGGAGGTCATAACAAAACCCGAAATATGAATTTTACCTTCATGTACCATATTGTGGTGTTTCTTACAGAGTGGAATGAGATTGTATTTATGGTTTTTATTAATAGATCCAATCATTCCCACATCATTTGCATTTTGCTGGGCTTGAATATGGTGAACATCTTCTACATTGTTTTCACATAAGGCACATTTAGTAACATATAAGTCTTTATTATATCTGCTTCGCTTTTTAGAGGTGATAGTTTTAATTTCTGACTGTTTTCCCAAAAGGTCTTTACGGATACTGTAGGCATTTCTTAAAAAATTCTCATCCATGTGTAGAGATTTGGCAAACTCTAAACCATAGAGAGAACTTCCCATTCCCAGTTGAAGTTGACGGTTATAAATTAACAGGTCGGAAGTTTCATCGTACTTAACCCCTAAGTGTAATAGAATTAATGATTCGATTTTTTGTAAAGGTTCAATATTTTTGAGTTGATGTAAATGGGTTGCAAAGATAAATGTAGAGTTGAGTTCTATAAGTTTTAAAATAGCACCTGCAACAATAGCAAGACCCGATTCTGTTTCTGTTCCTTGTGAAATTTCATCTCCTAAGATAAGGCTTCGCTTTCCTGCACGGTTAAAAATATTTTTAAGCTCCATCATCTCTACTGCAAAGGTAGATAACCCCTTATATAGGTTGTCTTGTGAAACAATTCGTGTAAAGAGTTTGTCATAAAGTCCCAGTTTTAGTTCTGTTGCTGGAACAAAAAAACCAGCTTGTGCTAAAATAACAGCCAAACCAATACTTTTCATAAGAGAAGATTTTCCTGAAGAGTTAATACCATAGAGTAAAATACCTGAAACAGCTTTTCCTTCACTCGCATTAAGTGTAATGTGGTTGTGCTTTGTCTCTATTCCTTCACCCAAATAGAGGTCATTGGGGACATATATTCCCGATTGCTCATTAGATTCTATGATGGAGTGTCGTAACCCTATTGCCTCAAAAGCATTAACATTGTTTTGAAGTATGGGGCGTGTTAAGTTCATGCGTTTTGCACACTTTGCATTGGAGACAGCAACATCGATATTGGCAATGAAAACAATCAGCTCATCAATAAGATGAGAAAAACGTTTCTCTAAAGAGCTTAAACTCTCTAAATAACGCTCTTTAACCAAGGCAATGAGCTTAATTTGATTGGTTTCAAAATTTTGAGTAACCGATTCAAAGAGTGTGGAGTTGATTTTAACAGCATTTCTAAGTTGTTTGTAGTAAAAATCTTTAAAGAAATAGTGTTTTTTATCAATGGTTACAAAAGAGGCTTTAAGCTCTTTCTCTATGAGGGTAAAACGGTTTTTGGTCATGTTAATAGAGTAGCCTTCACTCTCCAAATATCGAATGTCTGTATAGTTGTTGTTTCCATTTTTAATAAGTTTCTCTTTTTCAAAGAGTTTATTAATGTGTGTTGAGACAGCATCAAGTTTAGCCATCTCTTTTTTCTGTTTTTCTAAAATACCATCAATAGCAGGATAGATACCCTCTTTAAAAATATTGTCATTAATCTGCTCTATCCGAAATTTTGCACAAACAGCAAGATTAAATGTTTGGCGTAAATAGACTTGAAGCTCTTTTACATCGACAATTAATCTATTTTCAAACTCTATATTTGTCTCTTTTGCATCATGTAAGAGTTTTGAAATGGCTTCGAGTGACATTTCTATATAGGTAAGCTCTACAGGGTGAAGCTTTCTTAGTTTTATACGTCGTGTAATACGCTCTAAGTCATAAATATTTTTAAGATGGGTATCATATTTTTCTGTGTTGGGAAGAAGCTTCTCACTTAAGTCATAACGTTTCTCTAATGTCTCTTTTTCTAAAATTGGAGAGAGGAGACGCTCTCTTAATAGTCGTTTTCCAAAAGCAGTAGAGGTTCTATCTATTAGTGAGAGTAGGGTCACTTCTGAACGCTCTCTTGAGATAACTCCAAGCTGTTCTAAGGCATTGTTTCCCAAATAGAGATAACGGCTCTCTCCTAAAAAAATTGGTCGATTCATCTTTTCAATAATGGCTTCATCATGTTCTACAATAAATTCAATAAGGATTGCAAGAGATTCTGTGGCATAAGGTTGTCGTTCTAAATCTAAAAACTCAATAGGAGAGAGGAAAGAGTTAATTTCATAAACTTTAGCAAAAAGTTCATTTTGATATGAAATTTTGCAACGTTTTTCATTAATAGAACTGTGAAATTGGGAAAGTTCAAGATAACTTTTTATCCACTCTCTATCAATCTCTTTATTTGAAAAACTGATAATAACTTCAGCTGTGTTATAGGTTTGTAAGAGGTTGAAAACTTCATCAAGGGCATAGGTCTTGTCATCACGGTTGGAGTGAATCTCATTGACAATGGTCTTTCCTGTGGTTACATCAATGGCTGCATATCCTGCTGAGTATATGCCTTGGTTCTCATCAATATTTAAAGAGACAATATTATTTTCTACAGCCTCTGTTTGGTATTCAAAGTTTGTACCTGGAGAGATAATATTGGAGATGTAACGTTTAATATTGGGTGCATCTCCCTTTTGTTTAACCATCACAATGGTATATTTTTTGGTAGCAATAAGTCGTGCTAAATAACGTTCTATCGAAACAGAAGGGACACCTGCAAGAAGAGGATTTTTAACTGAATTTTCTAAAATATTTTTATTTTTACGGGTAAGTTGAATATTTAACAGCTCTGCTATCTCTTTGGCTTTTCCTACTTTTAGCTCATCGTTATTGACTTCATAAACTTCAAAGAATGTTCCTATTTCAATAAGAACAAGGGTATCTTTACCATACTTTTTTTCAAAATAGAGTTGGAGTTCGAAGTAGACTTCAGAGAGAAGTTTTCCCTGTGTAGAGAGTATTTTTGCTGATGCTTCCAAATAGATAAACCTGTTTTTTTAATGGGCTTATTCTATCGGATTAGGGATTAGAGTCTACTTTATGCTTCTTTTTGTAAATTTATCATAACGGTAGATGTCGTTGCTAAACGATAATGTTTTATCATTGTTAAGACCAGCCGTTAAATATACCAAATAGATAGGCAGTTTGTTCTTTATATTCAATTGAACTTTTCGTTTACCTTTTAGTATTTTTTTTGCTCTAGGCAAGTCAATTTTTTCATTAAATGAAGCGATTACATCTAAAAGTGATGTTGGCTCATCAAGTCTTACACAACCATGTGAAAATGCACGGACATTTCGTTTAAAGAGATGACGTGTTGGTGTATCATGAAGGTAGACAGCAAATCGATTTGGAAATTTAAATTTAATTTTTCCCAAGGCATTTTTAGGTCCTGGTGGTTGCATTAAACGGTAAGGAAATCTAACCCCTCCCCATAAATATTGCTCCCAATAGAGGTTTGAAACATTAATAACACGTGAATTCTCACTCCATGTTCGGTGTGCTACTAAACCATGTTTTCTTAGATAATTTCTATTTTTTATCATCGCAGGGATAATCTCTCGTCGAACTATTCCTTCAGGAATTTTCCAGTAAGGATTAAGTACCACATAAGATATTTCTTGACTAAAAATAGGAGTAGGGTGCTTTTTGTCGCCAATAATAACACGTATCTCTTTTTTTATCTCTTTATCTTCTATGTAGTGGAGTTTAAATTCAGGTAAATTTACTACCAAGTAACGCTCATGGTCATCTCTTGGAAGCCATTTAATTCGGTCAATATTGAGTAGAACTTTTTTAATTTTCTCTTCTAGTGTAACATTTAATGCCCGTTGAGTACCTTTACCCACAATCCCATCTATCTCTAAACCATGACGTTTTTGAAACAGTCTTACAGCTTTATCTAAACAGCTACCAAAAATAGCATCGGGGTCTATATGTTTTGACTCTTTTGATATATTGCCTTCATTAAGAACAAGTGAACTGTTACTCTCTGTAGAGAGATTAGACTCCATGGATTGATTGTTTTCTAAAGGGATTAGAACCGATGGCTCTTTACAATAAGTGTAGTCTTTAGAAACAGTTAGGCGTTGACGTAACTGTACAACGACTTCTCCTGTACTTCCTAGTTTAAGAACTTTAAAATAAGGAAGTTTTTTCCACCCACCTTCTTCTTGGATGGTATGAAGTTGTTCCAACCCATCGACCAATCCTTGGTAGCCAAAATTTTTCGGCTTAATCTCTTCTAGGGTCTCTTCTATATTGGGTTGAATTAAAAATTCTGAAATATTTAGAGTGGGTCTGTTTTTTACCCATGAAGCATTAATTCGAGAACGTTTTAAACTGCGTAGTTTATTTGAAAAATTTCTCCATTGAATCTCTCCATAGATACTATGCTTTAAAAAATCATAATAGAGTGAGGTTAATTTTAACTCTATTCGTAATGCTTCTTGGCTACTAAGATTTTGGTCAACCTGTTTTGAGAGTTCTTGGCTATTTTTAAAAATTTGACCTTTTCTACTCAGTGTTAAATCTTTATTGATATGTAAAAAAAGTGCTTTATATTTCTCTTTATTGAGACCATTTTCTTTCAACCATAAAGGTAGATAATCATTTTGACGATAGAAACGTTGTAAGAATTTTTTATTATTAATGTGTTTTAAAAGTAGCTGACGTTTTTTGTAAAATTGTTGTTTTAAAATTTTACTTGTATTGAATTCAAAAGTTAAATTACTACTTTCAGCCTTTAAGTTAAGAAGCGTAGAGCTCATTAGTAGAATAGTAAGTAGAAAATGTTTTACACTGCCCATAGGTTGTCCTCTTAATATATAGAAAATAATTATAGTTAAAAGTAACCCATAAAAGAGTTACTTATATGGGGTAAAGTGAAAAAAATCTCATTTAATAATTACTTCTGTTCTGTTTTGAGTCATACTTATAGATATCAGGTCTATAATGAAGTAACCCATCGCTGTTAATCCACGCTGTTAAATAGACAATATGCACAGGGACTTTTTTAGAAAGGTTAAGTTGAGTCTTTGTCTTTCCTCTTAAAACACGTTGGGTACTCTTGAAGTTTACAGAACGTTCATGAGGTGCAAATGTTGCCAACAGTGCATTTGGTTTGGCTACACGAATACACCCATGTGAAAATGCTCGTCTTCCTTTTTTAAACAATCTTTTTGTAGGTGTATCGTGAAGATAAACTGCATAACGATTTGGAAATTTAAATTTAATTTTACCTAGAGCATTTTTTGGTCCAGGAGGTTGCATAAATTTATATTTTTTTGTCTGTCCTGTACGCAACATTTTTGCCCAGTCTATTTTAGAAGTATCTATTGGAGGTTTTGAAAAGGTGTAACTTTTACGAACTTCATACCCTCTCTCTTCTAAATATTTAGGATTTTTAAGCATCTTTGGAATCATCTCTTTTTGCACAATACTGTCTGGAATAAGCCAATAAGGGTTAAGAACGATAAACGATACTTTATTGGAAAAAATAGGTGTATGGTGTGTTTTATCTCCCACAATAACCCTCATGGTTAACTTCTGTTTACCATTCTCTTTGTAGTAGAGTCTAAAGTCTGGAATATTGACCATGATATATCGATCTTCTGCTTGATCAGGAAGACGTTTAACCCTGTCGATATTTAGAAGTAGTTTTTTTATTTTCCAATTAACAGAGAGATTTAGTTTGCCTCTTGTGGCTCTGTTCATAACTCCTGAACCATAAAGCCCATGACGTTTTTGAAAACGTTTAAGTGCTTTTTTTAGACAAGAATCATAAGTGCTTCCCAGTTGTTGACAGGTGTAGTCTCCTTCACTTCTGAGTCTTAACTTTAATTTTTTAACAACATTTCCTGACCGACCATATTTAAGTTGTGAAGAGTTAGGAGTTTTTTTCCATCCTCCTTGACGTTGTATCTTTTTAAGTCGGCGTAGCTCTTTAATTAGCTTACTGTATCCAAAACTATTAGGAGTAGTAACTGAGAGTACATGAGAGAGTGGATAACGTAACATTAAGTCAGCAATATCGTATTTAGGATTGTGTGTTTGCCAATTGGCTGATGTTTTATTTCGGCGTAACCGAGAGAGTTTCTTTTGAAAACTCCACCAATCAATGCCTCCTGAGATATGATACCCAATGTAGCTACGGTAGAGAGAAGAGAGGTCTAGGTCAAGTTGCAACTCATGAGGAAGTTTTCTCTTTTTTGTATTGGCAATTTTCTTCTCTAAATATTTATAACGTTTACGAATTTTACCTTTTGTATTGAGTGTTACATCAGATTTAATGGCTTGAAAAAGTTCATTAACTTTTGCTCTTTTAATTCCATTACTGTCAAACCATAAAGGTTGATAGCGATTTTGTTGGTAGACATCTTGAATAAATTTTTTATGAGAGGTGTGAGAAAAGGTTTTTGCTTCGTTACTAATAATCATATCCATCAGCATTTTTGTACTTTTCTCACTATAAATAATTTCTGATAAGCTAACATTTTGATTGTAGTTTTGATAGTCTGCCGTGGCTTTTTGAAGAGATTTGTTAATATATTTGAACTCTTTTGCAGTGTTGATGGTCATTGTTTCAATGGCAACAGCTAAACTAATAGTGATAGTGAGTAAGAAGATAGTTTTAATAAAATGCAACAGAAACCTTTTAAGTGTAAATATGAAGTATGAGTATAGCAAAAAAAGAGCTAGAAAAGAAAAAAATAATTAAATAGTACGAAAAAATGTTATATTTAATTTAAATTAAATATTTTTTTAAATTAAAATTTTTTATAAGTAATTAAAAAACTACTTATAATATTCTACTTGGAAGCATAATGAAAAGAGTCATTGGTTACCCGTCTGCCCCATAAAAAGCGTTTTTTATAGAATGATTTTTCATTGAAATTATAGATAACAACACCTTTCCCAACTGAACTGGCATGAATAAAGTCTCCACTACCAAGGTATATACCAACATGGGTTACTTTTCCTTTACGCTGTTTTTTAGTGTCAAAAAAGACCATGTCTCCACGTTGAAGGTTCTCATATCGTACATATTGACCTACCCGTGCTTGGTCACGAGAGACTCTAGGTATTTTTATGCCAACATCACGATAAACCCATTGTGTAAACCCTGAGCAGTCAAAAGTAGTTGGGCCTGTAGCTCCCCAAACATAAGGTATTCCTAAAAAACTTTTAGCATTTAATTCTATATGGTTAATGGTCTCATAATTCGAAGATAAAGAGGGTGTTTTTTTATACGAGATAAACTCTATATCGGGCGATATTTTAGGTACATGAATTTCTATTGGAGGGGGAGTATTTTCTAACGAGAAATAGATAGGTTCTTTAGTTGGTTCTGTAATTCCCATGATATTATAAACAGAAACTTGTTGTGCTGTTGTATTACTTTTTATTTTAGTCTGTTTATTTGAACAGGCAGTAATGAGAAGAAGAGAAGATATAAGGGTAAGTTTAAATAATTTTATTTTTTTCATTCTTTTAGTATAGCAAGAAAGATTTCAAAAAAATGACACTTTTCTTAATCTATATTTATTTTCTATTTTTTTTATTAGATCCCGTAATATAGTATGTTTAATCTAACTTATCATCTATTTTAAGTTATTTAATCTTGTTTTATTTCCTTTAATATTATTTTTTATATTTAAAGTTTTTATTTTATAAAAAATTTATAAAATAATATTCGCTTGACAGCAGTATAAAAAGTAGCTATTCTTTTGTACTCAAATATATTTTTTTATACTTGATGCATATAAAAAAGGTAACCTATGTTGAAAAAAAAACCTGTAATCTTCTTAGTGATTATTTTAACTTTAATCTTGTTGGCTATTAAATACTTAGATGTAGCTCCTGTAAAAAAACTTACCAGTTTAACAGATTCTACTCATATCACCTACTATAAAAAAGCTTGTACTTTAGAAGATAGTGAAGCGTGTAATGATTTGGGAGATCTCTATTTCTCTGGAGAATCTGTAGGACAAGACTACTCTGATGCTGTTGAATTTTATCAAAAAGCATGTGAGTTAGAAAATACTGTAGGTTGTAACAATTTAGCCTATATGTTGGATCAAGGTTTAGGAATTGAAAAACAAAACTGGCAAGCGTTAAAGCTTTATGAAAAAGCATGTAAAGCAGGAAATATGGAGTCTTGTTATAATGTTGGTGCAATGCACTTTAAAGGAGAGGGAAGTCGACGAAGTTATTACAAGGCAGCCATCTATTTTAAAAAGGCATGTAATGCAAATATTTCCAGTGGTTGTAATGATTTAGCGTATATGTATGCGAATGGAAAATATTTTAGACGAAATATTCTCAAAGCACTTGAACTCTACTTAGACGCATGTGAAGGCAATGAAGCCTCTGCTTGTAACAACTTAGGTTACATGTACGAAATGGGAAAAGGTGTAACTCAAGACCATACCAAAGCAGAACGTTTTTATGATAAAGCGTGTAGTTTAGATGATTACCCTAGTTGTGATAGATTAGAGACAGTTCTTGGTGGTAAAATTCGAGAAATAGAGAGTGAAGAAGATTTTAAGTCGGCTAAAAAAGCATGTAAAAACTCTACAGTAGGGGGAACAATGTGTTATAAATTGGGACTTTACTTTGAGAAACATGATGATAAAAAAGCTGCTGTTGGATATTTTGAAGAAGCTTGTAACAGAGGACAAAGTCAAAGTTGTCGACACTTAGGAGATCTTGCAAGAGAGTAGGGTGCATTTAAAATGCACCCTATATTTACTCTGCATATAAAATAGCACCTGAACTAGCATTCGTTACCAACGCTCGATACTGTTTTAACCATTTACTTGTAAGTGGTTTAACCAGTGGTTTGAAGTTGGCTTTTCTTTTTGCTACTTCTTCCTCTGAAATATTCACTTGTAAAATATATTTATCAACATCAATGTGAATCTCATCTCCATCTTCTACTAATCCTATCATTCCACCCTCAGCAGCTTCAGGACTTACATGACCTATACTCGCTCCACGTGTTGCACCAGAGAACCGACCATCTGTAATAAGTGCCACGGTATCGCCTAGACCCATACCCATAATAAGACTGGTTGGTGCTAACATCTCTTGCATTCCAGGCCCTCCACGTGGACCTTCATAACGAATAACCACAACATCTCCAGCTTTTACTTTACCGTTGATAATTCCTTTAATAGACTCATCTTGAGAGTTAAAACAGACAGCTTTTCCTGTAAAGACACGTTCTCCTGTAATTCCAGCTGTTTTAATGACTGCACCTTGTTCTGCTAAATTTCCATAGAGAATTGCCAATCCACCAACTTTAGAATAAGGATTGTCAATGGTGTGAATAATATTGGTATCAACTATCTCTGCATTGGCAATACGCTCTTTTAGTGTTTCACCTGTTACCGTTAGATTGTCAAGAAGAACCTCTCCTCTTTTATCCATCTCATGCATTACAGCACTAACTCCACCTGCTTTGTCTATGTCTTGCATGTGTACAGTACTTAAACTAGGAGATATTTTAGCAATATGAGAAACACGTTTAGAAATAGCATTAATATCACTTAAGTTGAAGTCAACATCTGCCTCTTTTGCAATGGCCAACATGTGTAAAACAGTATTTGAACTTCCCCCCATTGCCATATCAACAGCAAAAGCATTACGAATAGCATTCTCATTTAAGATTTCTCTTACATTATAGCGAGAAGACTCTTCTTGTTCCATCAATGCTATTTCACAAATTCTTCGGGCTGCTTTTCTATAAAGTGCTTCTCTCTCTTTTGTAAGTGCTAAAATTGTACCATTTCCTGAAAGTGCAATCCCCATCGCTTCCATAAGTGTGTTCATAGAGTTGGCTGTAAACATTCCTGAACAACTTCCTCCACTTGGACAAGCGTTACACTCAATGTCTGTTAACTCCTCTTCTGTAATCTCTCCAGCTTCAAACTTACCCACTGCTTCAAATGCCGTTGCCAAGTCAATAGGCTCTCCATCTTTGGTATACCCTTTAGCCATTGGCCCACCACTTACAAAGACTGTTGGAACATTGACGCGTAATGCACCCATAATCATCCCTGGAACAATTTTATCACAGTTTGGAATGGCTATCATCGCATCAAGCTTATGTGCATTCATAACGGTTTCTATAGAGTTTGCAATAATCTCACGGCTTGGCAATGAAAACAACATTCCATCATGCCCCATTGCAATTCCATCATCAACACCAATGGTATTAAACTCAAATGGTACACAACCTGCTTTTTTAATCTCATCTTTAATAATGGCTGAAACTTTATCTAAAAAGAAGTGTCCAGGAATAATCTCTATAAATGAGTTGGCTACCCCTATAAAAGGTTTGTCAAAATCTTCATCTTTCAAGCCTGTTGCTCTAAGCAACGAACGGTGTGGGGCTCTGTTATGCCCTTTTTTTACTATATCACTACGCATTTTTTTCCTTATTTGTCTGTTTTTTGTTAAATTTAAAAAATTATACCCAAAAACCTTTACATCTAAAAAA